>JGI24158J21664_10011581_pt1 | contig 11727 bp, 4 predicted proteins | sample Ectturendosymbi3_FD_21664 | JGI IMG/M metagenome (IMG submission 21664)
CCACCCGGTGAGAGGAGCACAAGCAGTCGGTGCCTCCCTTCGTGACTTTCCCCTGACTTGAAGAAGAAATACGCAAATTCAGATGTATTAACTATGAAAATGATTAGAATCATACAATAATTGCACCTTTTCAACATGAAAGGACAAATTTTTATTCAATTTTGTTATGTTGGATCCCTAATTCCTTTTGCACATTTCATGATTATGGCAGAGGAGGAACTCCCATCCTTGCCTCCCCTGACGGCCCGTCACTGATTTTTTATTATTCAGATTTTTGAACAACTTTCTTGCCCTGAAAAACAAAGTTGCCAAGAAACTTTTCACTGTGTTGAAATATTTTTTATCTTTCAGGACTTTTGAGCAGCTTGTGCTTGCCCTGAAAAACAGAGTGTGCCCTGAATTCACTGTACTGAATATATATTTTTAATCATTCAGAATTTAGAACAACACGCGCTTGCCCTGAAAAACAGAGTTTGCCCAGAAATATTTTACTGCGCTGAAATATTTTTTATCTTTCAGGATTTTTGAGGAACTTTGCGCTTGCCGTGAAAACAGAATTTGTCATGAAATTTTTTACTGTATTTAATATANTTTTTACATTCAGGATGTTTGAGCAACTTTTGTTTGCCCTGAAAAATAGAGTGTGCCCTGAATTCACTGTATTGAATATGTATTTTTTATCATTCAGAATTTTGAACAACTTGCGTTTGCCCTGAAAACAGAGGTTTCCCTGAAAATNTTCACTGTATTAAATATAGCTTTCACATTAAGGACTTTTGAGCAACTTGTGCTTGCCCTGAAAAACAGTGTGCCCTGAATTCACTGTATTGAATATATAGTTTTTATCTTTCAGAATTTTGAACAACCTGCGCTTGTCCTGAAAAACAGAATTTGCCCTGAAGTTTTTCACTGTATTGAAATATTTTTTATCTTTCAGAATTTTTGAACAACTTGTGCTTTCCCTGAAAACAGAGTTTGCCCTGAATTTTTCAGCTGGGGGGGCGGGCCCCCCCGCCTCGTACGCCACTGTCCCTGAGGTAATCTTGTGATTTCAAATCGATCACGTCATGAAACGCAGGACAACAAAGAGAAGTACTTTACTTGACACTTCAAAATAACTTTTTGGTTTACATCCTCTACAAGTTTTCACCAACTGCTTTCTGTTCTTTCATGCAGCATCTCATCCTAGGCCTACATTAATTTAATGTTGATGCAAACTTTTTTGTTATTTTCAGACGCACCATGCGGTTCCATTTGATATTGGCACCTCATACTTCAACATAACTTTTACAGGCGTTCCCCAACGACAAACAGGTAATTCATCCTCTGCGTCGATAGCGCAGTAGTTTTTCCGCTGAATACAGACTATCCACTTTATAAGTGATGGTAAATTCTGGAAGTTATGGTCCAACTAATCTCCACCGCTTCTGATCAATCTTTCTTTTTGATTGATGAGTTGTGTCTGAAGAAGGTTTGACGATCACTTGGGCATTGCTCTTTTTTAATGTTTTCAGTGGTTGTATTAAAATAAAATATATGCTGAAAACCAGTGTGGTATCTTGGGTATGGCAGGCATGGCACTTGCCATGGGCGCCACTTTTATGGGGCCGCAAAAAATGCTTGGAAAAAAGTAAAAGCTTTTTTTACAGTTTCGTGAACTTCTATTTTTCGCCCCATACATTCACACACTGCAAATCTGCATCAAGACAACCCCTTACCTAATAGGCTAATATGTAATAAGTCGGGCGTGTTGCATCAGCACCACCAAGCGTTATGACAAAACTATGATATTGTGACATAACACGACTGGTCAGACATTGTGACAGAACAAGAACGCTCGCATGCCATACAGGGGTGTAACGAGGTTCAATGGCTCCGAGGGCAAGAAACAAGTTTGGCGCCCCCACGTTCGAACCTGAGATCTTTCGGAAGCAAATTTAATGCATTGAAGAATGTATATGTGACATTGTTGGGACTTTCCGGCGCCTCCGGCAGTCATTTGGAGCCCCTCGCAGTGATTCGGCGCCGCGCCCCCATGGTGATTTGGCACCCGGGGCATTGTGCCCCCTTGCACCCCTCGTTACGCTCCTGATGCCATAGCTACTAGACCTCGTCCTTCTTACGCTACAAGAAAGGACAGGTGAGTCCGTGCTGCTGCTTTTCAGGCAAGAAGATATTAGTCAGAATCTGGCTGCAGAGGCATAACGAGGTGAGATGGCGTCCGGGTCATGAATTGAGTTTGGCGCCCCCTTGTTCGAACCTGACGCTTTTCGGAAGCAAACGTACTGTACTGAAGAAAGTACCTGTGATGTGACATTGTTGGGACATTTTGGTGCGCCCATAGTGATTCGGCGCGCGGGGAATTGTGTTCCCCTGGTTACGTCCCTCTCCGACTTAGCCGAGTATAAGTGCGTAGCTGTGAGAATCTGACTGTTAAGCAGATAACTGCTGCTGAGGTCCTACAGATTTACACATTACTTAAACTGCTCCGGCCCAATCCAACTTTACGAATATTCTTCGATGGCCACTAGTGTTTGATAAATAGGCTGAATACAATGCCCCAGTCCAGAGACTAAGGAAGAGAACATTAGTTAGTCCTCGAAAAATCAGCAGTTGATATTATTACTGTGCCAGTTGAGCAAAAAATGTTAACTCATGAAAGAGGTTTGTTAGTCTCATTTAGAGCTAGGTTTTTCTGTCCAAGTTTCGCTTACTGTTCGATGCCGGAGGCCTTGTGAAAAGGTCCAGACCGTGAGAAAATAAAATCTACGTGTGACAATTTAGGAGCTATGTAGGGGAAGGTCGGGTTAGCCGATTCAGTAGCATAGTTGAATCACCGCCAGCATCTAACCAGGCATGCGTGAAGGCGAGAAAGATATTCCATTGTTTCGATTTTATATTCTATACTGTAATGACAGTCACGTAAAGTTGACGTGTCACAGGAAAGGGCTGAAAAGTTATGCTAGAAAGTGTTTTTGATCCAAAAAAGTAAATAGTGTTAGATTTAGTTCGTCAGGTTTTATGTCCTCTTGTAGGTGCATGTATAAAACAATATTTCTGGCAGGTTATAACTTAAGTATCACTTCACATTTCATATAATTTTGGTAGCTTGTTTCTTAGCAGAAAATTATTGGTTGAGATTTTTTTGATTTAAGGCACCGAAAGGTTAGTTGACTCAGTGGGGGTCGTCCTAGTTGACTCAGTGAGACATGATGTAAAACTGCCTTATGAAGCAAAGCAGCATCGTATTTTTTAAAGAATGCTGAATACCTTACTCAATTAGAATGGTTAACGGTATGTTGAACTTACGCAGCATTTCTTTAGGAGTGCGAGTTAATATATTGACACTTGATAATTAATCTCTGCTAGCAGGGGAGCCGTTGGGTTCTACCGNCTGTACTGCGAAAAGTGGATATATAAATGAATAAACTTTCGTTNATTTGCTTTAACAGTTGCAATCACTTGTTATATTTGTCCGTCATGACTGGCTTTTGTTCGCTAATATACAATACTTCTTTACAGTGATTTATTCANAATGAGTCAACTATTCAACAGGGTGAGTCAACTAATCATCCCTTAGTGCTAGTTAACTCAACTCATCAACATTTTTATAAAGCGCAGGAAATGTTAATTGCCGACGCACTATCACACTGAAACAAAGCATGGGTCCAGGCCAGTGGCGTAGCCAGCCCAGAAATTTGGGAAGGGGCAAAAAATTTTGGGGGGAAAAATGTTTTTTTAGGCGAATAGTACTATTTTGTTTGGAAAAACGCCTCTCAAAACACAAAATGACAACATTTTCTAAAAAATTTTGGGGGGCATGGTCCCTTTGGCCCCCCCTGGCTACGCCTATGGTCCAGGCAAAAGGTTGAACTTAACACTGCATAAAATCAAGCTTTCCAGAAAAACATCGGAGCTACAAGCTATAAATTAGAAAATGAATCAACTAACCCGACCTTCTCCTACAGTTAAGATGTAGATTGCAAGCAATTACAACGAGAAGACTAGATTGCAAAACGGTAGTTTTAAGTCGTGAAAGTTAAATTTATCGCGTCTTGAAGTCCAGACATTCTTCGAATTGCTTTGCAAATAAATGCTGACGATGGCAGTATTTATTGCATGCTGCGAACGATCTTTCAGTAAACTGAAACTGATCCCTTTTATACCTGCGGGCCTCGATGACTAACAATAAATCAGGGCAGGTTGTGTGATCTAGCTGATGAGAACAGCAAGGGACGAAAGAGCGAAAGGTTAAGATCATGGACGACTTTGCTTCCATAAAAACATGCAAAGTGTTTGTTGAAAATATCATTCTTGTGTAATTTAACAGGAAAAGTCTGGATATAGTTATGTTTCGATGGAGTTGTGTATTTTCAAACACAAGTGATGCATGGCTTGCATCAAAAATTTTATTGTGCAATTCAAATCAATGTGTTTCAGTTTAAAAGAAATTGTCGTTTGCAGTTGCAATATGTTGTTTGATTTTTTTGTAAGATATACAATTTTGGCATGCAGCACTATCTAGACGAGGTGTGGGGAACCTATCACGGGCCGCATAAACTGTGGATTATCGCTGGCGGCCCGCATATAACAATTAATTTTATCCAAAAATGCTACCTTTACCTTACTACGTGTGATAGAGTTTTCTTAAGACATACTATCTTAAGGGATAGAGGCTTCGGGCTGACTGTCTGAGTGCCTGCATATCATGGAGCTTGTTTTTCACGCAATCTTGTACGCTAAATTGGGTAACGAAAATTCTGATGCGGGCCATATCAAATGTTCATGCGGACCGCAGGTTTCCCACCCCTGATGTAGACCTATAAACTACGATAAGGTTATTATTTGAATGTTTTGATATTCTTCATAATAAAAATAAATGAGTATAGAAGTATGTTGTGACACTTATGGATAATTTATATTTTATTTGCTGGAAAGTTTAAAGCACAAATAGACACATATATTTTCCGTTTTAAAACATTTGCCTTTTCCATGGTTTAACTTTCGTAAAAATTTTACCTATAGCTAATATTTAAATTATTATAAAGGGGCGCACATTTAAACTTTGCCATGGGCGCCACTTTGCATAGATACGCCACTGCTGAAAATTGGAGATAGATCACATATTCGACCAATTTCTCACATTAAACGCTGTTTGTTTACTATGTACAGTCAAACGGAATAGGCGCTAATCACCTTACTCCTCTGAAAATTCATTTGAAACAAACATTTAACAGCCATGCTCTAAAATTCTGACTGGACTAATCATCACTTTGCGTGGCTTGCGAGGAATCCATACGTCATACATGAAATCGTTTTGATTATTTCTGCTTACCGATTCGTACAAGTTGGTTATTGTTGATTTAAGTTTGTTGCCTGCGCAACAATTTGGAAGCGACAGTGAGTGAGATTTACAGTTGCTTTTTAATTGATGAAATATTTGAATTTCCGTTTACGTTTTTTGTGTAATCTTTTTACCCATTAATTTCAGTTCACAATTTGCGACCTCACGATATTGACGTCCTCGGAGCTATGGGAGACTCTGTAACGGTAAGCTGCTCTCACAGCGAAAGACATCAACCTTAGACACAATGAATGTTATTTTTTTCGCAGTAACCGTATTCACCAAAGTTTCCGATGCCTACAGTACTATCACACTGTTCAAGAGGTATATATCATTGCGCGGTTTATTTCTGAGAAAGTTGTTATTAAATTTTGCTCAAAGCTTCGACCCTCACATCGAGTGGAATTTAAATACCTTATTACTCCAAACTATGTCCTAAATTGAGACGATCTTGAAGCACTTTTAGACTTTTATTGAGTTGAAATTTCCAACTTTTTCGTCGGCTATTTTTACGATAACGTCGCAAAAAGATTCACATTTTAGACAAACTGAACCCCATTTTTCCTTTGCAGGCAGCCACGGGGGCAGGAGCTGATTACCTTCCTGGGATAGCCATACAATTTAGAGGTGTTTCGTGGTTAGCAGGGGGAGATGAAACGTTGGATTCGTCGATGACACTCACAAGTAAGCCATTACGATGCTGATAAATGGTATATTGTAGAAAAAAGACACGGTGTTGGTTTGTTTTTCAATGTATCAAACTTTACAAATAACGTGGCGAAATTATTCGGCCACTACTAAATGCACTTTTTTAATAACCATCTGTAAATTCGTCTTTGTTAACTCTTAGATCTTACGATGAACTCACATGCTAGTAGTGTATACAACGTTTGAGCTGTCGAAAGGTATCCGACACAATCCGTTTTTACTTTTAATCTATTGGTGGTAGATTTACATCAGCTGTGGTCTATGAAAAATAAATAATTTTCTAACTGTACATAGTTGGAAGCATGGTGTGATTAGATGTAGTGTTGATCATAGTTTAAAAATTTTGGCTACAGTTTGCACATTGACGCTTGCTTTAACTCAGTATTTTGAAACAATGCAATGCTTTGTTTCATTAAATTTTGAAACACTTGTTTTTTTCTACTGGCTCAAACTTTTCCGACTTTTAAAGAATTTTCTTGACAATTTGATTTATGAAGCTCAACAGCCAATTGACATCTACATTTCACCGCTATGCAAACATAACAACACAGCTGTTTAAACCAAGAAACAATTTGCTCATGTCTCAGGAAAAAATAACTGTATCTCGTAGCAAACATCTTAACGGATGACAAAACTCCGTGAAGGATGAATCGAATTGTGCTCATCTCGCTCAGGTTTCCCATTAAACCGCATTTGAAATTGCGGTCGCATTTGCGAATGAACCTCATTAACTCTACCATATCTTCGAAAAAGTATTTACTGTCGGTTTTCAGTAAAACGATAATCAAATTTTAAAACTATCAGCAGAAACCTTATTGGTTAAAAATGCAAAGTGTTTGCCATTGTTTGCAAATTGATTAAAAAAAAACAAAGTAACCACACAACATTTTTAAAACTCACAAATAAATTGGATCTAATGTATTTTAAACAAATGACAGTTGATGATTTAATCAAAACTGTAGATGATGTGAGTTACTGAGCAATCAGGCAATGTTGCTGTTTAACAAATTACATTCGTGGATGTTTTCATTCCCTTCTAGAAAGTTTCGAAACAGGTGGAAAATATTGGTGATGGTACAAACGAAATCGGTGATATGCCATGACAAAAGTGTTGCAACAAAATTTGGAAAATTTATCCGTGTCTGTTGTCTAACCAATACCCAAGCATCTCCGAAATATGGAAAACACCGCAGCTAAGAATGAATATTTAATCAGTTTCACGTAATACTGAAGACACGAGATGGCATTACTGTTGCAGGATTAGCTGATGGCCAAAAATGTCAAACACTGTTTTTTTCGAACGAATTATACTGTAAGTTTAAATTGTTATTGTCTGTGAAGTTAACCATCTTGAAGTTTCCAAACAAGACATTTTTTTCACTTTAACTCTAGATGAGTCGGCCATATCGGCAAAGCATTTAAGTTCTGCCAATACGCAGACGCCTTGTGCACATGCGCAGAACAACGATTGGCTTCCATTTCTTTTTATGCTAAATAAATTTTTAGGAAAAAATAATCTTGATAGAAAAAAGTTTATCCAGAATTTTGATAAACGTCATGTACGAAAAAAGACAGAAAATCCAGCTCGATATTTCCAGCTACATATACTGATTTTGCAAAATTAAAATTCGCTTTGTGTGGATACTTAGGCAAAAAACAACTTTAAAACCACAACCACGGTTTAATTTTACTTTCGTAGTACACATACTGTTTCAGATCATTTTTTGATGTTCTGAAGAACCGGTCAAAGTTAAGAGCGAAGCAGAAATTTCATATATCAGAGTCTGACGTCTTGATCCTATAGGGAAGGGTCTCCAAACTACGGTCCACGAGCCAAATCCGGCCCGCGAAGCCATTTGATCGGACCCGCGTAGACATGCTGTGAATAATGAAAAATAATATATTTACGAAAAATGTGTTTATTTGGTAGAATGTAACATAACCCGAAACAATCACATTACGTAAGATGTCCAGTCCTCGAACTGTTGTGTCATAGCTTATGTGACCCCGCGACAAGAGATTTCATTGGAGGCCCCTGTCCTAGGTAAACCGATTGTTATTCATTCATTTTTACACCTTCTTTTCCTCTCAGGAGGGTCGTGGGGGCAGCAACTCTAGAGAACTCAAAATACCTCGCGGTTTTCAGCAATTTCAGATAGTTCTGCTAGCTCCACAACGATATGAGACCAAGCAAGATCGGAGATACAATCACGCCAGCTTGTCTTTGCACGACCTTTGGGCCGCTTTCACAGGGGTGTAGCCAGCAGGACTTTCCTCGCCGATCTTTCCTAAGATTTTCTGGACACATGACCGAACCAATTTAACTGGGATCTCTCGATTCGGGGAAGTGGCTCGAAATTCAGAGCTTTGCGAATTTCACAGCTGCGCGCTTTGTCGCGGAGTGTCAACTCTGTGAACTCTTCGAAAAAATCTCATCTCTGCTGCTTGCACATGAGATAGCACTCTTTCAGTCATTACCTAAGATTCATGACTGTAGGTGAGGATCGGAACAAAGAACACATGTGTAGACATCTTCGGCACACTCCGAAGATTTCTTGAAATTTTGCTGGAAAGTGAAAATTCGATCTGTGGTGCTACGGTCAGGACGAAAATCGCACTGGCTACCATCCACTATTGGTTCAATTACTTAGCGGCATCTCTTTTCAAGGTAGGCCTAACTTGGCATGCAGTAGTGTAGCCAGCCCAAATTTTTAAGAGGGCCAAAAAATTTTCGGGGACCAAAATGTTTGACTTTAGGCAAGCAACATTATTCTCGTTTGGCACGTACGCCGCTTCTCAAAGCACAAAATGACTAGACATGCTAACGATTTTGTGGGGGCCTTGCACCCTGGGCCTCCCTGGCTACGCCGATGTTTGCATACACTTTTTCGTGGAGGCTAATGAGAGAGATGCTCCATGTAGTTAGTGCATTCTCTCCTGTCTTCCTTCTTGTGTACGTTGATGATCACCCATCTTTCACCTATTGATTCCACCATAGGTTAACTGGTTTGCCATCATTCGTCACATCGAGTCATTTCCTTCCACATACCCGAACAGAAGATGAAGCTCCCTTTCTTTGAACATGTTACTCAACCTCCGCGTCCGCTGTGCATTGGAGGGGCTCGAGGAGCAAGGACCATAAGCTTTTAGCAAAGCTCTTTCTTACATCTTTGTCCCTCCCACTGTATTCGGTATGACCTCCAACTTTATTCGATAGTAACTCTTGGTCCTGTACCTTTGTGTAGGCGCTGTTGGTTTTCACGGCCTTAGTTGCATACCACCAAGTGATGATCGGCTGACAGTTCTGCACCTCTTTTGACACGAACGTCCAGCACGGTAAACCGATTACCCGGTGAAAATTTTGTATTTATGAAGATTTTGCTCTGACCTTTCAGTCATTTATTACTTTGCTCACATTTCAACTGTGATACAAAGTGAAACTGATCGCAACATATTTATCACCATGGGTTGAAACGAAGAAGTCATATCTGCCATTGTCCATGTATAATGCACAACTTGATGCTTATTGATGAACGACTAGATGCAGGTAATTGTTTTGCAAAACGTCGCAGGACGATGTGCTTTCATGCAAAACCAAGGGAACAAGTTTATCTGGTAGGGTACAGAAATCTATAGCTGGGGGAACGAGACTATTTGAAAAAATAAAGATATCACTTCCAACATCTATTTCCTTTTGTCGCAATATGCCGTTTTGTCCAACCTCATGCAGAGTAAAAAGCTTAAGACGCCTTGGGCCAGTTTTTCAGAACCTTTGCCCTATTTTAAAGGTTCTAAACGTTTTTGGAACAATTTACAAATTTCAAAGATATTTCAGTCATTTTGATAAAATTTCACTCAGTATTTACACATTTTTTAAATACTTTTGCTCAATTTTTTCAAACTTTTACCTTCGGAAAGATTCTTCCTGTCTCGTTGCTTCTTACGGTAACTTACATTGTGTTAAGCTCACAATAAGGGAAACTGATTTAAGATGAATAAGTTAAAATTAAGAAAAAGTATTGACACCAAATAAGCTTACATTAGCAGAATTGATTTAGCTGGATGAAATGACGACCAAAGGAGGAACACGCGTGGGGATACGAAGCAAATAAAAGAAAGCGCCAGCCCTTCGTTTAGTGATGGGCTGTTCAGCGTCTAAGACATCGAGTTTTTTTATTATTCACTGAAAAGAAGCAACCAAATGCTTGAGTTTGAAAGCATCCTGTAGGGAACAAGTTTTCGAGGGCCTCAATGAAGGACAAAAACGTGTTACCTGGTCATTATTTTATTTTATTTTTTTTGTGAAGACACAAACTTTTTTTTACAACAGACATATTGCGGAAATTCAATCCTCAAATTAAAGGCTACTCATCTGGAAATGGTCTTTTTTTTAATGTACGTTGGCCTGAGGATTGGTTTAACGTAGCTGTTCCTGGAGCACGAGCACAGTCAGTTGAGTTTTGTTATTACTGTATCGCATGCTAAAGTTTATGGTGGAAAGTCAGCATTTGATAATGTTTGACGACTTATTGTCATATATATTTGACGGTAAGACGATGCTTTGTTAGTTGATACAAACAATCATTTTTAAGCTTGTTTCCAGTCTTTACTTTCCGTAAGTGTATTCTTTTGCTTATTTTTCTGTTGACGCAGTGTTTATTTTAGAACGAACGTATGTTAATAAGACAGTTTCCAATTCCCAAAGTTTTAGAGTAATAAAAATACACGCAAGAAGGGCCCATAATATGAGTTGGGTACGTCGGGAGCCTTATCCCACATGATGACAGTCGTAAAGAAATGTGATGAAAGTTTTGAAACTGTAAGGGGTAGGTGAGTCATTTTAGAGTTTAAGGTCTCATTATGACTTGACGAGCTTCCTCGATTAGGACGATTTACTCGAAAATAGATTGTCGAAGTTAGTTTTGAGGTGGAAGACCTTCTTTTTGGTCATCATGTTTTATGAGAGGGCACCGTACCGAATAACAACGTTCATGGAAATGCGATAAGAGCTTTGTAGTGTGCTTCTTGTAATTTTTTCGGGGACCCATTTTAAAATTTGTTCCCCGGCTCAGAATTTCGAAACAAGACAAGACGCTTTCAATCCGGAGTTCAGAGTTGTTCGACTGAACAAGCTCTTTGTTTGGAAGCCGTAACATTCCAAATTGGTGAGGTCAACCTGCTCCCGCTTGCATTTTGCTGATTTTAGGTTCTGTTTTCCAACGGTCTCACTTGAAAACGTTAGCTGACCTCTGAAATTAGTTTGTACATGTTCGTCTCGAGTCATTTTTTTGTTGTGTAGCAGTGCAACACAAAAACATGCACACTAACTTCATCTTTCAGTGCAGGATTTCTCAACCTGTGGGCCACGGAATAATTTTTGACTGGCCACGGCCTAGTAGGCTATCACTCACTGAAATTGAGTACGTTTTGCAAGATGAGCCTTTTAATTGAAAACTGAGGTAGCTGTTGAGATACAAATGTCTGTAGCAGACACATTATGGTCTGTACATATTAAATGTTGCTTTCACTAAAAGAAAACAAAATCCAAACGTCCAACGACAAGAATAAGACATACCGCCCTGCAACCCAAAGGCTGGGATCAGTCAAGCACGAAAAACGTGACAAGCAAAACATTACGTTTTCACAGCGTTGCAAAACAAGACAAAGCTCCAGAC
>JGI24158J21664_10011586_pt1 | contig 11725 bp, 5 predicted proteins | sample Ectturendosymbi3_FD_21664 | JGI IMG/M metagenome (IMG submission 21664)
TTTCAGGTCTCTTTCTGAAAGTCCTACACAGACCATTGACAGCTCCCCTTGTTGCAAAACTGGCCCCCCCAAATGAAAATGTCTGGCTCCGCCCCTGGTTAACTGTAAATCTTTTAGATAAACAAAATGAACAGCAACGAAATTTGAAGGACTTGAAAAAAGAGAAGAATAATGGGAACAGTTTTAGTAAATTCTACTGGTTATCTTCTTCAGCTCTGTAAAATCGGTATATTTTAACCAATTTTTCTGCCTTCCTTGCATCCAAACTGTTTCTAATGTTGAACCATATCAAACCATATGTTGAAAAAATTCACTATGTAGATACTGGAACTAACAGGGCATGTAGGCTACATAAACTTGACGTAAAACGGTGGAGTTTGTGTGGAGGTGGCTTTTCTCTGTCTGCTGTGGGCATGCTTATTGACCAACAATACTTTGCGAAAACAACGATGGAGTACATTTCTTTGCCCTCAAATTTGAATGCCATAGTAGGTATAAAAAGTTATTATTGTGCAATTCTGAAAATGGTGATATTGCATGATGCAATAAAAACAATTCAGAATAGAGTTTATGTGATTTATCTAAATAAAGAACAAAAACCTGTTTCTTTTCAAAAAACAAAAAAAACTGGATTTAAAAAAATATGTCAATTGTGTTTTTNAAACACGCTTTTTTTCAACCCTGAATATCTTCCCATCCTTTTTTTGTGACATTCCCTTGGTCGCACGATCTGGAACAAGNCACACCACTATCAGTTTGATCGGGTGTGCGCCGCACACCTAAAGTATAGGTCCCTGGTATTGAAGAAACTGAGAATTACTGGCATTTGAATACGTAAAAACTAGTATTGACAAAAAAACAAGTTTTGTAAAATTAAATCCATACAGCATGTATTAGTAGACTTACAATAGGAAAAATCATCTAGTTACAACATTTCCATTTTTGTAATTTCACTCTTTGGATGCAGCCCTGGCCTTGGATGCCCGGGGCAGGCGCCCCGTTTGCCCCCCCCCCCTCTGCACGCCACTGCTCGAATGATGGAAACAGAACAAAAAGTAATCCCAAATCATTAAAGCAACTGATTATGAGCAAGCTTCAGCGTCTGGTGATTGCAATGTCGCAAATCCAATGACTTCGAACACAATCATTCTTTCTGATATAAATCAAAAGTGTTACTAGTAAACGTTCATTTCTGTAGCTTCACGGAGCAAATAAACTACGACTGTTCGCTTCAGCTTGCACACTTGGTCAAAACTTTTATCATGCCGAAGTATTTTCATTCAAGTTTTTTTGGGAGGATAATAAAATAGCCTTACGTTGGCTTGGCTTTCCAAAAAATACAATCGTATCTGATGAAATCAGTACCTTTTGCTTTATTTTCTATCCAGGCGGGTTGGTTGTAAGGAATCAAAAGTTTTGCACATTGATAATCTTCTGGAATATCGGGAATAGAGCAAGCTTTCACAACATATCTATCATTTGGAGCCAGCATGTCAGGAAAGCACCAGGAGCAAGGGTCGCATGTATTGCGGACATCGTTCCAATAGTATCCTGAAGAAAAATTATAACATGGTGTTACAATCTATAGTTGTAAATGTCCGAATAAAAGGAAAAATGCGAATTTACATTTTCAATAGTACACTTTCATGACCGGCACATCCCACACGTAGAATGACGGCTTGGTGGTAGCAGTATTTTTCATGCCATTTACAGGATCTGCGGAGTCTGAACCCCTTAAGTCCCGCACGAGCCCAATTTGTGCAAGTGCATGTTTGGCTATAACTCGCCATCTGATAGAGCTAGACGGCTGTTCAAACTCTCTGCAAATGCGGAAAGTTTTGTAGTTTTGATTTTAAAGAAATTGGGAAGTTTTAGGTTTGAACTTTTTTGCGGGGGACGACAAAACTGGAGCAGGTCAAGGTTTTTTTAGATGGCGTCAACTTGGCAAAAATCCGCATCCTTAGAGCTTTGGATTGGCCTTCTAGCGTTAGTGGTTTGCAAGATACAGTCAAAAAAACACAACTTAATTAATTAACCTCCTAATGAATGGGGACTAGTTAATTAATTTGTTTTTTTACCATAACGCGCCACAAATAACTTTGCTGACGTTAAAACTATAAAACAGGCTATTTTCCGTATTTTAAAATATTTGTGTGAGCATATATGGTTTCTGAAATATATTTAACGCTTCATTAGCCAACCTTAAGCTCACGAAAGCTTAGTTTTTGGATATCATAGAGGTCGACAACTCGCAATTTGAACCTCTGCTGTAGGAACTCACTACAGGCCTGGAGAGCTGAGCACTGTCGACGACAACAAAGTACTAATAACAAGAATCTATTCTTCAGGAAAAGCAGATAAAGAAGACAACACTGGAAAGCATACGAATTAAGGACTACAGTATTTCTACTTTTTAGGTACGCTAAGAATATTTAGCAATCCACAGTAGCATTAGTGCAAAGTGTGAACCACCCTAACCGTTGTATATTTCATTGTGTTGTAAAACGTGTTAACGGGTTTAATCAAAACGTCGTCTTCTTTTCTGGGAATTGTTTTGATACATTCTGCAGACAACATCTACATGAAGATAAAGCGCCCGAGGGTCGTTTAATAATCCGCGAATGCATAATCCTCAACCAAAACCCGCCACAACGCACATAGCTGCCATTGTTTGCATGCCCCTCCCGTAGTTTTGAAAATTCGGCAAATTGCATGGCAAAGCAATGTGAATTTTAAATAGTTTCTTGAGCAACGAAAATTACTTTCGGTGTTACAAAACAGTAGCTCTTTGCATATCAATTTTCTGCATATCACCAAATGAAAATGCCTGGCACCTCCCTGTATCTGTCTACCTCTATCACATAAACATCTCTAATACACATAAAGAACAAAGTAAACTGTCTGAAACACCTACGTATCATGCAAACCTGTAATTCTCTTTTTCAGTTCATATGCCATTTAACCCTGGCGTAAAATGTGTTTAGAAATGAAATCAACACTAAAATTCAGAAACAGTTTTACATAGAGTAGGGACAGTCAGCAAACCTTTTTCACAATCTCCACACACTGTGTCCTCGTCAGTCGTGCATTGCTTCACCGTAGGGCGATGACTTCCGCACGATATACAGGTTTGGCAAAAAGTGTTAGAACCCCATCCCACGGCATACGATATGCCTGGCTTGCAAAACTCACACACAGTGTTTGCGTCAAGAGTGCAGTGGCGTTTCACTCCATATCCTGCTTGACAAGTAGAGCACAATCGGCAACGCCTCAGCCACGAAGAATAAACAGGCTGTTTCGGATCTGCATAAAAGCCAGGTGGACAGCGGTGATTGTTCTTTATGGACTCGACAATCTAAAATTACAGTAAAATCGTAAATCGAAATTCCTCAAATGTAGTAGCTTTTAAATCAGTGGTTCCCAAACTGGGTGTAAATTACCCCCGGGGGTAACATGCGATTCTTCGAGGATTAACGCAGAGCCAAACCATACTGTTATTCTGTATTATGAGTGATCACTGCAAAAGACATTTTCGATATGAAATGTAAAAATTTTTCATTGGTGGGTAATAAGACATTATCGCTACCTTGATTTGGGTAACGGTTTGAACAAGTTTGGGAACCACTGTTTTAATTATGCTACATTTTAGGTGTACCCTGAACCAATGGCGTACCTAGGGTTTCCCGCGCCCGGTGGCAAACTCAGTTTTGACGCCCCCCACCCAGCCCGTTCATGGCAACATAGATGCGAAGAATGAGCTGGGAATAAAGGGGCGTCGAAAGCTGACTCGGGCCCTGCAGTCGTCTGCATGTGCTTGTTTCTAGATCCGTCTGAAAACTGCCTGTGATTGTGACGTCACAGAACTGACGTCAGGACCTTTTGAATCTTGGAAATCATTAACTACCGTAGAGTTAAGAATTTAATCGTTTCGCGTGAAGCTATGCCCTCTGAAATTTTGGTCACGCTTGAACATTCAAACTGTTTTGTTACGACACTCCAAATTGCGGCAATACATTCTGAAATTGTAGCAACTAGTGAAATAAAATGCAAAAACTAACCAAAATGTTCTGTATAAATATGCCTGATCATCTGTATAAACATGCTTGAATTTTAATGACAAATTTTTTGGGCACAAAAATCTCCTGATAACACAGGATAAAATTGGCCTGAGTTGCACCTTGTTTTCTAAACCACGAGTTCGTCAGAGCCTTTTGAAGATGCCGAATCCAGCGCATCCGCTTGTTCCACTCCCTGGTAAGGTCTGGTTACAATCACCGCTGATGCTAACTGTAAGGACTAGGGGTTTCTGGAGCATGCACTCAGAATTTTGAGTAATAAAACATCATAAAGGACTGACTGAGAGACAGCCCGTAAACCGGGGGGGCGAATCCCCCCTATAAAATCTTTCGTGCCCCCTGGAAAAATGTGTTGGACATAGTTTAAAACTTTTGGACATAGTATAAAAATGTGGGCCCCTCTCAGAAAACTCTTCGCCCCTCCTGGTGTCCCAGGCTGGTTACAGGCCTGTTGAGGGAGACTCACGAGTCACAAATACATAAAAGAGAAGAACAGACAGAAGAATGGATATGAAAAACTGAAGGCAAATGATTTTATACAAAACCGCTAGACAAATATGAAATTGCAAAATCCCAAGCATTTTCTTGGATATAACAACCTGAAAAGTTGACAGAAAATAAAAGAAATACTGCGATTTAATGCTTTACCTGTAATCATCTAAGTTCAAATAAAAAGTTTTTTTACCTATCCTGTAAATTTGTCGATTGCTCCTTGAAAAAACTGCTACAAATAAAATGTGTCACATCCGCTAATCTAAGAAATATCTAAGATCACTGACGCTCCGTACGAAGTTCCAGGTTAGCAATTGTGTGATACGAATTTCGACAATCATGTCCATGAAAATGCTCTGTTTCTAGGCCAAAGTGATATAAAGCACATGTAGCAGTAACTGCAAAGTTCACAATAACTAATATACTCAATGTTGTTATACAGCTGCAATTACAATTTTGCAAAAGTAGTCAGCATTTATTCAAATATCCCACAAACAAAAATCATCATAACTTCCTTCAGAACCACACCAAATCATTTCAACATGAAGTTTTTCAAACCATAAAAGCTCAAAAATTTTCCTAAACATCAGATCTGTAGTCGTAACAACCAGAGGTATGCAGATAAATCTGGTGATTCCCGGGGCAACTGCTTGATTGTATGCCCCCACCAAATTCTAGTATTGAGGAATGTGAAAAATACAGCCATTTGAATTAAGTAAGAACTAGTTTTGACAAACAAACAAGTTTTGAAAAATTGAATTAAAATGAATTCAAAGAGTATTTTTTGTTTTTAATGTGCTAGGTTTTCAATAATTTGTTTTACTCTGTGGACTTGAGACATCTGTTTATAAGCAAATTACTTCCACTCATGGGTAAGAAAGCTATGCATTGTGGAATTAGATATTGCATTTATTCATGCATGTACGAATCAGATAGGCCAATGGTTTTCAACCTTTTTTATGCAGCGATCCATTTTGCAACCCAGTTTAACCTAATGACCCCTTTCCCAAAAATTCCCAGTCGGGCATATGTAATGCAGTTGTGTTTGCGCAATGGAAAATCACAATGACTAAAAAATAACGTACGATATTACTATGTTGAATACAGACTCATTTATTAAAGTCATGCACATGGCAGCACCAGTGAGAGAGACCCATGCCGTAACAAATCACTCCACTCAATAAAAACTAGAATAACACCCAAGTTAGCTACTACATTCAGATGCCTAATTTGCAAACACAGCACATTCTCACGTCACAAAGTTATTCGTGCGTTGCCAAACGCAATAGTACTACAATGGTCATAATCACACTCAAAACTTTGTTACGGTCATAATCACACTTAAAACAATTTTGAATGAAAAAGTAGGCTATCACTTTTGCCAGGTGATTCTATTATTTTAGCTGCGACAAAAAGTGGTTCTATATACGAAATATAAAATTTAGAAGTAATTATGAATATTTTTATGAAAAGCTCTCGCGCCCCTGGAAAAATGGCAAACTTAAAATCACTGAGATAGGCCCACCAAACGAAGTTAGCACTTTAAGGCATGTTAGGAGATAGAGTTGTCTATTGTTCCTCTTAGAAATAGTATCTGAAAAAAGTAGTACAACCATGGAATTTGATGCATCGCTGCCCTTTATATTTTTCTGAACTATAAACAAATTGCTAAGGACATTTTGTTCAATAAAAACAGACGAAGGTAACGATGGTAGTGTTTCATCTCTCTCTCTCTCAGGTCACTTAACATGCACTTGCATGCCCCCTCAGCAGGGCCGGCCTTAGCACGTGCGGGGCCCGATTGGAAGCATTTTTGCGGGACTCCACTCTGTGGCGTGTGCGGAAATTTTTGAGGTGGGCATCAAGTCACAGTGATAGAAATCGGTGGGGCGATACCAAGCTAGTGGTATCTGGAGGCATGCTCCCAGTTTCATATCTCCAGCAGACTTCAAAGGACATCTCCGTAACACCAAATAAATCCAAGAGTCACTACATTCAATACCTCCTCTCTGGTCAGGTACCTTTCGCAAGGTACGACAGCCAATTGGCCATTTAGGGAAAGGAATTAACAACACTACTTGATATGATCATCCAGCAAAGACATAACAGCTTAGCTACAAAACATCAGCAAACGAAAAAGCGTGTCAACAGCACATCACATAAAACTACAGTGCAACCTTATGTTATAATGCTGCTCAATATTGCCCAGGGCCGGCCCTAAGCCGATGCAACCGATGCAGCTGCATTGGGCCCCGCGCTCCTGGGGGCCCCGCCCTATAGCGTTTGGCAGGTTGTTCATTTTTGCGAGATACTCCTTGCGCCCGATAATTCAGTAGAAACAGTCTATAAACCTCACTGCTTGCATACAATGCTCTCATTAGAACGAACGATTCATTTCCTCAAATTATCGAACGATATCAGACGTGCTCAATTCCGATGCTAGGGCGTTACATCTGCGCTCCACCATGTCCCACTCTTTATGAATGGAATTTGGTTGTTAGTAGTGCTGGTTAAAACTGCAGTAGCAGGAGTCCCAAACACGCGGCCCGCATGTGGCCCGCCAGGGCATTTTGTACGGCCCGCGATTGGTTTTGGAAATTTTTATATAACCAACATTTAAATTATTTCGTTTATACACTGGTGTTGGAAAGTGCTCGGCCAGCGAGTGAACAAGTTCCTTTCAAACGAGCATAGACACGGATATAAAGTATATGCCTACTGCTCACGATAGCTTTGTAGAAAATAAGATAAAAAGCTGTTTCGTGTACAGTTCAGGTAACGCCACTGTTGCGTCAGCACCACAGTGCGGTCCTCGGGTTGCCCTATAGGTCCTAATTTGGCCCTCGGTGCAATTTGAGTTTGATATCCTTGGCCTACAGTCAATGTGTGTCGTGATTCCACCAGAACCATCGCCAGACGTTTGTGCGGGGGGGCTTTACATTCGTGCAGGGGGGCTTGACGTTCAAATTTGACAAAAATTTAACTAATTCATAGTGTTTCTAATTTCAATTTTTGGGGGCTTGGAGCTTTGTTTGGGGGCTAAGCCCACCAACCCCCTCCCGTAGCGACGGGACTGGATTTCACTCGCAATGAACAGGTCGAGAGAGTTAAGACGAGTGTTTGTTGTATTAACTCTGATGGCAGTTCTGCAAACGTAACGTTGTTGAGTTCTCAAGTTCTCGAAAGATCCTGTTTCTCATGCAAACCAGCGCAAAATTATGTCAAGTGTGCGCACTTAAATTTGCCTTCTTTTCTTTGTCCACAAAATTGTTCCGCATTATTTGTCAGTCATCCAAGTACGTTTAACATTTGCCGCTCTTTTATTGTGTTTTGCCTATTTGTGAGCGGAAATAGGTAGAAAAACCACTACTTCAAAGTCCAGGTACATGAACGTAAAGGACGCTTATAGCTCAGCTTAACTAGGCAAGGCAAAAATTGTTGATGTCATCCAGCACACTCGTTCCTGCTTGTCATTTTATTGAGCATCTATGTTCTTCTATTTCATCAATCAACCATGAGCATTATATATTGCGCTTGTTAGTTGTTTTACATCTGTGACGTCTGACTTGGTACAGTAATTGCAAAACCTTTGTTCATTACATTTATAGTTCATAGAGAACAGTTTCCATCGATATCCAACAAGTCCTTGCATTAAGTAAAACTATAAAGTTAAGCTTTTGAGAAGTTTGGATGGATGCATGGGTTGTTCTCTTGTGAGGTCTTTTTTTGCGAGTATTGCGCCATAAAGCGAATAGTTCGTGCGCCCAGACATTACCTTTTTTAGCTTTATACAAGAATGCGTGCGTCAGCGCTCGTGGTTGCCGAAAACAGGATTGCCAGGTTGACCTTTTTTGGCCGAATTTCACCAATCTGGCCACGTTTCAACTTGGTTAGCCTACAAAATTTAATTGGTCTTTTTTGGCCTCATCTCAAGTTGGTTAGCTAGAGGTGGGCAATTAATTTTGCTTGGGGACCATTTTGAGAAATCCGGATTTAGCGGAGCGCCGTACCTTCTAATTTGGTCGTATTGTTCTTGTGCAAATACACTTTATCCGGCGCAGGCAAGTCAATGTGACAAATGTAACCTCACACAACTTCAACAAATTTCAGATGTGAAGATTGTTGCTTAGTGCTTCCACGGGCTATTGAAAACGCTGTGGCAGATGGCCATTGTGCTGAAAACAATTTCATCAAAAAGGTCGTAGCATGGTTGACTGAACATGATAACGTCATAACAAAACTGCTCAGAGGGGCCCAGCGCCTAGCTCTTGCATTGGGCCCCGCACCTGCTGGGGTGCTATTGCCCTGATATTGACAATACCGAATGAAACAGGTTAGTCAGCTCCAAGCAAAACAATAACGGGAGAACACACGAACCAAATCGGCGCACTTCAGACTATTGTAACCTGCGTTACAAAACGTTGCCTTTGCCAAGTGAAACTTATTTTTCGTGCTTTAACATCAGCAGTCTTTCAGCATTTTGTTCATGTTTAATCCTATGCTAATTTTGAATCCAATGGACAAAAACGCCAAAATATTTAGGCGCTCCTGTTGGATCGAAGAACTCAAGTAGGTGTTAATTAGTTTGAGCTTAGAAAAACTCTTTTTTTCTGGATGCACGATCACTGGAATGGTTATGTAAACCCTGAGGATAGTAAACAAATGAGGGAAAGGGGAGTACCTGTTATTGCTTGCGAGATATTCAAACAATTTCACGGGTTTTCGAAACTAGTTTGGCAGAATTGGCTTAAATGTTTCCATTTCCTCACCAAAGCATTTGCGCTTGTGTTTGTAACTTTTAAGGAACCATTATTTTTGACACTTTAAGGAACCGTTGCTTTTGCACACCTGTAATACAGGGTTGTCACCAGCGGGAGGCCAGTGGTGCCCGCCCCCCATTTAAAATATGTGCCCCCATTTTATGTTTGGCCCCCCGGTTGGTGCATACATCCAGTATTGTCTTTAAAAATTGTGGCCCCCTTGTGGTTTTTGGCCCACCCTGCTGCGAAATCCTGGCGACGGGCCTGCTGCAATAACTAGTCAGTTGGCATAATTAAAACGAGGTGTATTTCTAAGGTTTTCGCCAATCCAAGGCTGTCTCATCGGACTTGTACGAGAGGAAAAATGAATAACGCTATACACTGATTAAGCAGCACACATTTCTACTTAGGAACTAAACTTAACTTTCAGCAAACAAGTAGCAGTTACTATTGAAACATGACCTCCCAAATACGAAACGCTTACAACTTAAAGAGCTTCAAAAGTTAAACTCTCTCTACCTAACTAGATGCTCTTGAAAAAACTACGCTACACATTATCCGAAAACAATAACCATTATTACGATTACAGAACAAATTGTGAGGATTTTAAGGGTGTTGCAAACGGCGCAGTTCACTTTCATTTTCGTTGGCAACGGGCCCCACTTTAAAAATACTGTGGATCCCGCGCCGATACTACACAAACAGCTTCGACAGAAAGTGAAGTTTATGTAGTGTAGCGGGGGGCCCCCTTTGGCGCGAGGCCCGATTGAAAGCAATCAGTCCAATCGACTAAAGGCCGGCCCTGCCCCTCCAGCAAGTTACCATCAGATCCAATCAGCACGTTTTAGTAGCCAATAAGAAGCATCTGGTTCAGGGGTGCAAAAATGCGGTTGCGCACTCGCGCCGCGCGACCAAAAACTTGGAGTACGCGAAAGTTTTTTTACCTTTTATACGGTGTGCACTATTAAAAATTGCTGCGCGCTGCTAACACCCACAGAAAATTTTGCATCCCTGATCTAGTTACAAAATTTTGATAAATGTACTTTTTGTAACTTCACTCTTTGGACGACCCACTGCCTTGGATGTCCGGGGCCGTCGCCTCGTTCATCCCCCCTCTGCACATCCCTGGTAATAACATTGTGAAAGTTTTATCGCCGCTCGAAAGCATGCGCAAGCACTCTGCATGCACTGTGAACGCTAGATTCCCGTCCCATTGTGACAAAACTATATAAAATGATAGGGAAGTTGGAAAGTTCGAAACCCTGGTTATCTGAAAGTATTGTGAGGCAGCCGTGAGTCAAACCACAAGCGGGCGCTTAAGTGCTTGAGACAGAAACTCCGCCTTAAAACGTCACTAAGGTTCATAATTGCTCGCTTTGCGAGCTTGGTGATCTTGATGAGATTTCGCAGTGACATTCGATATTTTGTAAATTGTAAAATTATTAGCATCCGCTGACATTTCGTAACTAGTACGTAATATTCCGACCTCAATTTGGCGCCCCGAAAGTGCTGCGCCGGGGGGCAGATGTCCCTCTTTGGCAGAGCAAAACGTTTTTTCAGGGGTTTAGTCGCGCGATGAATAAGCTCAATATTTTGCCAGGTCCAGTGGCATTTGCCGAGAGAGTGAGCTGATCGCCAACCGCTGGTGACAGTACGATGTTCAAAACCGATGTGGATCACTTGAAATGCTGCGGGGTATGATCCAATTTAGATTTTATGTGACTCATTAATCAATTTTTATGGGTCCATCTATTGATAACCAATGCAGCATTGCCACCTGAACAAAACCACACAGTGTACTGCTAAGTTGAATCAAATAAACTTTCTGTTTCATACGAGCAACATCCATACAGAGGCTGGTAGTCAAAATAACTATGTTTGTTACTTCGGAAATTCTTTCAGCGTACGAGCAGCCAAGCGTTACAGCTTCGCTGCATGAAGCCATTTCTATCTTAAAACACTCAGGGATTATATATAAGATCGAATGTTCTTATTGTGTTGAAGCGCATATGTGCGCTGAAACTGCTGCTCAGCTACGGATTTACTAAACAACCCAAAATTGTTCAACGTTGCAGCAAGATCCCCCTTTTGCTCAGCTATGGTCTAACACAGCGTTCCCCAAAGTCCAGCCCGCGGGCCAGATCCGGTCCGCGAAGGTTTCCAATCTGTCCCGCGAGCTTTCCCAGAAATGTTTAGTAATTTAACAATTTCGTGTAAACGAATTAATGTGAGATATAATTACACAAAACGGCTAAAAAGCAAGAAACATTTCATGCAATTGTGAATTTTATCCCGATAAGCTTCAGGCTACAAACCAAGCTTATCTCTTGGATCAAAAGATCAACTACAAACGTTTTGGAATTTACTTGCATTTTGTGTAACAGAAATGATTTACTT
>JGI24158J21664_10011590_pt1 | contig 11724 bp, 5 predicted proteins | sample Ectturendosymbi3_FD_21664 | JGI IMG/M metagenome (IMG submission 21664)
GTTGACAGATCGAATAAACCGGGCAATGTGTTATTGCGCGTTTTGAGCCTATCAATGTGCAGTAGAGGGCAGAAACGAAGTTCTGCTGCAACAACCAGACAAACCAAACGTTCGTTTATTTTGATAAACTTGGTGTCTGACAAGAGTGGTATGGCATCACAGACAATAAGAACCAAGAAGGGTGTGAGCCGGTTTACGCAAAAAATAATTTTCTTGAGAAAACTCACCTTCGCCAGAACGTGTCAGAATTTCACGCACTTCTTCTTCGCTGACATCCCTTGAGAACTTATTTGTCCAGTTTGTAAGCATTCGCACGTATTCGCGGAATACCGCACCACCATTGAGAGACGCTGCAGTCAATAAATCGTATTTGCCAAAATAGGGGACCCTCGTCACGGGCGACAGTTTTTTGCCTGCGAAGAGCAATAATCGCTCAACTTTTGAGAAAATAGACAACAGCACTTAACAAAGCTGCATAATAATGTTCTCACTGTGGCGCTGCAGTCACTTGCCTAACAGCGAATGGCGTGATCTGCCATAAGCTTAAAATTCAAATCACCTGTTCCGTAAGTGCAGCAGCGTTAATTGCAGCACGCTCTTTTCCATTTGCAAATGCTATAATAACTATAGTGCTTTATATGCTATGGGATTGCTCAAATCGTTCAGTTCGCAGTGAAGCTATGTTGAATTTCTGCGAAATGAAGGGATAAAGACATACGTCCGTGAGTTCTCCCAAAACAAAAATAAACAAAAACGATTATAATAAGGAAAGAAAAAAACGTACTGGCAATGACGTAGCGTTGCAAAAACGCTCACTCTGTCAACAAAGTTGACGTGTAATTGACGTTATCCGTTGCAACCTTATATTCTAGTTATTTCTTAGTGAAGCTTTTTAAAGCTTTGCGAATTTGACGCAATTTACGATCGAAAGTAGCATTGACCTATTTTATATATTCGCTGAAAGTTTTGAGAGGAGTTTGGGCATTTTTCCCTATCCCTGCCGTTTCTAACAGCTTTGTCTCATTGCAACACTTTGGACCGCATTTGAATGGTCCTGCCAGTAACAAAACCTCGTGACGCGCCTGCTTCTATGGTACATTAGCTTTAATGTGGCAGATCTTCGCAACTCGAAGTGTTTATCACAGATTGTACAATCTTTTTGTAAAACTCCACAGTAGCAGATATTCCCTAAATTTCTTCCTGCGCTGTTACTATAAATTGACATTTTGGTTCAAATTACCTACGACGTCTAAAAGTCCTTGGTACCTTGAACGGTATACGCGCTTTTCGCCTTCACATAATAGTGATATTCAACTGCAAAACTACTTACAGCGATTGATTAGAACAGACGCGTAACAAGGTTGCCATCGGCCCTGAGGCAGCAACGGACGAAGAGACTCTTTGAAATACTGCTGAGAAGTTGTCTTTTCCAGCACTTTTAGCCAGAAAACTATAGGCTGCAGAATGCTTCTATTTGTGAACTTTACAAGACTTAAAAGTATTACATAATTTGCTAAATGAAAAACGCGCCTTTCGTTTTGTGGACCCCTAGGCAATCAATGGACCTGGAGAACTGCCCTAAATAGTGTTACTTAAGTCACTAAATCAGAGCCATAACTCTTCTGCCATGCTGGTTTCCACAACATCTTGGCAACCCAATGGCCAGGAACACGTGCACTATCGAGCTGGTAGGTCTTAGGTTGAACATCGTACCAAGATCTTGCACATTGATAGTAGGAAATGGAGCACGGAGCAGAGGTACACCTTCGCTAAGTTATTTCACACTCAACGTCGTTACCAGTGAAAAAAAATGAAAAGAAATGTCAAATTGCGCAGCTTTGATCCGAATAGGTAATACAGCTATACCGTTAAAAGAAACAGCTCAGAAAGATGCATTCAGAATTTGAAGACTTCACTACGTTCGCTTCCACTGTCTTCATCAGAAAGCGGACAAACTGTTGCCACTAATGTCATGAGTAAATGTAAACTTAAGATAGACCTATACAGAAACAAACTCTATTGTTTCAGCAAACATACAACTCTTTTCATCCGACAGAAACTGTTTCAGTCAACAACAAAAATTCAAACCCACAATGTAAACAGGAACAGGATATAACCGGCGAAAAAAATACGTGTGGCAACATTGGTTGTTGGTGTTTGGATGGTGCGATATGCATTGTTGCGATACAGCTTCGCTTCAAAAATGACACTTGATGAATTCAGCAAAAATCAGCACGCCACTGCATTTGATCTTACGCTCACTTCTAGTGCTTTGTGTTCCATGCATCTCCGGCAAGGAGGCTAATACTTCACCAAATTCGAAATTCCTTCCGCTATATTAGATAATTTTCTGAAAAGACCTGTTGATCTCACCATTTCTTTTCACTCTGAAATTAGTCCCAGTGGAAAATATGTCTTGCTCTTTTTACAAAACTTGAACGTTTTGCAATATCAACTGAGATGCGAAATTTTAAAACTGATGTTGGAAACACTCAGTTTTAATTAAAACGATGCACTAACATAACACTTCATTTTAGAAAAACTAATCTAAAAAAATAATTTTTCGGCGATTGTTCGTAAGTTTTGACACAGAAATTGCAAAAAATTTTTGTGGCAATGTTAAACCAATTTTTTCTGGCGGCTTGAACTTGCCTGCAACGCATTTTGCTTCCATTAATTATATACACGCATTGCGTATATCAAACTTTATACTCAGAGCAACGGACCTTTACTTACTTCTATTCTATAAACTGTACCCTTTGCACTATCAGTAGCTTCGCCCTTGGGAGGTCTGAAGCCTAAATGAACTCTGTTTTTTCGCAACCTTTCACCCCCTCCCACTTAATTGATCTACTTGGAACTCATTGCAGCACATCTGCAACGGTGCTAAACATTATAGTAACCTTGTTCGCGCCATCCACGCGTGTGCTCTTCACTAGTGCCACATATCTATGCTTGTGTTTCATCAAAGTAATCGTGGTAGCGCCACTAAGCGTATGCTTTTCTATTATTGCCACACTTCGTGTTCTTTCATGTATCTGCGCGTTCCTTGTCACTGCAATATATGCTTAGGTCTACTGCGTTGCATGTGGGAGTGAAGACGTTATAAAATACAATCACAGTTCAAACACTGGAGGGAATTGCGATAGGTACAATATCGGAAAAGCACCCAGCGGTCAAAATTGCTTCCGTGTAAATAAACAAACTCATGCAATTGATCACCATTCACCACGGCAAGCTTTAGCAACAGACGCAAAATTTTTCGGTGTCATCCACCCTCTAGTGATTACAAATTGCAAACTAAGAGTAGAAGAAATGTTAACGGATTTCGTGGGCTCTTGGGCATACGTAACAAAAACTTTTTCCTACCATTTTCGCTCATAACAGGACAGACAGACAATGCTTGTTTATTTTACTACAGGAAGTAAGAAAACTTCTTTCGAACTTTCCTTCGTTTGTCCAAGCGCGCATTCGAAACTGAATTCAACAATAAGAAAACATTTTGGAAATTATGGCATCTAAGCAGGATTTTTTTTAAGGTATGACCTTGGTGACCGTTAAGGCATTTTGAGACCACAACAATTTCATCTGAATACTGAGATTGTCACAAAACGACATTTTAGTGTATTTTGACGGTGCTTATGCATTGAGGTTCTAATGTATTTTGAGAGACCGTTGGAAAATTTTGAGAGGCCGTTTCAGTCCCTTAAAAACACCTTTGAAAAACATTGCATGTATTCCGCTTTCGCGTGAAGGCCGTCACCTACGCGGTGTGTGACACTACACAGCTTTTCTGACCAAATTTTACACAGTGAGGCTTTTACTTTTGCCCAAGTTACTCACAAAGCAAAATTCCAAGAGCAGCAGAGAGTGAAAAAATTTCCGAAGTTTTTGGCCGTCGAAAACTTTGAACACTGGACTCAGGCCCGTATGCTGTTTATGCCGCCATGCAAGCAATGACCGGAAAGAATATGTGAACGTCGATTTTTAATTTCGATTTTCAGGTTCAAATGTCAAGAAACAAAGACAAAGTTACGGGAAAGTCTGATAGAATTAGTTTAGGTTAGGCAACTTAATGCTACGCCACTGTTGATTTTCGATGTCACATCATTTACAACTTCTTGGCTTATGGTGATGATTTGTTAACCTGAACCGGACACAACAATTTCCGAATAGGAAAAGTCGAGTTGAGAACTTGACAACCACGGAGCTCTACTGTATGTGTCTGGCATTTGTTATCGTTTTCCCAGCACGGTCAAAGTAAAAACCTGATGGTTAGCTTCACAATGCTCGAAATCCAAAGACAAACCTACGACGACATCTACATAAAGTGCGATGGCATGGTTAAACTTAGCGTAGGTTGTAAGTTACCAGATTTATCTGCAACCTTAGCGCGAGATTTTTGTCTGAATAAAACACCACTATAAACACGTTGTTTTCGAATTTTTGCAATGGTTTTATCGTATTCACGATGGACTTCGTCTCTGGCGCGCAGCAGCAACAAAAAAACAGAAAATTGGACACTGGCACTAAGACAGAGATTCTATTTCTGTGGCTAGGAATAATTAAGTATCACGGAGCTAGTGAGCGCGGCGGTATTCACTGCTGCAAGTAGCTGTGGAGAAAATCGTGGTGACTGTGACCGGCATGACTCCGGGTAAGTTTAGTCCTGGCGAGAATAGATACTGCATTTATTTAACAAAGAGAATTTGGAAAACATCGATTCACACTGCACAAAGAAAATATGCCACATGAAAGAGTGCTTCTAACAGCGCAGCTGCCAACAAAAACCACGCGATAACACAGCGTTAAGGAAACGTAACAACAACGTAGCTACTTTTACACAGAAAGGATGCGTCAGCAACAAAACTCTTTCGATAGGGACTACTGCAACAACACAAAGGAAAATTTTACGGCAAAACATGTTTACAAAAATGCTGAAAGGAAAATTGCACTATTTTCAGTTTTGACTGCGACAACGAAGGGTGTTGCCTTTTGCAGTGGAACACGACGCGCCCTTACAAAGACAAAACATGGGCACCGCGGTACATGGGTTGTGAGGGCAGCTCGGGTGCAAAAACTTTGAAACGAAATTTTGGAGTTACATTTACTGTGATTAGTTTTAAGTATGCAAAAATGGTCACCAATAGTGTCGGTCATACGCAATCAGTACCTTCTGCCTTTGCAAATAGTTTTCCGCCGATTAGCTATCACTGCTCCTAGCACGAAGCAAGGTAACACGTTGGCCAACCGTGGCTAAATCTGACCGCTCTGTGTAACTAGGGTGTAAAGCCACAGTAATCTTCACAGCTAGAAAATTTTGAAAATCAATAACTAAGTGCGCTTAAAACTTCAGAAAAAGTTCTGTTGGGTTTTCCTCACTTTTTTACAGCTTGGGGAATCATTTGATACCTCCCACACGGCTATTTTCACGGTGTATATTAAGCTACACTTTTTAACAAACGCGCATTTTTAACTGAATCGCTAACAAGTTTGCTCACTACCTTGGGCTTCAAAGCTACACAACCGTTCTGTTCTGTCTCACTTTAACAAAATAATGGACGAATCAGTCTATTTAATGTAAAAGCACAAAACTTTACCTGTATCATTTTGCTGAGCAGTTGTTTTGAAACGCGGAACCAACATTGACAGCTGACAAGATGTGCTTAGATTCAATACTGAAAAAACAAGCAGATTCGTATAATTCAAGAACGCGCAATTCAGGAGACCTAAGCGATTTAGCGCGATTCCGGGGTGCTAGAAATATTTAATCCATGTTGTACAACATAGTGTTTAAACAAATAGAAATATCTGAATTATGAATATACAATGTTTCCAAACATTCCTCAACTATTACACCGGATGGCGACATTTCAAATTGTCCAGCCTGCGGGTTGCACGGCTTTTAATTATTTCGTTATCTTTTATTTTGCAAACTTTGAACGCCCTCTTATCAATGCCATGCAGGATTTGAAGAAAATTACGTTATACTAGAGCACCACATCAATTCACATTTTGTACTTCTCATAAAAATGCAACAAATTAAAATGTCTTATAAAACTTTTTTGTTGTTTAAAATTGTAACATCACTACGTGACGAAAGGCTCCAGTTATTTTAACACATGTACCCACAAGTGCGCGCGTGCACAAACAAATCATGCACAGTTCGTACACTAACGGCTGACTGTCTCTATAAGTTTCATGCACGAAAGCCCGTACAGTTTGTTTGTAGCATAACAATCAAAAGCTCCAAACGTCTTTACATTCGATGATTTATGGGTTATCCAACATTTTGCCATGACAAAATCGTCACCTATAAAGTGAAAGGGCACAGGCGAGAATATGTACACACCATACACACACAACCCGTTTACTCGGAAAGGCGTGCATATTGATGTAAAGTGAGTGCGCACAAACAAAGCAATCCTACCCTTGTCTAAGGATGGACTATAACCCTCATAAACTTGGAAAATTGCAATCAATTTCGGTTGAGAATTTGTGGAGTATTTCGAAGAGTTTGGTAGTTAATTTTGGCTGGTTCTTTACCTATTCTTTTAAAGACAATACTCCAACATGTGAAACATTAACGTATTTGTTATTCAAGCAACTTACTTTTTGAGCGAGCAATGAAAACTATCATTGGTAGGCCATACTTCCGCATTGGCACATTATTACATGTGAATTACCTCAGAACAATGGACAGGANTTTGGCCCTGTAACTTCCCAAAAACCTTTAGTCCATATCTCGCAAGAGCTGCAAAGTTGTAATAGCAAACGGTAAACAACCAAGAAGCTGCTCAAAGCACTTGCCTGCTTCGTTTTCTACAACTTCACACGAAAGCACGGAGCACTGCATGTCTCCCAAAGCAACGAAGACATTGGCTTTTTCCGAAATACCGCCAATAGATTGAGCTAGAGTTCCCACCACAGTCTGAGGAACCACAACACGAGGAAGTCTTTCGGTAGGAAACTCAGCCGCCTCCATTCTTGAACATATTATTAATCACTAATAAGAAATACTGCTAACATTTTTTCAAGATAGCAAAAAACACGAAATCAATCACGCCATAAAGATAAAGAATGAGCCAAACGTTGGTGAGTGACTTGCACATCATATTTGCATATTCTCATTGTGAGAAACCTAATGGCAAGCTACTTTTGTGCCAACACCACAGGTGTCGCTAAGATTTGAAAATGGAGCTGCTGTACCAAAGTTAATAGAAGATGTTGTCAATTCAGCTGCCACACCACATAGCATCTTGGCCTAAACAATAACTGCTTCAGACTAACAGAAGTAGGAAGCATTAAAATATAAAAGTACCCAGAAAAGCTCATTTCACAATACAACTCAATATTCCATGCTCAATATTCAATACAATAACAGGTCATAGTAGGATTGGAATTTATCATCTAGAGCTATTAATAAGATGAGCTGTTCCTTACGAACAAACGAGAGGAAATTTGTTAAACGTAACTCACATCTGCATGTCCCATTCTCCCATTTGCACATTGAAGTAGCCCCAGCTATTGGCAACTTGGGTTGACATTATGGGTTTTGGCAAATTGGCAAGCAAACTAACAACATAATCAGCAATTGTTCCACAGCAATTGTAGCAATGCATATATGCCTCATTGAACTTGTTTAACCACAACAACGTAGCACAACCAAATCCTGTGAAACAGTGATATGGTCAGTTGTCAGTCTGCGGAAAATGTCACTGACTTATAAGCCTCAAATATCAATTTCAAAAATGAAATAATTAAGAACCAAGAGCGCAGAAAATAGACAGTGATGTCACAAATGTCTGCAGTACCTGGGGCAAAGACCTGTTGTGGTTTTCTCAGGTCATGAAGTTAAGATTTTTTGCAATACAAATGACTCTTCAGCATTCCACAAACATTTTAGACTATCAGTAATAAAAAAACTGTTAATTTTATGTATTTCTTAATTTTAATCTGCATGTGTTATAAAGTAACTGTCAGTCACCACATAGCAGTTACAATGATATGCACTGAGGTTTGGGTCAGGTGATGCACAATTGGAAAGAGCAAAGATATTGAATGGAGGCATTGATATTGCTATATCCAAAAAATAGACTGTGGGTCAATCATTGCCCAAGGTGTTATACAACACATGAACTTTGCCTCAAAAGGTGTTTGCTTGGCTCACAGGAACAAACAAAATAGATAAAGAAAAAATAAAAAAGATCTAGTTCAACATGGAATTCCTTTTTTAAATTTATGTTGTAGAGCACTTCAATGCTTCTTTGTGAAAAGAGTTCAATTACGGTACAAAAAACAAATCTCATCACTGCTGTCTATTATTTCACCAGCCCAGTGACATACATTCACAAACACACATGCATTCTGCAAGTACACACCACCAAGTGAATGTCACAATTTACGTTTGCGTAAGCAATAAACATGCCCTGATCCTTCAACTGACATGGCTATAGAAAGTCCAAAACGAAGGGTGTCATATCAAGGGATCAAGAGTAAATGATAGTCACAAAGACATTTGATGGAGCATACATTATGAAAATAAAAAAGGTGTTCAAGCAAATATAAAAGTTCATAACAATGCACATATCATCCACTGCTATGCTCACCAACTCAATCTGATTAAGAATAAAGCAGCAAGTGTTATGCAAGATTGAAGATTTTTCTTTTCTAAAGTTTTACGTATACCAGCATTTTTCTCAAGATTCCCACAATGTTTATTGTTCCATGTCCATCACCCAGAAAATGGAACTTCCACTCACACACAGTGAACAGAATTTATGAAAATTTGTAGCCTTTAAAAATTTCTCAAGGAAATCCAGACCATAGCCAATGGAGATTAAACCATTCCAGAAGCAAACAAAAATTTTGCAAAACCTGGATAATGACAAATTCAGGTTTTGGCTACCGCTTCCACAAAATTATGCTTCATGTTGAAATGATATAAATGCACTCTCAAGAACTTCAGTGAGACTAACGGCCCAGGCAACAAAAGTTTGTGATCATATAGTATGTGCTGATACAGAACTTAAGTATTCTTTCACTGCACACTTAGGTCCAGTGCAAAAACATTCAACAATAAAATTTTCTCAACTTTGCACTATCAGTAATTTCAACACAAAATGATTTCTTTGACAGGACACCTAACATTGCAGTGAAAAAATTAATAAATTATATTTGTACATACTAAAACATCAAGAATGGATTTCATAAGTAAGTAAAAGCATTCTAGAATTCTTTGATCTGTATAGTATTTGAAGCAACTGCATTTAACAGTGGCATTGCCTACAAACAAGACTAGCAAATCAGACTTTTCATTGTTATGTTATATTGCCATTTTAGTTTGCTTGCCATCATGCAAATACTCATAAGTAGGCTTCAGCCTTTTGCAGCAACTTCTCTGATTTGTAGTGTGCAATGCATTTGTTCCAACTGATTTTCTCAGTGCTTGATTGAAAGGTTTGTTTTTGTAAGTATTTTAGCTTAATTGGATTTTACTATTGCGTTTTAGTTTCAGAAAAGTGTTTGGCTTTATTTTTGTTTAACATCTTTTTGATGAAAGTTTTGAATCTTTTATTGTGTCTTTTTATTCTTGTGTAGGTTTGTTCAGGTGATGTGTTTGTAGCCAATGCAATTTGGATATATGTACCTAAGATAGTTTTTCACTGCAAATAATGAAAACATTGTGGTTAGGGTGAGTAAGACTCTTTCACTATAAATATCAATGATGTCGCTCCAATCATCTTACAACATTTATTCTCCCCTAGCTTCAATCTTATCCCTAAAGTTAAAAACAAGAATATATCATTATTTTTGGTTCAAAGAAATCTTCATATCACAGATCCAAAACAGCATCTTGTTGTGTTTGTGGATTTGAGTTTGATGAACTTGTTTCACTGCAGATTTTGCACCCAGATAGAATATGGTTCTTGGCAAAGGTCCTGGGTAATAACAAACTAATGACCATAAGGGCAGGGTAAATGCTATAGGGAGATGAAAAGGGGGCAATTCTCCCTACTTCCTGAGGATTTCCTGCAACTGACCAAGCATTTTGTGTTGCATCTAACTCATTTGTCCTCCCTGTTTAAAACCTTTCATGTCTTGAAATTTTTTTATTGAACAGGCCATGCATAAGGATTAGCCTCCTGGGTGTGGCTGGAAAATCCTTATTAGTTGGTACAATTTTTAAATTATATAATACTTTTGTAATGCTTATTTCCCAAAAGCTGTTCAAACAATGGTGATAATTCACTGGGCAACAGCAAAAAAATTGTCTACAGTTTTTCTGCTGATTTTCCATAATTTTGATATGCTGATTCCAAAAATCACATTGGTTTTGCTCAATCAGGTCAATATTTTTAGCTATTACTACATTACGTTTGCATATCCATAATGACATTTAATACATATTATAATACCTCTTCCATATCTTATGTTACCTTACTGCAAGGATGGCCAACCTGTGGCGCAATGGATGCTTAGAAGTGGCGCGTTGCATCCTTTTGATGACAAGAAAGTAAGCCACTTCTGCTCGTTAATTTTAGTGATTTTATTTTTCTTGGACGCCCTTTCTAGCAATGCTATGTTTCTTTCAGATCAATCTGGCTTCACAGTAGTTAACAATACAGTATGGTCTACCTCGCTGTGAGAAAGTAGTCCAGGAACTAGCGCTGTGACGTTTTAACAACCCCGACGTAACGTGATGATTTCAACGTCTTTGAAGAAATTATTGGATTAGAGAAGGCCCGCACAACATGCGGCCCGCGAGAACTTTCTCACTTGTAGAAAATGTTACAAAAGTGTGACTTCGAATAAATAATTGTCGTTTCAGAACTTCTTCCATACTACAACGAAATCTCTACATCGAAATGAAAAAAGGCTTTTGCGACCCGCGGCAAATTTATGTTGATAATTTGGCTCTTTGAGTGTTCTGAGTTGGGCAGGCCGGGCTTTGAGCCCATCCATGGAAAAACAAGAGGATCATACACATTGGAGAAAATGAAGTCATGTCTAGGAAATCAACAATTAGATTAAGTAAACGTTTAAAAGTATGCACTAGCGGAGCACCATCAATGATTGGTAAAGCTGTTGGAGCTGTAGCCTTGCTGGAAAGTTTTTTGGTCGTCCCTCTCCTAAAATATCATTGCATTGTTCACCAAGATTCTCTGTGTGCAAAAGTTTTGAATTTGCAGCATTTTATGGTACCAATTGTAAAGTGTGTGAACAAAATTAGAGCAAAAGGATTAAACAGAAAACGATTCAAAGAATATTGTGAACTGCTAGATGAGGAATATGGTGATTTCATCCTTCACTGCGAGGTGCGTTGGCTTTCCAGAGGACAAGTTCTGAAACCATTTTGGAAACTGAAACACATTGTGCGTGATTTTCTAGAAGAGAAAGATGAGCTGCCCAAGAAAAGGGCCCTTTTATGTAGTGAGAACTGGTTGTTAGCAGTAGCGGACACAGGCTAATTTGGTGGGGGGGTGCGATATCGATTTGCAATGAACCCAATGCTACACAGGACCATATTACGTACATAAATCAATCACTTTCGTATACGTGCATTTTCAAGGAAACAAGACTGAGCTTGATTTAGAAGAAGCTGAGTGAAACTGGTGAAACTTTAACACTCCACCGCTACGGAACCAACAAGCAATGTAGAACATAACAGCGATCTGACGTAGTCACTGGCGTCGGTGCAGGTACATCGAGGAATCGAGATAA
>JGI24158J21664_10011591_pt1 | contig 11723 bp, 7 predicted proteins | sample Ectturendosymbi3_FD_21664 | JGI IMG/M metagenome (IMG submission 21664)
AGATAACTCAATAGTAAACAAACGTGTCGAAACCTCTGTACCCGAATTTTCAGGAATTTCACCCGAATTTTCGACAAATCAAAACTTTTGGAGGTGCACTTTCCCCCTCAGCTTTACACCACTGAATGGACAGCGCGACATAAACCTTGAAAAAAGTTTACAAAAAAGCAAAATATCCAAATTTTCCAGCTGAGTGCACCAGCCATTTCAGTTGCATCACCTCTGGATAATTTACGTTCCATCCATTGCATAATTTACGTTGTAAACAACAACTTGAAAAAGTCCTGCCTGCCTAACTTATCTGGGTTTTCAGCGATTGGAAAATCTCGCTTAGCTGCTGAAAGTGGTTTGGGTCAAGACGCAGGATCCCATAGTTTCCGATAAAGCTAACATTAGGGCCATCACAAATGAAAATGTTTGGGGGTTTGGCGCGCTAAACATTTTTCCCAACGCGAAGACCCCAGCGTGCAATTTTTTTCAGAACAACGACCAGCAAGCTGTTTGGCATAACTAGCGTTTCATGCTACTCAACATCTTTTGGGCGACTGCCCAGACAGTCTGACACGGTTCAGTGTCCATAGTACAGACCAAGCAAAAATTGCAAAATATAACTCCTTTTGCTGCTATGGTTGAATCAGTGATTACTATCAAAAATCACTGGTTGAATGGCCGACTGTTGGAATCTTCGGACTCGAATAGAAGGTCTACGTCTACGGGCTTAACCTTTCATCTTTTGTGTCAATGTTCGTTCTAACGAGAGCATTGTTTGTTAACAATGAGATTTTATCAGCCGTTTCTACTGAATTTGAGCGCAAGGAGTATTTGGCAAAAATAAACTACTATCCAAACACATGGCGCGGGGCCCCCAGAGGCGCGGGGCCACCAGAGGCGCGGGGCCCAGTGCAACCGCATCGGTTGCATCGGCTTAAGGCCGGCCCTGTTTGTACGTGCGTAATTCTAGGCTGTAATTGATGTTGAATGCATTGACAGAGTGTTGTCTTTCTAGATTCCTTCTGTGACAGTTCATGTTGGGCATGAAACCATGGACTGAAGAAGACTTGCCAAAATAGAACTACAGGCTGTCGAAAGTTTGATAGCCATCATACCCGTTAAAATGTGTATTGAGACTATTATATGTAAACGACAACTACCTGAGTTTCAATGTTATGATTGCTGGAACGTGACGGATAAAGCTCTGCACTAATGTTTTAATGACAGTACGTAAGAACTCAAACGAAAATGAACTGCAATAAAACATAAACAATTTGTATGCTTTAGTTAAATAATGTGCATTTTCATCCAACTTTTTATCCGTTCCATTCAATTGTTTAATGCTTTTGGCAAATCTCCATTTTCCCCGTTGTGCAAGGCTTCAGTATGACGATGATCGAAAGCAATAGTTGCTTGTAACTTAGAAGCTGAGATGGGAAACTGGTACAACAGCAGATGCCCATCTCGACATCTAACAGATTTTTACTATCAGTAAAAATAAAACATAGTCTTGAATTGTATACACAAATAATAGACTCATAAAATTTAGGCCTACCTACCAATGACAATTCTTTCATTTTGACACCAAATAAATTTCGAAAGTCAAATTGCAAGAAAGGCAAGTGTTTGCAGATTACATTTGGATTCTAATTAGGTTTATTCTTGCATTTTTGCGACTCACGCCACGAAACGACAGAAATTGCAGTTAAAAGAAAAAAACACCAAAAGCAGTAAAATGCATTGCATGTTAATAAAAAATAAAATGAAAAAACAAACGAGGACTTAGGAATTCTGCAAATTGATGTGAACTACTGTATATTTGAGAAAAGGGGTAACAGGGTTGGTAAAAGACCTTACGGGTCAACCACTCAGCCAACCCTATTATTGGTATAAATCATGGTCTCCAAACTACGGCCCGTGGGTCAAATCCGGCCCGCTAAGCCTCTTCATCCGGCCGCGAAGATATTCTGTCAATGATGAAAAATAATATATATTCGAAAAATTTGTTGATTTGGTAGAATGTAACACAAAACAATCACATTACTTAAGATATCCAGCACTCGAACTGTTGTGTAATAGCTTTTGTGGCCCTTTGGCAAAAGAGTTTGTAGACGCCTGGTATAAATCAATACTTCCTCAGTTTTAGAGAAATGTTGGAAATGTGCTGAAGCAAGAGAAAAACTTAAAAAACTAGATGAGCAAGGAAAACGCTGAAACAGGCTATGTATGTATTTTACAGTCAAATAGCGGTGGCCAGCACCTTTTCTTATAACTGGACTGGCCACAATAGCCAAACAATGTTTTTGTGACTCATAACTGACGTCAGTTCCGCGTTTTGGTTTCGGCGATAACAGCATTATGCTCATAGCCTGTGTTTGAAGCTACAGTTCGTATGCTTTCGCTAAGTCTTGCTTTGGTGTTTTCACCACTTCACCCGTTTTTCTTGGAATTTACAGGACTGAAGATGCGCAAATGACGCGAAATCGATTTCCTAGCGAAACACTTTGCGGGCAGATTAAGCTGCGTCACCCTTGTGGAGACTTTTTCCGAATTGAAGATGCTTCAAGTGAAGAAAAATGTAGTGACAAAATGTTATACTTTTAATATCAGACAGAAATTAAACAAACTGTACTTGTTCGATGAGAAACGCAATGCTAAGTACAAACCGGACTGATCGCTGTATTAGGCAGTTCTTAATACTTCGAAGCGAATGACGTTCGCGTACGTTTTCTGCTTACGTTGCGCCCGAGTCAAAATCATTTTGGCGTTTGTGCTTGACGCTGGGAGAAACGGTAAACAGCAGTTTTTCTCTGATTTCGCTTGCAGCGTGTTGCGCATCACAATAGCTCTTTGTCAAGACGGCTTTGGGCGATTATTGCCAAACTCAATTACGTGCTTGACATATGCGATATTCCAGCAGCAGGCTTTAGGAAAGGTAGCGGCCGGAAACCTTCTTGCTTTCATTTGCGCAGGACGTGTTGGATGAGAAGGTTATTCAGAGTAATCGGCCAATTGAACAGCTACTTGGCATCTACCTAGGAAAGATCAAGCGTTTTGCATTGTGCGATTTCTGCCTCTTACTTTCAAGGAATGCAGATTTAGGTGGAACTTTGTATTTAGCGTAGGGTTTATTACCAATCCAAACGGAAAGTAGGCTTTCCGGCCGACAGCACCATGCATGCAGGGAAGGAAGAGTAAGGAAAATTGAAACACCTGACGTTTGTACTATCCGACTCGTTTTTTTCAATTTCGCTTCAAAACAGCAAAGGATGTAACTTTTGTACTGAATTTAATTAACTAGAAAAAATCTCGATTCACAAATTGAGCTTTGCGACAACACACATATTTTCCTAGAGTTTTCAGAATGTAAAATCAAAATGTTTTACAAATTTTTTAAACGTTTTCAGCAGTGATGCTATCCAAATTCATTTTTAATGGTTTTAATTAACTTTTAAAGGGAGAGAGGTTTGTTTCTCTCGCTTCAATTTCTTTGCAATGATGAAGGCATGAAGAATGCTGTAGACAGGGCCGCAACCAGCTGCAACTTTCAGGAACAAAATTATTATAACTTGATGTTGCACCTAACAAATAAAAAACTTTTTGGCGCTTTCACAATGCTTTTGAAAATTTCGGGAGTGAGGGGCAGTTGCCCGGTTACCCCTCCCCGGGTTGCGGGCCTAATTGTAGGGCTCTGTTTTTTGGGAAATCTGCAGATAGCGTACGGTTGCTTAAATATCTGTTGTTGGACTGGCCTCAAAATAATTGATATGTGTCTAAACTGACTACATGACAACAAAGGAGGCAAAAGTTTTGTTGACGATGATTCTGTGTCAATTTTCACATAATTTCAAAACGTGTCGCGATTTTCATATCAACAGGTACGTCGATTTTCACNTCTTCCACTTTTCTGTCATCAAGGCTTGTCACGCAGGAGCGCCAAATCATATTTTCATGATGTCTCTCGATGTATGTGAGATCATGTTGAGAAATGGTGCATGAACACTTTACGTTATTAACATGTAGGTGCCAGTTTTGCGTATTGTTGATAACAATACATGTAGAAGGCGAGCACCAGACAAAAGCTTAAATTTGTTCACATCAGGCTTGCCACGATGAGGTTAGAAACGTGAGAACGACCTCCAAAAATTGAGCATAAATTTTGAATTCCTAACAAAAATTTTTGATATCTGCAAGATAATTGAAGATTTTTAATGTATCGTCTTCAGAACGAGATTACCCTTCACATAATGTTCAGTTTGTTGCTTTCTGGTTCACACCAATCANACTTCCCTCTAAGAAAATTTTACACTGCGCAAATGTTTGTTTTAGTGCGCATGCGATTGCGCAACCATGCAGACGCACACACAGTGAAGCGCTTCAAACGTTGCAAAGGCTGTGCAGTATGTATTAGAGTCCTGCGCGGGGACGGGTTAACCCGCGCGGGTTGCGGGTACTCGTATATATGGGGCGGGTGCCGACGCGGGTTGAACTTGCTGCGGGGCGGGAGTGGGTTGAACTTGGGGCGGTGCGGGGCGGGCGCGGGATGAGAAATTATTCTTTGTACTGGTATTCTTTGTCGCCTCAAAATCTGTTCACTGCGAACGATCAGATCTGTGGAAAACTTGTGGTTTGGTTGCCAATGAAAAAAATGAGCAGCTTGATTTTGCTGCTTGTTGGACTTGTCTTCAGGCGTTATGAGTAGGGCAAGTTTTTGTAACATTTTTACAGCTTCCCAAATACTCAGAATTTATGTATAGTACGATGTTTTAAGCTGGTTCCAGGAATTTTATATTGCAACTTTTTTCATTTTTGCGTGCAACTTTTAAGAAGTATTGTGCAAAATGTAAAAGTGTGATATACAAAATATGCTTTAGAACTATTTCATCATAGTTCTGTTCTCTTTGATAAACCGATTCGAACTGAATAGTGACCTAACAGTAATTGTAGAAATGACCCTGCCAAACATCATTCCAGAACTGTATGCCAAATTGTTAAATAGCCAAGCAAGTTGATGCCGTGTGGAGCGAAGTTAGCATGCTACGCAAACTCTTGACAAAAGATTGCCATTTCTGCCCAGATACTGTTTGGAAATATGTAGCATTATATGTAGCCTAAATAAATCGTTTAAGTAAATCAATGCCGTTTAAAATGCTTGTGCATAAATGCAACTTTTGATAAAAATAAATGCATATTTCTCACTATTTTATAGCAACAAAAACTTGCTCTAGTTATGAGTTTTTAGTAGTATTCGGACAGGTGCGGTTTGAGACCGAAAAAGTGCGGGACGGACGCGGGTTGGATGGTCTGCGGGGCGGGTTAGAAGTGTGTGGGTCGGGAGCGGGCAACTCTTGCGGGTTTAAATTTTAGGGGTGCGGGACGGTAGCGGACAAAAATTTCAACCCACGCAGGACTCTAGTATGCATAAGATATTAAATTTGGACTGCTGATAGTGCGCGAGAATGAGATTTCACTGCGCAAATGGTCTATGGGCACTGCGCATTTGCTCACCTTAGGCTTAGAGGGAACACTGACACCAATAGATTGATTTCATCGCCACAACACTCCCATGCACTGACACTACTTCTATTGTCCAGCCTTCAAAGAAATGTAAGATATGTTATGATCAGCATCTTCAAATCGAAATCCATACGTCATGTCAATGTTCAGTGAAGCATAGATCGTAGATTGTTTACAGTATGTGCAGTCACCAACGCAAAGCAGTCAACATGTATTTTGAAAAGGCACAGTGTGCAGCACTTTGCCTCGAAGTCCAGGACTGTTCTTTCTCCGGCGTTAATTTTTAAAACGGAGCTTGAACGTGGAACCCACGTATTGTTAAAACATCCTCGGCTCCTTTTTTATTATCCCCAACGCAGCATGACCATCATTATCAAAACTGTAAAACATAAACGTGACTTAAACTACTGTTCCGGTCAATATGATGCAAGGCGCTTGCACTTCACATTGCACGGAACAGTTGCTATCGGAAGATTTGCTGATTTCAAGTTCGAAACGTTTTGCGTTTCAAGTGACATCTCTGTTAGCCTCTGGTGCTATCGTGGCAGCCAGAAGTACAACGGTGTGGTCCCCAGTGGCGTAACCAGAGGTTTGAACCAGGGGGGAAAGCTAACTGAAGGGGGCCCACTGGTCATCGTAGGGGGCCCACTAGCCATAACTCAGAAAAAACGTTAAGAAATGATAGTGAATCTCTGGATGTCGTGGAAGTCTATACTAACTAAAAAACGAAAACACACCGAAAAACGCAAAAAAACAACCCAATGAATACTACATATCAAAATGTCAACTAAAGGGGGCCCAGTTTTTACATTTAGCTTGCCAGGGGGGGGGGCGGCTTGTCCCCTTCCCCCCTGTCAGTTACGCCACTGGTGGTCCCATATAAGAAAAATAAAAACCTATGCAAAAGTTTTGTCTCTGGGCACTGTGCAAAGNTTTCACTTCGAATGTTAAACGTTTGATGACGTTATCAGAGCAGTAACGCTCAAACCCCAGTAAACCGTACAATGCTGATTCACTTGCACATCAACCGCTTTTGTGATAAAACTCAAACGACCAGGCAATGGGTTGACTAACGAGTCTGAGATATGGAAAAATGATTGGTATAATTCTTAAAAAGTAAAAGAGAAACGATCAATTACGAGGTTATCGAGAGGTCTTAGGTTTGTGGAGAGTTTCCCGATCATTTCTTACAACACAAAAGCACCTCGCAGCACCACCTAAAATGGGTTTAAACACAATTTTTAGTTCACTTATCTTTCAAGTTGTTTTCCTAAAACTTTGCTTGTACAACTTCACAAAAGTAATGCTTCAGTGAGCAAAAGCTGCCTGAAATATTTTTGAATTTCTATCCTTCGATTAAAGGTTCCTCGCAAGTTCCTAGTTTTCTATGCAACGCAGACGAAGCGGTTATCATATAAAAGTGTTATCGCTCACGTGATTGAAAAAAGAAAATTAAGCCGGTAACTTTTATTCACAATCTGTTTTTCTCACAACTTCACACAAACTCTGCGCGTTGCAAAAATATCCTTACGTGGGTGAAAGCCCCGGCAGCAAAAACATGAATTGTTGATAATATTACTGCAATTTGTCTTCCATGCAACAACGTACTTTTCAGTTGCGCTTTTGCTAACAACTGTTACGTAAAAGCTGCTGTAACAACGCACAGCTGTCTGATTTCAGCGTAAGAGATACTTAATAAATGAATGATCGTAGAAATTCTGCGTTGTCATAAAGTAATCATCTATACCTGCTGCCTTAATTGTACACGCCTTTCCCAGCATTGCGTCAATTGATTACGTGACCCCGGCGACACCGTTACCTGCTTGCTACTGCCGGAAATAATTTGATTAATTGAGAAAGAGCTCATCTAGTTAATGAAACGGAGAAGCACGTGCAGTTGAAAGAACGATGGATCACCTTCACCGCACGCCTGAGCATTATGCTGCAGTACTGTGTGCGATTGTCGAAGCAAGGAGTGAGTGAAAACAGCAGTCAACAGACTGTTGATACCGATTCTATTCGAGGCAGGTTTTTTGTTGTCAGGATTGAATCTAACCGGCAGTTTTATCCAAGTGGTTTGACTGTTACTGGAGTTTTTGCTGCCATAGTTTGCGTTTCGTTTGTAATACTTCCATCGACCACGATGGATTCTGATGGTAACAGGAAAGATAAAACAACAGTGATGCCCGAAGCTGGAATTCATGCTGAGAGCAACTCGGTTGGTTGGGAGAGCACAAACCTTATTGATGGAATTCGTCCAGGAATTTCAAATATGAATTCCACTGCTTCCAATTTTAGAAAACGTCCACAAAACGTTTTCCAAACTAAGCTTTGCTGCTCGAGAAGAAAGAGAAGCGCAAGCAATTTAAAGCAACGGTCATTGGTCCCCATCAGCTTGCGTACAGTCGCAAGCAGCAAGGGTCGACCGTCCCGTTTTCTTCAAATGTCAGATCAAGGAATGGTGTCAGCTCAACTAGACGGAAACACTCTCCACAGCAGTAAGTTGTTTTGCTGGATTGATGAATAGGACTGTGGTTCTACGTGTAAAGAGTGTGAAAAGAAACTTCCGCAGCCTCAACAAATTTTTATCGAACTCCTTGACTCGCGCAAGTTAAATAAATAAACAAACACACAAGGTTTCTAATGATTCCAAGTGTATAAGTTTAAGAATGCTAACCAGCCAAATAGGATCCTTGAAATAACAAGTTAATAAATTTTTCTGCAATTCAAAATATTGCAATACATAATAGAGTTGTGCCAGCAAAAAATCCGAAGATGGGTGATAAATATTTGGCCATGTTTTGCACAAAATTATTGAAAAGCAGTAAAAGCTTGCAACGTCAAAACTCATTTGAGGTTTCTTTGAGTGAGTGCCTTGAAGTTGGAATGTCTTTTTGAGCTATTTGAAATTTTGTTGATGTTGCCTCTCAATTAATCAAAATATCTCAGTGAGGAGACTCTGGAATTGAATGAATTGCAATATGGTATTACTCATTAAACTTCGTTTTGGACCGGCACCGAAGGTTTGACAAACTGGATCGTCAATGCCCATACGCAAAAAAAGGAGACAGGATGGAATGAACTAACAACCGGGTCAATTTCCTTCTTAGCCATGCCGGAAAAGAACATGCCAAGTGCCCTGAGAAAAGATGCCGTGAAATAATTCAACCTAAGATGGAGGATACCCAGTGCGGGTTTGCGTCTTCGCCATAGCACTGCATAGACAGAACTTTTAATAGACGGCGGGCCATCAACAACCGAGTCTCAACATTTAAATATTTTAATGCCCCATGTTTTTAAACCATCATCCATGAAATGTGTATTTGTCTCGCTTTCTTCTGAGCAATCGTGTTCAAACTTAAGCCGACAAATGAAAAGACTGCTTTAAATTGAATTGACAAGTTTTAAAAGTTTTGATAGTGAAGTTCCAAGCTTTTACTTTATATCAGTGCCGCCAGGTCCGGCCCTAGCAGGTGCGGCGCCCAATGCAAGACCTAGGCACGGGGCCCCACTGAGCAATAGTTTTATGACGTCATCGTGTTCAGTCAACCGTGCTATACGACCATGGCAGAGCGCACATATAACGTCTTAACATTAGAATTGAGAATGTTTGCTAACGTTCGATAATAGAGGAAATTCATGGCTAGTTCTAACGAGAGGGTTGTTTGTTAACAATGAGATTTATAAGCTATTTGTACTGAATTCTCGAGCGCAAGGAGCATCTGGAAAAAATGAACAATCTACCTAAACATTATGGCGCGGGCCCCCAGATGCATGGGGCCCAATGCGGCCGCATCGGCCTAAGGCCGGCCCCGAGTTTCGCTATTTGCACGTATAGTGGATACAATCTTTCCGCTTTACGTATTGGGGTTTCCTAACTCGTGATTGATGTCGGTACGTGCCGGCTGGTTTGTTTCAACATGCCATAACTTTCCCGCGCAAGTGCTTGTGAAAATCTCAATGATACGTAGCACGATCTGCAGCATGCTGTTTGTAGCCAGTATTGCCGTTGAGCAAGAAGTCATCGTGACCGCCAATACGACTGGGCTTTGTATATTTACACGGTTCTGATGTACACCAACACACGTTCAATTGAAGCCGAGTAGCGACGTTGTTCTACTGTAAGACAGGGTTGGGGAAGCTATATACCAGGTGGCCAAACCTGCTCCATGTATGAGCCGGATATCATAAAACCCAAGTTACAAAGAGCCGTAACATAAAAGCCTAAAAATACAAATTTATTTGCAATCTACACTTCTGTGACACCATAATTCTTTCTGCAACGACTTGCAAAAGTAATATTGTACGGCACGCTAGCTACCACAGTACCGATTTTACAATATTTCTACACTTTGCAATTGAAATATAAAGTAAAAAACAAATACTGTATATAATTTTTTGGAAAGCTTAAGGAGTCGCACGCAAAGGTTCGAAGAGCCACGTGCGACTCGCGAGCCGCAGTTTGGGCACCCCTGCTAGATACTATCACTGGCCGCATGAATTGTGGAATATCGCTGGCGGGCCGCAAAAATTAATTAATTTCATCTTAAAACACTACCTTTATCTTCCCAAGGAAAACAAGAGAAAACTATGAGAAGGAGCCAGAGAAACTTCTCATGACTTACTGGTTTCGTGTCTGCTTGTCATGGAGTTTCGCTGTGGCGCGATGTTGTGCTCTAACTTGGGTAACGAAAGCTTTGATGCGGACCATATTAAATGTTATTAAATTTTAAAGTTTAGACCGACTTCCGATGTAGGTCTTCGACAAAGATTTCGCGCATATGTAAGACATGATCCTGCTGTTGTCCAATTCGTGAGAGGCTTGACGTATGCAGCTGATAAACATAAACGCTAGAGTCTTTCAACGCGTTTGAAAAATGTGTGGATTTTTCATAATCCATAAAATGTTTTTGCAAGTTCGATTTATTCCGTAAAATCTTTGTAGCTACTCTAAACCCGCTTTGTTCAAATTGTTTGATAACCATTTTGCTACATTAATTGACTTCATTGATATATAAAATGGAATTAAATTGAAAACACAATCGTAACCCGGTACATGTTACAAAAGTTGTTTACCACGCTCAGCTGGATATAAAAATAGCTCAGCACAGCGTGGTCCAAACACTGGCACGCGGGCCGCATGCGGCCCGCGGACAGTTATTGTGCGGCCCGCGAATGCTCGCTGTACGCCGTATATTACACAAAGTCATAAATACATTGTATTAGCCACACAGCCCTTGCATGTCACACATCATTGAAGTGCACGTCGATTCAATATGTAACTATTAGATCAGGGGTTCCCAACCTTTTTACTATCTCGTACCACTTGGGTAACCCGTATTGTCAACTCGTACCACTTATTCCAAAAAAACTAATTTGATCGAATCATAGTTTGTTCAGAAGAATAATATACATTGAAATAACAATAAAGGACCACAACTAAATTTAATGAGATTTTTGTTTTTGTTTACCTTCCACCAATTGGTCGATGTGTGGCGTAGATTTGCTAACAGCGCATCGAAAATCATAATGTTGCGATACAATAGGAATGGCAGGCCACAGGAAAATTTATTTATTTAGAAACAAAACCCGATACGTAAAATAGAAAGCTGTGAATCCAGGTTTTTGTGAAAAAATGTAAGTTACTCGCGTACCATCTGGAACACCTAGCCGTACCACAGGTTGCGAACCCCTGTATTAGGGGGTAATAATATCTTTTTACAATTTGTAACGTTACAATAGCTAACCTCAAGGCTAGGCTAACGCTGCAGTACTCTGTCACCACAGAGCATGCGTTTATATTTTATCTTTGTAGCAAGCATAGACTCTGTAATTAATTTTCGAGTTAGATTAGAAGATGTGTATTGTGGAAATAATGAAGTAATATTTAGTCAAGTATATCAAGAAACGAGCGTCAAAAGAGAAGTGTCAGCGGTAAACAGTGGCGATTCTAGCATGAAAAAACTGGGAGGGCCACTGCGGGGCCAAGGAAAAAAGTTGGGGGGCCGGCATAAATGTCTCTCCTGCATGGTGATTTTCCGGTGGAAATGAAGATTAATTTTCTATGAATAACCCTATCAAACCCAACATAGGCTTGCGAATATCGTCAGAACTGTCGCCAGAAAGTCTTCAAATCTTTTAAAATTTTGCTGGCTGAAAATTATCTGCTGTATATGTCAATCAAACGACCTTGAACGTGATATTAAGCACAAAAC
>JGI24158J21664_10011592_pt1 | contig 11722 bp, 8 predicted proteins | sample Ectturendosymbi3_FD_21664 | JGI IMG/M metagenome (IMG submission 21664)
CTTCGTTTATACTTTTGGCAATCGCTGAGATGCTTCGCTGTGCTGGGGCACTTCGACTCAATAACCGCAAGGTTTTTCGGTGTCCCGGCTGCAAGGTTTCACTTGTTTTTTTTTGTTTTATGAAAAAGTACGACTCTAGATTGTTAAAATACCTGTTTCTATCCACGTCGCCGATAGCTTCGTCTCGTGTGTGTTGGGGCGTGCATGATTGCTTCTAGTGTGTTGAAGTTGTGCAAGTGTCTTACTTTGTTTTATATGTGAGTTTGCCATGTCTTGTGGGCCTTGCGGCTGAAATCAATCAAATCAATCAAAATCAATCTACCTTTACTAGCTGGATTTCCCCTGCTGAGTAGAGTTTGTGAAGAAATAACTGGAAACATTCATTTAGAAGAGTTCCGTGCGATGACATTGAATATCAGTAATTCTAACGTTTCAGCCGACGAGTTCATCTGGATTGACCGAGCGATTAAGCTCAACCGCGAGATGCTCAAGGCATAGGTTTTTATAATAAAGGAACGTTAGTTTGTTTTGAAATAACTCATGTCCTGTGACAGCACGAGAGAGTCTGTCGCATAAATTTGGTGACATGCTGTCCCAAAGAATAGACTTTGCTTCCCTACGTTACTCATGTTAAAACAGACTATTTCAAGACAGACACCACGTGAATCACATGCACATTATGTTCGTCACAAGATGAATTTCTTTCATCGTTTACTGTGGAGAGATTTTGCACACGGATTGCTGGGAAGTGCATAGGGGGATTAAACGTTACTTCCTGTTCCTTCCAAACAAACTCTTGCTTTATTCGGTGTTGCTTGCGATATTTAGGTATATGATGTCTCCAGAAGTCTTGGCAACGGAATCAGGATTTTCTCGGCCTTCCTTCGTAATGTTATTGGTTGTTGTCAAATGTTCCAACGCCAGTGATCTCAGGTTGCAAAACACAGGAAAAGGACTTTCGTGTCAACCGTTTTTAGGTCCAGGACCCTTCTCACGGGCAAATTTAATTCAAGGGACCTCTTTCCTGGTTAATGACTATGTCCGCTGCTATCGACAACACTTTTAAGGATTGTATTACATGACTTATCACCTTTAATATCCGTTTTACGCAATACATTACCTTTAATCGCTGTATTATGAAGATATCCTGCACATTATAACCTCTGAAAAGGAAGAATTGCCGCATCATCGTTTTTAAGCTCAGTTCAGTATTATTAATACTCCTCTGAGAGTGAAACGAATGTTCTGCGGCGCCCATCTCCGCTTACTTGCGCGCACAGTACCTTTTAAGAAAACGCCAAAGTACATTGCCAAATTGAAACAGTGAACTAATGATTGAAAAATGTCAACGAAATGACTTAATCGATGTTCAGACGGAACAATTTCAGGATTTGAACAAATTTGCTAGCGAAGCACAGTATTTTTCTTTAATTTTTTCTTCAAAATAAAGCAAGGAATGAGGACAATTCACACAATTTTCCGACTTGAAAAATCACCAAAACACGTCAATACGTCAAAACGTTTTTTGTTAGACCAACATTTAACGTTTGTGGTATGTTGCAGGGTAACATAAAAAATGAGGGGATTTTTACTGAAAAGAGGATCACATCACAGGGAGCACTGGTCACTTTTAAAGAGGAGTTGGATACCTTATAATCTTTCCTTGTTTGCATAAAAATGCGACGTAAGCATGAGCGTCGGAAAGATTTTTTTCCAGGGGTTTGGCCATTAGCGGCTTCTCCCAGAGGTAGCCATAAAGATTTTTCCAGGGGGTCAAAAGTGGTGAAATTTAATTTTTCCTTCTTGAAACTAAGAAAACGACCCTTTTTTGCTGAACATGTAACAGAAAAACGTCAAATTTCAAAATCCAGGGGGACCAAGGTCCCCCATAACCCATTTCCCACGCCCATGGACGTAAGTAATGCTCATTGCCGCCAGCAGCAGTTAGATAATACGAGTTTTCCACACGGTTGATGAAAGTTTCCCACGAGCCCCATGCTGCCCGAAAAACTTTAATGTCTTAACTTAAATGAATCCTTTCACACCTCACGACGCTCCATCTTCCCAAAAGCACTCTATCTGGAACCGCCAATCAATAGTATTGCCACTTCGCTAAAGCGACGGTCCTCCTGCGTTTGAAAAAGTGAGCATTTATTTGTAGCACGCACCTTTCGCTGTACACAACTATGATGAAAATTCTGACTCAAGCTTTGACTGCGTTTTTGCAAATCTGGCACCGAATGCGCCATTTCCAGCTTTTACACGCTGTGGATTACCTGCAAACGTAAGCGGTTGAGCTCCGATCATTTTTACAAAGCTAATCCAGTTTGTGTAACTGCGACTGCAGCATTAATTTCGATTTTGTAAGCGATGCATTGCAAAAACATTCATCTGAAATATTTTCTTGCTATTTAGATTAGGCTTCCGCTGCCTGAAAGATGTCTCTTACATTCCAGTATATTCTATTATATGGCAAGTCGTGTAGCTGAGCCGTTTTTTCAAACATCACGCAAGCCTGAATCAGCAAATATCCTTTTACTGTTACAATTGACACTGAAATTGAAACTGAAGCTAAACAGTTCATTTCGTTCCACATCACAAAATGCAGGGGCAGCGTTGACTTGTACAATGAGTTAACAGATCATCGTCAATATTGTTTGATTCAAAAGTCTGAGATGCGAAAACAGTAGTCGGCTCGAAACGCATTTGCGTGTGGTGAAATTTATCATGCCCGCACGTTTGCAGAGCTCGGTTCTATTGTCAAGGACTACTTCAAATGCAGTACTACTGTACATTCTTGTCTTATTATATGAACTTCTTGCAGAAAGGTTCGGTTGCAAAATCGAGACGTGGCATTTTTTCGCTGGTTGGTTAAATCCCGTTTTTTGTTGCATCACTGTCGTGAGAGTGGGAATCTGGAAGAGGTCATCCAACTTGTGGTTTACTTGCTCGTAACGTCGACATTACTCCCTGTAGCACAGATTGGCTTCCGGAACAAGCGGTCTGCGCACATGCATTCACAATGAACACAAGAAATTGACCAAAAACAATTAGCTAAACATAGCAAGCAGGCAGTGCATTTTACTGTTGACCGAACTTGCCGCAGTAGCTTGTACTCCATCGTGCCTGTCCGTTTGTTTAAAGACAATATTGCACATTGCAATGTTTACAGGACTCTGTTCATTGACTCTGGTCGCAAACATGAGTGCAGTTGATTTAACGGGACTCTGGCTTGGTGCAGATGATGTACTGACGCGATGTGTGGCACGCTTATTGCAAAGTGACTTGATTGTGTTTAAGTACTATATGTGCGGTGCATGTTTCAGCAAGTTCACCCGCATTACCACTTTTTGATCATGAGCCCTCGAACCATACAATGTAAATCAGGAATTAGGAGTTAATTTGAAAGAAATCGTGACCAAGAGTGAATTTGCTTCATTGAAAAGCGACTAGATCTCAAAAAAGGTCGATTCGAAGTTGCGTACAGAATTTTTTTGACTTTCCTCGAACAAGGTTTGTGAGTCAACTTTACTTTAATCGATAAATTTCCATATGCAATGAACTGGATCTGTTTGTGACTCGAATCGATTCGTGACTCAAAAATGAGACACAAGCTTTTCGTTGCAGTATCAAAGAAAAACAAATTCAAAATTTTGTCCTGTTGCTTCATCAAACTCCTGATCCATTTCTAAACCCTAAAAAACAAACAAAATGTTTATTAGTATGTCTGTATAGCTCCTAGCTCCTATAACATTCGAAAAGATTGATATGTCGCCTGATTCACTACGAAGACAAACAGCTGCCTGTGGCTGACCTGAAAGCAATTGTCTAACAGAAATAATCCTCAGGGTTTTCGAGATGAGAAAAACATTGGTTTAACGTGAGTGTTTATGTGGTTATAACCGATTTACACTGAGTCTGCCTATCGGATGAAAAGCAGCGCTGCGAAGCTCAGACAATGATTAACTTGTCACTAGCTGGATGGTGGTCAACAAGCACAATATTTACGACGGTTTTACGCAGCAGACGCTCTCAGGTGACGATCAGCAAATTGAAGCTTCATCTACTTTTGCCAACGTCCAGCCTAACCAAGATTAAATCTGCATTAGTGAAAAAATGGTTTTGCGAAGTGTTGTTCCAGACTTGGAGATACCGAAAACAACTCTCTCGCAATATGTTTTAGAAGCCTTGAAAATGTTCGGAAATGATATTGCACTGGTAAGTGTTCATGGAATTTTTCAATACGCACTTGTTAAATGGCAGCCGGGAGGATGTGCCACAGAGATTTGACTATACGAAAAGAGGTTAAATCCTCAAAAAATCTTACGGGTCCACATGAAGAAGTCAGTTAAATAAACTCAAGATAATTCAGCGTCAGCAGCAGTGTCCTCAGTTTCAAAAGTTCATAAAAACATGTTTACTGGAGATTAAAACTGATGTCGCTTTTTCAATGCAACCAAAGTTATGCGGGGTGGAATGTTGGAAATGAAATAATTTTTGTTCACTTGTGCTTTGATTGAAATTTGACTACATTGTATGGAAATGGGCATTACAAAATAAAAATTAATGCCAAGCTTATTTTTAATCAAAAGGCATGTGACAGCACTGTTGTAACAAAAAGTTGCTGAAATGGCGATTTATGCTTTGACAGATCGATATAAACGATTGCAATCGACGCTACACTTACGCAGAGATACGGCATAACATCACTAAGTGCGCAAGTGCTTTGGCCAAACTTGGCGTTGGCAAAGGAGATGTAGTGGCCAACTGTTTCAAAAATTGTGCTGCTTATCCTGTGATAACCGTAGCGACAGCTGCCTGCGGTGGGATTCAGACAACCTGTAATCCTAACTACACGAAAGGTAAGACAGTATGCTTTATTGTGTGCTTCTGTAAACAGTTGTTTCAGACTTATTTGGTGTCGGTGTCTAACAAAATGTCGAAATGTCATTAAACAATCTTTTTTGACTTGATCGAAGTATATATATTTGTCATCAGCAACATTCCTGTTCTTGCAATAAGATTAAAGCTATCTATCTGCAGATGAAATTTTGCAACAGTTCGTCCAGTCTGAACCAAAAGTTGTGTTCGTCAACAATGAAAAAGTACCGCTAATGAGAGAAATTGCCTCAAATCTCAAGTCTATTAAGGTTCGTGCGAACAACAGGTAGTAACCGAATTTATGGTTCTGGTATCACATATCACCTTAGTTCGCCGGTGAGTCAAAAACGTTGCTTGTTTTGTGAAGGTTTCAACGACGGATATTCCGCATTCCTGCAAACGCGATTGAGATCAAGGTTACATAATATGTAGCCCACTAGAACTCTGATGCATTTGAAATATAAGCCAGGACTGTGTTTTGATCTGTTATTATCCATCGTTCGGCTTGCTGCCCTGGCTGGGGTGCTGGAGCAACAACGTTGCGAACAGTCACCTTAGCCCTGGTTCATTCAACAACAGAGCACTGCGCTCCTGTCTGGTGCCGCAGTGCTCACACCCGCCTCATTGACCGACGTTGTGCGAACGGTGGCTGGCTGCTTGCGTGCTACATCAGCGGACAACCTTCCTATCCTCGCAGGCATCCAACCTGCTGAGCTTCGTCGCACACTAGCCACACTGTCTCTAGCATGCCGTGCCATGGCACTTGGACATCTGCCCGTGGGTGGCGGAACGTTTTTCAAAGTGGGGGGCATAAGGGCAAGTGAAAAATTATAGAAAAATTTTGAGGTTTGAATTGGCAACTGTGATGTCACAAACATTGAAAGATGACGTCATTAACTTTTGTCAGCATGTTTAAGCAATTTTATGCAACGTTTTATAAGCCTTTAACAACCCCTACCTACACTACACCCTATCTATCTACGCTACACTGACTTGAGCACATTAATGTAACTAGTTGTTCTTACTAATTGTGTTACTTAAACTTATGTAGGCAAAATTATAAATTTAAAAGTGGGGGGGCAGACCCAACATAAAAAAGTGGGGTGTCTAGGCCCATGCGGCCCACTGGTTCCGCCACCTATGCATTTGGCCCACGCAGGGCTCACCTGTCCATCGAGTGCGACTACACGGCGTCTCAAATCGAGACACCCATTTGTACCCGCTGCGCAACAACACATCAGTTCATCTGACAACAGAAGTCCGTTGCTCTGGGCGGATCACCATGGAATGCGGAGCGATTGAACAACACTACGAAACTCCGTACTTTCATCCCTGACGTCGGCACCTACCCTCCTGGAACAGCCCTTCCAAGGACAGCGTGGGTTAACCGCCTCTGCACTGGTGTCGGACGTTTTAACTCCTGCTTACACAAATATGGCTCCTTCTGCGGCCTGTGAATGTGGGGCAAAGGAACAAACCGCCTACCATGTTGTCCTCCAATGTCCAATCCATTGACCTCACCGTGGACTGCACGTCCTGACTGTTCTGGACGATGAGACAATCGATTGGTTGCTCAACATCTTGATTTTGCGTAATGGTAACGTTTTGTGGACAACGCTGCAGGGCGTGTCGACGTTAAATGGCGCCCGAGGCAAGACGCAGGTTTGGCGCTCCCATGTTCGAACATAAGTTCTTCTGGAAGCACATGTACTGTTTTGAAGAAAGTACTTATAACATTGTTGGAACTTTTCCACGCCCCCGCAGTGATTCGGCGCCCTCATAGTGCTTTGGTGCCCGGGGAATTGTGGCCCCTTTCCCCCCTCGTTTCGCCCTGGAAGACTGTGCCGTCGTTTTCGACAACAGTTTCTGGTTTTGTTTTTGAAACTAGCCTATTGTACGCTGAATTCAAATAACTACAGATAAGACGTCACTAAATATTTTGTTCTTTTTTTCAGCACATCTTTACCGTGGACGAATCAGAGTCTTGCACATCTTTCCAGACGTTGATTGGCTCTGCTGATTCTAAATGTTTGTGAAGTATTCCTTCGCTAAACTGGCTTCACAATGACGCAACATACGAGACTCTGCAGTGTGGCATCAGCTTAGTGCATTATGCTCGGCAAACGCAGTTTCATACGAAAATCATAGCAACTTATCTTTGAGCTAGTTTCAATTGAAAGTGTATATTTTTATTTTTTTACTTTTATAACGTAGATAGAAACGCATTCATTCTCACATAGTTGCTAGATGATACTAAATGCTAAAACTAGATGCTAAAACTAGAATAAAAATTGCAGGATTTTAAGCCTGTACAGAAACCTTTTAATGGCTTTGCTTTCAAAGATTTTCCAGAAAACAGACCTATTTTTCTCGACGATGTTGCGCTGCTGCTTTTCTCAAGCGGAACGACTGGACTTCCGAAAGGCGTGATGTTAACTCATAGGAACATTGTTGCTGCATGCAGCATATGCAGGTGGTACCCCTGTAGTTATATAATCCTGTACATATTAAGGAAATACTGCATATTTACAGTCTAACTAAAGCGCGTTAATAGCTCATGGTTACATTTTCGTGTGTTAATTCAGTTTCGTCATTGGCAAAGTATTTAGTAAGAATCTTATCAAACGGGAAGATTTGATCATATCAATAGCTGCCATTGACAACATTGCCTGAGCAAGTATCTCTTGTACTCACATCAGGGGCGGATCCAGCGAGTAGGGTTAGGGGGGGGGCGATTCAGTAATATTTGCTAGTCAAGTCTCATTACGGGTTCACTACTGTAAGAAAGATGAGGTACATTTCACAACACTGCTGCGACAAAACAATGTAGGCTGCGGCAAAATGGCCTTATATCGAAAATGCTGTTTTTCGAATTGCACAAAATCATGGTGAATAAAGTTGCCTTGGTAGATTTTAGGGGAGGTCAATCGCCCCAATCGCTCCCCCTGGAACCTCCCCTGATTCACATTGATGTTAAACACGTTCCTGCAAAATATCTACTTCGCGATGGTCGAGCAGCCTCTCGAACTCAGTGTGTAAGTCTTGTGTTGTATTATCAAAGCCGGAGTGGAATCAGTTCAATCGCAAAATGTCAAATATGCACATTTTTTAAATGAAGACGGCAATGAGCTGCCGCAGATATGATGGCATTTCTTTCAAACAAAGTGGAAGATCGGAGGTTTTGCCCAGTTGACAAGGTTACTATAACGCCTACAGTATGCATGTAGCATCACTAACCTCATTTTCCCATACCCTCAAACAAAGCATCTGACCTGTCGTGACCCGTGATTGCGGTCGCCATGAAACTATTCAAGAGACGTCACTTTCATGTCATTAATTAAAGATGTTTGCACTCCTCGTTCTTCGATCTTGATGCGATGTGACTTCCGGAGAATCTTCTGCGCAAGATATTGTGCAAAACTTAAGCAACGCGGCAGTACATAATCTAAAGCTTTTCTTAAATTGTATAACGCTTTTATTTCTTATTTTCTGACATGCAGTTATTTACTACATCGGTAAGCAGAGAATAAATAGTTTTTAACATCTCTCTAAACGAAAAGTGCTAGTTTTATTTAACGTTAAAATGACAAATGTTTGTGAAATATACTAGTAGGACGAATGCTACATTCCATGAAATATTTGCGGCGGTTCATTCAAAATTATAGATCTTGGTTGTCTGAACTCGAAACTTATATGATATCTACATTATGAAGTAAAATCAATGTGAATATGAAAGCAATGATGGAAAATTGAAAAAATAGCATTTATCAAAGTATCAAATTCTGACAATTAACATATGAAATTGGCTTATTTCGATACTAAATTATGACAAGAAATATTTTTCACCATTATGACCTTCTCACAACTGATTTAATTTAAAAATTAACATATTTTTTAACAAAATTTACCAACAATACATCCACATATAATGGATCAGAAATCTTTTCACATGCACAAATTTTCAGAATAATGGAAACTGCAGTATTTATAAGAGCGTTAATAAGCTGTTACTGTTTCTTTTGTCAGTCCCGGTGTTCAGTACTTGGTTTGAAACGTCAAAACTGAGGTGAAGCAAAACTTCTTAGATGCTTGAGAAGCCGAAACTTGCTGTTTACTTTTGCAGAGTTGCTATGGGTTTATCTCGTCTGGACACAAACTACATGGTCATGCCAATGTTTCACACATATGGTAGTCTTGGAACTATTTGTCATCTTACCCTGGGAGTGAAAATAGTTCTAGAACAACGTTTCACCATGACCAACCTACTTCGTCACATAAAAGAGTATAAGGTGACGTAATTTTGGAAACCATAAAAATCACATGAAACAAGCAAAAGTTAACGTTTATCATATCTTTAGTTTATTGGAATTGCCTATGTATTTTATTGCCCTAATTCGATCGACATGCTTTACCATCTTTCTTCCAGGTCACCACGTTCAGTGCAGTACCTCCAATTCTGGTCGCTTTGGATAAACTTCCCTCGTTGCAAAACTTTGATTTGTCGTCGTTGCGATCAGTGGCGTGTGGCGCAGCACATCTGCCTGACGGTGTGTCGGAATCGATAAGAAAAAAGTTAAACATCGACATAGACCAGGGTAAAGTTACGTCAGATCTTTGATCAATTTTATTTTATCATGTCCATTGTCTGATCTGTCATGCACTTGAAAATATTCGGTGTATCAACACCGCCTGGCAGATGTATCAACCGGCAAGCGCTTTCCTATCATTTCTTTGTTTCGTGAAATTTTGTAAATAGTTCTTGTCATTGGCGTTTTCAATAAGCTATACAGTGAAACAGATTTCCTGTGCCAATTTTACAAAGCTTCTCATAAACTATTGCGGTTAAATGAAAACCAGCCAATTCAAGTAATGAATATTTAATTATACTCTATTTCTTGACGTTCTTGAAAACAAGTTTTCTTCATATTTTAGCGATGGTTTCTTGAGCAAAAAGGCAGACAGCAAATCATTGATGCTAAATGCTACGTCGCTAAATCATCTACCGTAGTTTACGACCGGGAATATTTTGAACGAGTGCTATCAGTGAACGTTTATGAAGACCAAATTTGTCCCAAATTTTCAAACTCCACAAAGATTAATTTTCAAAGTTTTTAATGAAACATACTGAAAATCTAAGAACCCAAACCATGCCAACAACTGTTTGAAAATGAAATTTATAAATTCTGTTTCGAAGGTTTTAAGTACATTTTCAGGTTGGGGCATGACAGAAGCAGTTCCCATAGCAAGAATGTTCTATCCAAACTGTCCAATCAAATCTGTGGGCTTGATTTCTCCGAATACTTTGTTGAAAGTAAGTATTAGATTTTTGAGAAAAGAACAGGAACCTCCAAAATGTTTGTAGCTGATGTAAGTTAAATATTTGTGGCTAGTCGGGTTCAAGGACAACCACCTGGAAAACTCCCACCCGGACAACTGCCAGCTAGGATAACTGCCACTAGTAAAATCTCCACTCAGGACAACTGTCACTCTTACAACTGCCACCTAGGACAACTGCCATCTAGGACAATGCCCACCCTGGACAACTTCCACACTGCCAACTGCCGCCTAGGACAACTGCTACCTAGGACAACTGCCACCTAGGACAATTGTCACCAAAGACGTCTGCCATCCGGACAACTGCCACCTAGGACAACTCTCCCTAGGACAATCCCCACCCGGGCAATTACCTCCTAAGGCATACTGACTTCTTTGCCTTTGTTGCCATCAACGACATTTAAAATTCACAAGGTCCTGGTGTATAACAAACGTTCGTTCGTTCTTCGACCACTTAAAAATGTTGTCTTCAAATCTATTACTTTTGGTTGGAAAATGTCATTACATCTTCATAATGTCATTACATCTTCATAACCATTCCTTAGTCCGTGCAAAAAATAATTTTTATGAGCATTTCCAATTTTTTTACAGCATTCTTTCCAATGCACATTATTGCACCGTGTTCATTCCACACATTCATCAAACCCGTCTACGTCCGTTCATTTGAAGTTCTGTGCATTCTTTTACCTTAACTTTTGATTTGTGAGTTGCATGGCAGCAGCGCTGCAACTCACGTTTGCTGCACTATGTTGAAGCAATAATATCCCAGCACAGAGGCAATTACCAACCACTAAGCCACGAGGACACCTGTACGTGACGCAACGCGATATTCCGAACTGGATTTGATAGTTTGTATTTGATGTGTAAAATGCATCATCCGAAGTGGCAGTTGTCCGGGTGGCACAGGGGCGTGGAGCTAAAACAGAAGGGTGGGAACATACCCAAAAAACTAGCCATTTTCAGCAACACTTCAAACTAATTTTGAGTCAGTACTTAATGAAGAATACTCTTTCCTTCCATTTCAAACGAAACATAAAAAATATGGGAATGCGCTCGCACGCCCCAAAAAGTGTGGAAACGCCGTTACCAAGGGTTCCTGCCCCACTCCATCCCTGAGGTGGCAGTTGTCCGGGTGGCAGTTGCCTTGGATAGCGATTGTCCTAGGACCTAGGTGGCAGTTGTCAGGGTGGCAATTGTTCGGATACTGACTAGTCGATTGCAATCTCGAAAAATGTCAAACATTTGTTGAGCATAAGAATCTGTGTCAGTGTCCGATCAATATGCAAAAGTAAAATGAATCGAACTTAATGCACTAATGCAAAATAAGCAGCTTTTTTCCCTTTTATTCAGTCGTGGCCAAAAGTTTAAGACCAAAGTCGATTTTTGTGTGCGAAGCTACTTGTTCTGCAGTATTGCATCAGAAATCATTCGCGATTGCATCATCCTTTCTGGTGAGCGAGAGTGTGACGCAAGAGACTGTTTCAAGTCATAAACAGTCAACCATTCA
>JGI24158J21664_10011593_pt1 | contig 11722 bp, 9 predicted proteins | sample Ectturendosymbi3_FD_21664 | JGI IMG/M metagenome (IMG submission 21664)
CACATTGAAAACAATGTTTGTCCGCCAAGCTTGGCATTCTTACCTGAATCCATGGGCGTCGGAAGGGGGAGCAGGGGGGGGCTTGGCTCCCCTGGATTTTCAAAATTTCAGCAAAAAAGGTTGTTTTCTTGGTTTTGAGAGGGAAAAAACAAATTTCACCACTTTTGCCTCCCCTAGAAAAATTTTAGAAAAATCCCCTGGTGGCCCCTCCTGGAAAACATTTTTCCGACGCCCATGCCTGAATCACTAAAGTCTTCCCTTTCCGGTCCACAATCATCTCCAACACGCCTAGCTGCTTCTTGTGGAACATACGCAGTCATGGGCGTAGGAAGGATTTTTTCCCAAGGAGTGGGTTTTTCGGTTTTTCCAGGGGTAGCCAACAATATTTTTGCAGAGGCGCATAAAGTAGCAAAATTTCATTTTGCCACTCGAAACTAATAAGACAATCTTTTCTTGCTAAAAATTTAATGCAAAATGTCAAATTTCAAAGTCCAGGGAGGAGCCTTAACGATCCCCCAATGTACCCAGTATCAGAACCGTCCATGAGATAATCGATACTCTCTCCATCATCTCCACCCATTTACCCTAACTTCCCACCTCTTCGATAAAATGTGCCAGAATCCATTCTTACAGCAAGATTTTCTGCTGTAAGTAATAAGAAATGTACTGCATAAAATACCAAAAAATATGACTCCACTGACAAAGTCAGCTAATTTGCAACGCTTACTGGAATAGACCTGCAATCTCATAAAATCATAGTTGCGTCAAATCAACGGTAGAGTCTAGTCAGGCAAGCCTTGCTCAAACCATAATAAAAAATGAACTCTCCGGGACACATACAACCGCTGGATTTAAACGCTGCAATACAAGTTACAGACGAAGTTTTCTTAACCAAACACTTTATCCCTAACATACTTTGGCATCAAAAACTAAAAAGCGTGACAAAAGTATTTCCGAAATAGAAACTGATATTCAAACGTTGCAAATCGGCTGACATCGACAACCGCGACTGGAAACTCCACAGAGAGTGAATAAACAAAGAAACTCGAAACGTTGCAAATTTGTAGCAAATGTCCACATAAGGTTAACTTGTTATTTTCTGGTGAATGGCGAACGCAGCTTACACTGAANCACTTCCAGAACGGGAGCAGCAGTCTTAAAANTAGAAAATTGTTATTAGTAATAACATGTTCAAATCAACCAACGCCCGCTATTGTAATAAAGATAAGTCCCCTCGATGACAACCTACACATAAATCCAACTGTTTTGAAAGCTCCGCCGGTGTTTCAGAGTGTATGTAGGTTGTCCTCGGACGACGCTGTAGGCTGTTCCTTTTCGCAAGAACCTATGGTTATGGCTGTCCTCAGGCAGTCTATTGTTGAAGACAAGGAACAGTAGGCTGCTCTTCAAAGCATCATATCGGAACGGTTGTCTGGGCTGCCCCTAGGCTTAAATTCTGTAAGATTGTCCACAGGCACTATAGTTACAGACTGATCACAAGGAGGAATGATATGATGTTATAGATCACTTGGCGTGGCCCTCCTTGATATATTAAACGTGGCGGTGATTTGTTGACTGCAGCGGTAAACCGCAGTGATATAGCTACGAGGAAAGCGATGGCGGCGATTACGGGAGAACGGCGACGATTTCAAAAATACAGCCATTTGTTTTCTGGCATCTTGAACTCAAGTGAGCTTTGAACTGCGACGAAAATTCCTAGGAACTAATGAGAATTTGTCATGTCCAATTATAGATTCATTTTTAATACAAAACCTCTCCCGTTAATGTCACAGCAAAAAGGCTTGATACTTCGTCGATTAATACTCATTGTGGTCATCGTGGGGTGACTATAAAATTGCTTGTGAGACAAAAGTTTGCAGTATTTGCATCTGAAACTTCGAAGGTCCAGTTTGTTCTACAGTAAATGAGGAAGAAACTACAGTATAAGACCACTGGCAAAGTTCAAAAAATATCAGTTGCGACAAAAAACAAATGTAATAATGAAGGACACGATGGCTACTTTTAGATATTTTCAGTAACCTAAGTATAGCATCGACTGACTGCCCAGAGATCCAGCCATCTGCATGCTTTTCGCAAGCAATAAACTTTGGGACCATAGTTTATACTTTGTAATGTTCTCCTAGACTGCTTTGTAACGTTTGATGCAGAGGTCTTAAAAAAACTGGGTTCATGACACATGGGCTTCGCCCAAAGCACAGATTGCAGCAGCAACAATTCAAATTGTTTGCTTCGTCTCAGACATTATCACCAACGTACAAGACTCTTAGTGTAAAAGTCGCTTGTGTCTTGGACTTTTTTGGTTGTCAATTTTCCAACTTTTCGGGTCTTGTGGAGAAAACGATCGTTTGATGTAGACATTGCAGTGAACTGCAATTACTACTTGCCCACTTGACCAACACGTTGCGAACATTCCTTTGCATAAACATACTGTAGCTGCTGTGCGAGAGATGCATCAAGCACAACGTCGAGCTGTCTCATGCAGAAGCGAAATAATTTATGGTACTATCATCACACACAAATGTAATGAAAGAAAATTATGGTTTTGTCTTTCCTGATACACGAAACAACTGTATATCTTAAAGCCTTTTGCATCAAAAGTACATTTCGCATGCTGTATCGACACGGGTGCCATTGTGCACCCGTCTATTTGGGCCACAACATAAAAAGAGATTTGTGGTTAATGAATTGGAGATCATGGTCGAAAAAGTGAACAAAAATTTGAAAAATACTAACATTTGTATAAGAAACAAAGCTGCAACTACCCTTAACTGAAACAAGATGGAACGTTCCAAAGAACAACTGTTCTTCTTTGCTGACAATAAGAATAGCTGTTGTTTGGAAAATCTACTAAAAAGTTTTATTTAAATGATTGGTTGTTGCAATGCTGTTTCTTACACAAATTTGCGAGACCACCAAGCCTCACTCAATCTTCTGCAAATCTTTTGAAAGTGATTTGCAGCCTCACTCGCTCCAGTCAACAACCAAGCCTCACTCAATCTTCTGAAAGTGTTACTACTTTCAACCCCGGATGCACTAACTGATGCACATTGTCAATGTAATCAACACTGGCATCAATCAGGATAAGGCATAAAAGGATTAAAGTCCTTTGCCATTGCCGTGACCTACATCACGGAGGCTGCTAACCTTCTCCCTATGTGTACTGGATTCTGGATTCTTTAAAACAAACCATCACGTCTACAGTAGATGAAACTTGTGCCGCAAAAGCAAAGTGAAACTCCTCCTGTGAAAACACAAGTCTTTTACCATAAAACCAATCCTTTTTCTTGTTGAAATGTTTATCTGCACATATTAACATCTGTACTTGGGATCGGCATATTGAGGCTTTGTACAATAAGTAAAATAGCAGCAGTCCTTGTGCCAGTGAGAAGATTGAGAATTATCACCAGCCCATCAGACCAGTTTTCGACTTTGTTCGCATCTGTGCAAAACATTAATGAAAACTTGATTTGCAGTTGTATCATATGCGAGTTGCACACTCAACCTATTCCTGCCATAGTTTCTAGTATTTGCCCATGATGTTCATTCTAAATGGATAGCAAGTTACCAGAACAGTAACGCTGCAGCGAAATTTTAAGGACAATTCCGATTTCATTGCTGAGCTAAACCATTGTAATCGATCTTTGTAACCAGTATAAAAAAAACTCCGGCAGTCAATGACAGAGATTTACCGGCAAATCACTTCGCAAAAACCTGACATCACGCGTCGCACTCCTGAGGCGGCTTGCTGGCTCTGGCTGGGGCACTGGAGCAACAATGCTGCGAGTAGCCACTCATGCCCTGGTCCATTCAACAGCGGAGTACTGCGCCCCTGTCCGGTGCTGCAGTGCTCATACCCGCCCTATTGATCCTGCCATCAACGAATTGTAACTGGATGCCTGCGTCCTAAACAAGCGGACAACATTCCGATCCTCGCAGGCATCCAACCTGTTGAACTTCGTCGAAATGCAGCTAAACGTTTGCTACCACGCCGTGTCAAGGAGCCTAGGCACCTTTCCCACTCAGCGCTCACCTGTCCACCGGGCGCGAATGCACGGCGTCACAAATCGAGACACCCATTTGTAACCGCTGCACAACCCATCAGTTTATCTGACAACAACATGCGTGCGGCGCACTTGGCAGATCACCAATGGAATGGGGAGTGGTTGGACAACCTTATGAGACTCCGTACTTTCATCCCTGACACCGGCACCCACCCTGAATGACCCTCCCAAAAACAGCGTGGGTCCGGCTTAACCGCCTCCGCACCAATGTTGGACGTTTCCGTTCCTGCTTGTGCAGATGGGGTATGGCCTCCTCTGCGACACACTATAAATCAGTTGAGTTTTTGTCAGTTTTTAGAGTGTCAAGCCCCCCAGCACAAACCCAAATCTCCCCGCAGTAAAGCAAAGCCTCCCTATTGAAAACTTTCTGGCGACGGTTCTGACTGGAAACAAGGATAGGTTGTGTTTGGAACACCCACGGTTATCAGAGAGGAATTTGCGACGGTCTTGAAATTAAGCTTATATGACCATTAGGTGGGATACAGAAAGCTGTAGCGCCAAAAACAGCTGGGAAAAGCGTTACTCCAATTGTTTTTACTTGCGATCATTGATAATTACAACAGGTCAGATAGAAGTTTCTATTCGACTAAAAGCTGAGGTAGGATGGGTTCCTTGAGGCAGTTTCGTTGATTTGCACTGAAGTATTTTTTTGGCTTATACTTCAAATATTTCATTAACCTGCAAATTTTAGAATTGGGGGTGGCATTGTCCCATTGCCCTCACTGGCTACGCGCCTTGTGGCAACCGTATTCTGATAGCGGGCTACAGGTCAGTGCAGGAATTCGTGATGGAGCGAGGTTCATGTACACACGATTCGGTAATTCAAATTAACCAACGCAATTTTCAACAATCATGACAATTCAGGTTACCTAGGAAATATGTTGCCTATATTGTGTCTACAGATAATCCAGTGATAATGTTCATTTTTCTCATTTGTTCCCTGGTTTTATGCTGGGGAAACGTTTCCAACTGTAAAGTAACATGAAATTTGCACAACTACATTACTTTTGATCACAAAATGTTGGGGGGGACAAAAGGTATTATGTCCCCCCTGTCCAAAAGTTGGGGGGACATGTCCCCCACGTCCCCCCAAAAACTCGGTCCCTGACTGCTCGTATTTGAGGAGACCTTAGCGCAGCCTGATTTTGCAGTTGTAAATTGCTCTGACGTAGGGATGAGTGTGTTTCACTCCCCTGTTTTAACGCGCGGCCTGATACTTTTGAAGTTATGAACTGCTGTGTCGTAGCGTTGAGTTTGTTTTTCTCCGATAGCCTGACTTGGAGCGCTGATAGTTTATATTCAGTGCAATGACCCATAAAATAGGGGGAGTGGGTGTACAAAATTATGCATATTATGTCAACAAACTTCACCAAAACGTTGGTTTGGAAACATGGAAATGACGTCAAATTGTGACGTCACAAGCAGGGACACCAAATACAAATAACCACCATATGACCTTGGACAAAACCCCCATGAAAATTTTCTGCGTACGCCACTGGCGTCAGTTTTGTATATCGGCTTTGATGTGAGGGCAGCTTTATTGTCACGCAGCTTGTGTTTCAGCGTACAGTTCACATGCTTTCTCAAAATATTGCAATGGTTTTCAACATCTCCCTTGTAACCGGACAACTGCCAACTAGAATAACTGCCAGCTGAATGTTCTTACTAAAGGTGAAAGGAAAGGGACGATGGACATGCGTGAGATCGGCTATGCAGTACGGCAGTGAGACATGGTGCTTGAGGGAGAATGAGGTGTCAGTTTTGAGGGGAACTGAGAGTTGTGGTAAGAGCAATGTGTGGCGCGAAACTGATGGACAAAAAGAACACTGATGAATTGATGAACATACTGGGATTAAAGGAAATTGTGGAAAAACCGGTAAAAGCAATTTGGGTGTGATAGTACCGACCGACATGTTTTGAGGAAAGATGAGGGTGATCCATTAAGAAAGTCGCTGAGTTCAAGATGGATGAATAGAGAAAATGTGGCGACCACGGAAAACATGGAGAAGGCAAGTAGAAGAGGAGATTAAAAGGATTGACCTACGGAAGGAAGATGCCCTTAATCGATCAAGATCTGCAAGCAATGCAGACTTTAGGTCTGAGAATACGCAGTGTTACGTCAAATTGATTTTCTATTAAAAAGTTTGCTGATGAATTCAAACCCTTCACCTTTGTGGAGACTAGTTACTTGATTGAATACAGTTATGTGTACGTTTGAATCATCAAAATAAGAAAGCAGAGCCCTGTCGGCTGATTCCTCGAAAGCTTACAGCAAACCTGAGCTTTTAATCGTATGGGAGTTGTTTTACAATACACGCCTGTTCGTGTATTATTATGAAAGGATATTAATAGTTTGCTCAACAGTTTCTCGGTCAGTTTAAGCACAACGTAAGGTTTTTCGCTAGGTGTTACAGCAATTGAAGAATTTCAGAAGCATCTTCTAAATTTTCAGCGTCTCTTATGAAGTTGTACTTAGGTTGACAGCAGTTTTCAGGCAACAGATTTCAACAAAGATCATCTTTGTGGAAACAAATTTTTCCTCTGAATGCAACATTGTGGAGCCAGAACAAATCCCCTTCTGTTGAAAGGTCCATACCGATTTCGTAACTCCTTCCATCAGCACGTAGCACTTTGCAAATCGCAACACAAAAAAAATTTTCTTCATGTGAGCTCACATATAACCAGGGTCGCAACCAGCTGATATTTTCTGGAGGGCAATTCTCTGTTTGTCCCCACCAGTTGCGGGCCTGTATATAAAGATACGAAGACATATGTCTAATACAGCTGGTAATGTTTCGAAGGTTTCTGCTGATTGAGACGGCGTTATAATTCAATCAAAGAAAGTATTCAAGTAAAAGTTGTTTGTAAACAAGATTTAAAGCGAAAACCACCGTACAACAAAGTTACTCCAAATACTGTCCGTACATTTGCAAACGTAACAATATTTAGATTTATGTCACTGACAGCGATACTGACGACGCACGTTTCAAGTAAGTACAGTATCTTTTAATGATTTGGGAGCCCACCGCTAGCTGCGTTATACTGATTTAAAAAAAACTAGAACAAGAGCTAAAAAGCGCTTAATTTTTTGGAAATGTTTAGCACTTTTTCGCTGTTTGTAACTGTCCCAGCACGACCTTTCAGTCCTTCAAACACTTTGCTTCAAATAAAGTAATGGTGAGACAAGATTATTATTTAGCGAATACACGCTAAAAGGAAAGGTATACTGATTAGTGAAACCATTTACAATTACCCTTCACAGAGGCTGTTGTCCGGTTGGAGGTTAGTTTTCCTAAGATGGCAGCCGTCCTTGTTGGCACTTGTCTTAGTTGGCAATGGCAATTGTCCTAGTCGGCAATAGTCCCGTTAGCAGTTGTCCAGTTGGCATTTATTCTGACACCCTTCCGTGTACGTGGTTTTTACATCGCTACTGTGTTGGCCAGTGGTCTGGCAGGACATTGACATTGCAGACAAATGTCCTTTCGTAAGCTTCTTCGGAACGCACTATCTTGAAGAAACTATGCCCAGTTATCCATTTCGTTGTAAGCGAGTTGTTTTTGTTGTTTTACGGCACTACTATCTTAAATTGCTGATCTTCAAGCTGCTTTTTTGTAGTGCTGGCTTTCTTTTTGTCGCTGTGTTTCAGCATCGATAGCATATTTCGAGCTTAGTGTTCTCACTGGTCGTAAGCATTTGGCGACTTCCACGCTTTTTGTATAAATCTTTATGGGTGTTTTCATAATTTTTCCCAATGTAAATTTTACACAATTCTTGACTCCTTCATAAACCATACCTGATTACGCAGCACACATGGTTTAACCAAGGCCTCGAGGCCTCATTTGTTATAACACCCAGAACAAAAACGATGCAATCGAATAAGGAGCTCGTTCGCTGAATAAGTGTTTTCATTCCTGTGAGCTGCTCCTTGTATAAAATTGGTGAAGTTTATCTTGGGCGGGTTTAGTCAATGCGCCGCACTCATTTTAAAAAAACTTGGTGCTTTTTCTTTTGCCTCAATTTTTTCGTCGCCTTCTCCTTTTGCCTGATCAACCAATGATTACAATAAAAAGTGGTTTGGCATGATAAAGTGCTGCTTGGCATATATGTCACAGTTTGACATGTATTTGGCCTTTTTAGTGGTATTGCCAGAAGAAAACGTGGTCTGGCATTTCTAAAAAACTTGTCTCTTTGAGCTTAAACTTTTGTATTATTTTCAGCCTGTTTGGCATTTATTGATGTTACTTGGCAGGTTTTTGAGTAGCGCTATGGCGTATTTGGTCCATGTGAACCTGGAAAGCCTAGCAGTTTTCCGTGGGTTCCATGTGACGGCATTTTTTCATTTATATTTTGTGGAATTGTGACATATCTTACATATCAGGCGTTTGTGTACTAGATTCAAAACAATTAAAAACTATGGCATGATGCCTATTTGTCTTTTCATAAAACGTATTTTGTTGTTTCAAACACTTATAGTTTTTTTATTAAGCATTTTCTATAAGAGGAGATGGTACTTTTGGAGATTAACAATAATTTACATGCAAAATTTCTAGGCTTGGTTCCATTGCAACACTGTATTTTTGCCATTACTGAACCAGGTAATTCAACACTGACAGACATTGACCTGTTTCGGTTTGTTTAGCATTTTTCGAAGCTATTTGGCATATTTTGATGTGCAATTCGGCGTTTTTGGTCCACCAGGACCTGGTTACCCTGACCATCGCCGCTAAAGAAAGTGCTAACGGAAGAACATTTGCACAAGGGTGGCTGATGGCCCTGTAAGTTATCAACGGAAATTGTACATAGAAATGTAAGAAGTAAAAAAATCTTCTGTTTCTCTCTCACAACACTAACACTCCTCTGCATACTGCTAAACTTTTGTGGAACTGTTTTTGCCGTAGGTAGGTTGTTACCGAAATTGTCATAGTTACAGTTTATTAGTTTGTATCAGACCTGAAACGTCGAAACATAGTCGCAAAGAAAACAACAGTACAAAATCCAAAGGTTTGATTGCTTCTAAGCACTTCGCACGACGGATCTCTACTCTATTGTGCTTCGTAAAAGCTTCCAACTTCACTTTGTTTCACTCCCATAATCGACCATTGCTGATGATTTTTTCGGTTTGTCGGTCATTAGGGTAAAGCTTGTAGTGTTAGTTTTTTATGCTACATAAGCTTTTGCCAAGCACATTAGAGTAGATATCCATCACAGCACATAGTAATAGTTGAGGAAAACCCTCCGCATGCCTTTTGTCGGTGTGACAAACACTCTTTATGCCAGGAGACTGCAGTGCTGGACATTCTCTGGAGTTTGCGCAAGCTTTTTCTCCACCACGTAGAAATTCCCCTGCTGTTGAAAAACTGCCAGTACCCGCGGGGAATCACCAGGTTCTTGTCACAGCATACTGAAGGCTGCCCTGCTGTTGAAAAACTGACAGCACCCGCGGGAAATCACGAGGTTCTTGTCACAGCATATTGAAGGTTGAAGCTGGTAAGTGCCTTCAGCCAGCAAACCTTGGTCTGAAGGAAACCGTTGTTGTGCAAAGTTGGCAGTTAAGATCTCGTTCGGTGAAGCTGAAATACAAGACTAGCGTCTTGACATGGGAGTTGTTTTACGCAAAGCCAATGACCCGCCTGGACAAAGAAGCCGCTACATACGACCGGGTAAGTGTATGAATTTTTAGTGAAGTGACTAAGTAAGTCAAAAGCTTTGTTTTGAATTAAAACGTAACAAATTAATAAGAACGCTTTTCACCAAGCAACGCAAATAACCAAATCATTAAACTATTCAAAGGCCGTTTTCACCACGAGACCATAGCCTTTACTGAAGTATTTTCGGTGCTACATGTTACGTTATTTCTGTAAGATTATATTTTTCTATGTTGCCAATCGTTTGTTGGAGTTTTGTGTTAAATCTACAGTACAGTACTCGTTTTCGGTTTATAACAATTTTAAGCTTATCTGCTGTTCATTTTTTACATCATTTCATGCAACGAGCCCGCACAAAGTTTTCATTGATTTGTGAGAGTGAGCATTTTCGGTTAACAAGTTATCATCGTTGTGAAGAGTGCAGTTCAGAAAGTGCTGTCTATCGCGGCTCCCGAAGTTAATCCACCCCTTAAAACATGCAAATCCTTTTGCCATGTGAGCTACATACGGTGAATTATGTCTTGATTTTGAATTGGTTACAGGCAACTGGGAAGTACGAAATGAAAGACTTGCAACTTTTGAAAGTTTTCCACTCTCAGATTTTAGAAAATTAACGAAACTTGCTGACTCAGGTTTTCACTATACTGGCTACCGAGACCGCGTAAAATGCCATGGGTAAGTACTTATTTCCGAAGTGCCTCGTCTTTTGTTATTGGAAGCAATTCAATCACATTTTAATTTTGTCACATTTTCAGTTGCGGAAATTGCGTTGAACAATGGCAAGAAAATGATGACCCGACCCATCCAGGATGGCACAACACAGGCTGCAAGTTCCGTCGCGAAAGCACAGGTGAGTTGCATCTTCCTTTATAGCGAAATTTATCGCACGCAAAAATGCGCCTAGAGTTTTTGACACATACAAATTCGAAAAAATATCCAAAACGTTTTGTGCGTAGTTATGTAGTTTTGCCCGTGGGGTCATGAAAATACACAATCTTACAAAGAAAAAAATTACTCTCGAAAAACTGACAATGCATTCGAAGAGGTAGATCACCGAAACATAGCCTTTTATAATAAATGTCGTAACAGAAACAGCGGGTCTGAATGTTTGGAAAGCAATCCTTTGTATTCCTATTAAAAACAAAATATTTGCAGTTTCCATCTTACGAACTAGCTCGTGTCACTAACGAAACACGTGAAATACGCCACCTTTTGTCACGTTTGGAAACAAGCTCTTGAAAATTTTAGCTCAGTTCCTATTTGTTGTCAAGTGCAAAAACTAGACTAACGTGTGAAGAGAAACATAGCAACTGTTTGAAAAAGATAAAATTAAAAAAAAAACTTCTCATCGCCTTCAACGGTAATATTTCCGCAGAACATACGCACACTCCAATGAATCAAATGCCAAGTGAAGTCCAACAATCTACACCATCAACAAGTGGACAAAACTATGGGCGATATCAGTGGAGATCACGAGTTGGTTCGAACTCTGCTCACATGGGAGATCCAAATATATCAACCAGAGAAGCGACGTTTCCTTGCAACAATCCGGTCAATCCTCACATGCGCGAAGAAAATGCTCGTCTGCAAACTTTCCGTGACAGGATCGACCACTGGCCATCTCATCGCATTCAGGCGACTCCTCAAGAGATCGCACGTGCTGGATTGTATTATCTTGGTAAGATGCATTTCAGAGACTGTGATCGTCTGTGATGTTTTTGTATTTTTTCATTGAACGAAGTTCCAGAAGGCGACAGCCTCTTCACATGGAGATGGTGGCATGACATCCTGGTAGCATCACCAAAGACACAAAAGAGATACCGTATTTATTCGAGTATAACGCGCGAAATTTTGTACGGAATTTTAATCAAAAATTAAGGGTGCGCGTTATACACGAGTTTTTTCATCAGCACGCTTTATTTTTGTTTCTTTTTTTGGACACTGATATAAACGTAACTCAAGAAGAGTTCGAACAACTGTTTGGTGAATCTGATG
>JGI24158J21664_10011595_pt1 | contig 11721 bp, 11 predicted proteins | sample Ectturendosymbi3_FD_21664 | JGI IMG/M metagenome (IMG submission 21664)
GCTATGAATTTATTTAGTTTTGGTCATTTGCCGCCAATTTAAACTCGTTCGTGTGTTTATTCATCTCGAGCATTTCATGAAGAACTTGAGGTGCAAAGGTGATGTGAAATAAGCTGCACGCGGCACTACTTTTTCAACTTCACAACATGTTTTATATCTTATCAAAAAAAGGTTTTCCAGAGCATGAAAGGGAATAGGTTATTTAAAAAAAACAGTGCATTAAAATGTGTTCAGGAAATCCAGTTCACGTTTCTTACAGTTAAATGAAACAAGTTCTAAGGTTTGATATCGATGCAGAAATAGAGAACTTTACAGACGGCTGCCTTAGACGAACTTTACAGACGGCTGCCTTTTTACGCAGACACATTTTTCCAGTCTGCTTCAGTCACGGTAAACCTGAAGCCCGACGCCACTGACTAAAGGCTTTAACATTGTGTAAAAATGTTTGCTGCTACTTTGCAGTAAGATTTATTCGAAAATTCGAAAAATTGTGCTGTCAAAATGCGGCAGTGTCTCACTGAACTCCTAGAACATGTTAGTGAAACGCATTTCTATCTGTTAATTTCTGTAACCGCAATGCTGCTCCACCTGCAGTTAAGTTTCCGCATGTTAAAAATGCGTTCATGGGCCGGTTTGAACTGTTAGATGCAAAGCAACGTAAGGCTCGCTGTCTAATATACCATATAGTCTGTGACATGAGAAGGGAGGAATCATTACCAGAGCAAAGTTAGGTATTTAGTTCGCCACTGATTGTGGTTTGGTGGATTTTCGTGCATGCAGCGTGCGGTGTCAAGATTTAGACAGGGGAATACAAACTTTTTGAACGAATGCTTCTCCACTGTTTTTCACGAGTAAAAGCTTGCCTGCAGTCCATCCGCTGGATCAATACTGTGTTATAGCATGTGACGTTTGCTGTGTTGTTGCAGGTGACGTTTGTTGCGTTATTGCAGGTGACGTTTGCTGTGTTGTTGCAGGTGACGTTTGCTGTGTTGTTGCAGGTGACGTTTGCTGTGTTGTTGCAGGTGACGTTTGACATGAACGCGGTTCGTCCGGGAAGTTCTTATACAGTCAGCATCACTCGACGCTGTCAATCCACATCAAGTAACGTCATTACCAGAACTCTCAGAACAGGTGAAACTTGTTTCTCTGACATCACAGAAAACGCTAAGTTATCCTGAGTAGCTTAAGTAAAAATTGTTTTTCTTCACTGACTCGACGAAATTTTTGTGGTGTTTAATGAAATTGTTGTGACATTTTTTTGTATTTTTCAGTTTTTTTTAAAGGTGTTTTAGGGACCCGATTCGGGACCCTCGAACTGAAAATTGGGTCCCTAGCATCAGAGAAAATTATCATCGGGTCCCTTGAATCAGAAAAAATCGGGTCCCTCGAATCAGAGAAAACGGGTCCCTACAGGTCCATACCGGGTACTTAACACTTTCCTTAAAAAAATGACTTCTTGAAAATTTATTAATTTTTGTCAGCAGTGTTGTGTTTTTAAAGAACTTCGTTTGTTTAGTATACAGTGACTGTAGGAACTGGAGGATACTTATTGATTTTTCAGCAATATCATTTTTGTACGTTCTTGATGTCGCTGAGTTGTATTATTGGATTCTGTATGTCTCACGGGTGTATGTCGTACTACTAAGTGTAATGACATGGTCATTAACCTGATACACAGGCGATTCCGTTTTATTTGCAAATGATAATCGGACAAAATTATGACCCGCACAAAGTTTCAGTTAATGAAAACAGTTTTCATCTTGGTCTTTTGCAAAGCAGTCATCTCTAACAAGTTTCACATAAATTACAGTCGGCTGGAAATTATATATTTTCCTTATTGCATCCCCACCTCACGGCTGCTCCCTTCAGTAGCACTAAGTACGGCCATTACTCTAGAGCAGGGGTTCTTAAAGTTTGCCTCAATAACGCCAGGTGTTATTGAAATTAGATGTTGGGGTTATTCAACAATTTTGAAAAGTGAAGTCCAAATCCGGACTCAAGTCCTCATTCTAAGAACTTGGATTTGCTTCCATCCAGATTGACTTTGACTTGATACCCACTGACTTTGTAGCGACCCCTCGATTTAAATCCGAGTTTGAAATTTTGAAAAGAGGTATCCAGATTGACGAAAATTTGACTTAGGGTATTGAGGTAGTAAAACTTAAAGGACCACTGCTCTAGAGCATTATGGTTGCGCGGAGATAGAAACTTGATCTTTTCTGTTAATTCTTCATCGATGAGCCTTTGGAAAAAAGAACCAAAATTTCGTAACGGAGCCATTAGTTGGTCTCACTTCTCAATGTTCGCAGGATCGATTCCATCACCTCCTGCACCACGGGTTGTCAATATTAGAGCAACTCGAGCAACTGTGGTGACTACAACGTTGGCTGGAGCAACTCGAAACATTCACGTGAGTTCAAGGAATTTTGAATTATTGGCAATTGCCAAGAGCACGTCGACATTCAACATGACTTTGCACATTCCTAGATTGCTAACCTGGACACAGCAACCCGAAGAACGATTGAAAACGCCGCTGATGTACAAGTCATTGACAATCTGAACCCTGGTACTTCTTATCAAGTCACTACCACTTTCGTTGTTCGAGGTGTTTCAAGCGCAACCTCTGTTGGTACCAAGTTCCGCACAACCGGCACCCCGGTAAAACAAGCGACAGGTGATTGGCTATATCCAACTTACGTTGTTGTTTGACTGGAGCTGCCAAAGACTTCCTGCCGTTCACATCCAGTGGTGGATGCAGACTAGACGTCTAGAGAGGAGGGCAATGACACGACTGTGACGGAAATACGTACTTTTTAGTAATTTTTCGTTGAAAAGGGAAATGAAGGGCAAGAAAGATTCGAAAGGTGTTCAATTGTTCAAAAGAGACGTCGCAGTTAGGACGCCGTAGTCGTTGGAAAAAATATTTTTATTGATTGCGAATGGAAAAAATATTGAAAAAATATTCTTGATAGCACAATTTTACTGTTTTCGCAGGCCCAGCTCCTCCAAGCAGCCTTACGGTGCATTCTCCTGGTGGTGTGTATGTACAAGTTTCATTTGCAACTGTTCGAGGAGCTGAATAGTAAGTCGCTTGAGAAAAGCTTGTAAGTTTCCTTACTATTGATTTATGTATAACAGCTTGTCTATTACAACTTTTGCTGTATGAAACCAGTTTATCGGTTGAAGTCGGCATCTGATCGACTTAACTAAAGTCTAGGGAGAGGTGGGCGATACTGCTTACTGTAAAATCAGCGGAATATATGATTTTCAGTCAAAACATATTCATCGGCATGGGACCAGCCGAAGAAATAGAAAATAAAAGCTAGTTTTTCTAATCGGATTTCTTCGAAGAAAGCTTGCCAACTGTTGGCGCAGCCTCATACTAGAAAAATCTAAATGTTTGAAGAGAAATGTAGACTTTAATTCCTGAAACGATAGTAATGTCGCACCAATGATTGAAATGCAGTAAAGTTTGTGATAAACACGTGTTTACCTTAAACATTATGGCAGTTACAGAATCGTCATTGCTCCAGAAAACAACGAAGCAAATGCTCGAACGTACACTACCAACAAAACTACTGGCAATCTATACGTTGTAGATACCGGAGCAACCTACATTTTTAGGGTCTATACAGTCGCCAAGGGAGTTCGGAGTTCGACTGCAGCTAGCGCTCGCTTAAGTCTGCGTAAGTTGCAAAGCTGAAAAAGCATGATCATGTTTCATTCTAAGAAGCCTTGGAAAAGCGACTATCTATAGAGATTCAGTATTTTTGTAATGATGTGCTCAAGTACAAATGCTTACCTGCAGCGACATTTTTTATTAGTTTATCTCGGTCTAACTGTCTATATCAGATGGGATATCTGTGGCACACAAGAAACACTAGAAATGTTCACGCTAAACGGAAGACAGGAGACTTATGCAGGTGTAGTTGTGCGCTTAAAAACAGAAGAAATTGGGGGCAACATATCCTTAATTGTGGTTAACCACAGATATGAAAATGTCAGCACTGTTTGTAAAAGCGACATTTTTCGACCTGTTCCAAACGTTCATGCCTCTTCCGGAAGTCAGAAAGCACGGTTGCTACCGGCGACACGGCTCGCATCGTTAGCAACGTGCAAAAGCAAGATATGTCAGCGAATCCGTAGGGCATGCCATAGACCTCCGTTCCCTTTAAATATACAAAGGTTGACGGATCCACCCTGCGCCTTACGTGAAAAAGCGACACGTTTCTTCATTATTCTGAGAATACTTTTTTAGGAGTAAAATTTAATCAGTAGCTACAGTTACTGCAACTAGTTTACCTGTTTTTACCTTAATCTTCGTTTCAGCTTGCGCAATAGATGAAGAAGCTGGTATTACTTCTGGAATGACAACAATCCAAGTACAATTCATTCAGCAAACCACTGGTAACCCTGTTTACAACGTTCAATTGAATTATCCGGATCGAGACGGCATCATACAAGCAGTTCGTCTCGACACGTCTCAATCGCGAGTTGTAAGTAGGTTTTGTCGAAATACGTTAGCCAAACGTGAATGTAGACCTGCAGTGAGTAACTCCTGGTTGGTTGGATAAAATCGTCTGCGCGTAAGGGAAATGTGCGCAATGGCAGTCTCAATCTGTGAAAAATCGTAAGTCAAATACAAAATAGACTTTTGTATTCAACTCCCTTGCTATGGTGTGCAGCAAAGTTTACCCAGAGATTAATACTAGAGAACAAGATCTACTTGCTTCAAGGTCAATGACAAGCAGTTTAGTAAAACAGAGTTGTAAGTCGGGCCGGGCTCGGGCCGGGTTCGGGCTTAAGTTTGTCAAAATGTTTCTGGCCGATTTCGGGCCTGCACACAAAAATTTTGTGTAACATTCAGAGTAACGATTTTTTTTCTTTTGTGACGTACATTTTGTTGTGTTCCCAGCGGTGACTTCTGTGAGTGGAGTGATTGTGATTTTTCTTCAGCTGATTCTATTTGCAAGCACAGCTGCGTTCTTTTGTTCTCTGCTCGGATTAGTCTCAAAACTCTTTTTGAGGAGGCAACAGCCATGAGGAAATTAGTACGCGATGGCGTTGCATAGAAAAGATCAATCACGTGATCCTTGGCTTGTAAACGATGGCCTACAAACCAGGTTTTCATGTTTATAGCGCTATGCTAAATAGTTTCCTTTATGCCTATAGCGCCATCGTGGATGGTTTCGTGATAGCTTTTTTTTCTTGAGACATTGCATTCTACAATATTATTACTGAATAACAAGCTAAGTTTGTGCTTGTTTAAGCCAATGTTTTGGTCAAGGTGGTTGCTACTTCGGCTGTGATAAAACTGTGTACGTGCAGCTATACCCGTAAACTACGTTTTTTGATACCCTGCAGTTGCGCATATCTTGGCTCACTCAGTAATTTAGCTTTCGGGCCTAAATCGGGCTTCGAAAATGAATGTCGGGCCGGGTTCGGGCTTGTGATTTCGGGCTCGGGCCGGGTTTGGGCTTCAAAATGAGGCCCATTTACAACTCTGTAGTGAAAGCGTTGTGAGGCGGTGAAAGCAAGTGCCGCCTTCATCTGATATGTTTCCATCCACAATGCTTCAACCAAGATTTCAGTATCAGTTCAAGCCGAGTTGTACTTCGATTCTCCGTAAAGTCGAATATTTGTTTCGAACAAAACATCTTCCCAGTTTTTCGTTGGTCAGGAAAGGTATAGCTGTGGGTCATGGTCAAAAGTGTCAAACCAACCGAGGATGGAATTACCGTTGCGGCAAGCAGCAAATTCCAGGCTGAGGCTTGCAGTCAAGTAGGCTGCGGTCACCCGAATAAGCCTAAGCAAAAATTTGGCATTTCGGTCTTTCATTTGAAAAACTAAGAAACTGAAGACTCGTAATTCATTGCTCAAATACTTGTGCTGCATGTCTCAAATCAACGATGCTTTTGATTTGATGCTGCAAATCAGCCTGCACAACATCGGGCCCGCAGGCCGCATGCGACCCGAGGGAGTTTTCGTAACTGCAGAATATGTTATAAACGCCCGACTTCGGATAATATAAACGTCGTTCCACAATTTCTTCCAAACTGCAACGAAATCTCTACAACGAAATGAAATTGACTTTTGCGGGCCATTGTAAATCTATGTTGATCAGTTTGGCCCATCAAGTTTTATGAGATGAACAGGCCGGCTATAGGTGGACGCGCATTCAATAATTTAATAAAAGTTTAAATAACGCGAAACGTCTTACAGCCTCAGGTGTGCACCAAATGAGAATAAAAAATGCCTATTTAACTTTTTCTTCTTTTTTTCCAACTGCAGTTTTTTATGAGACTGAATGAATCGGACTCACCACAAAATTTTAAAAACTGTTTAACAGAAATAGTTCAGCTGCTGCTCGGTGGTAATGCGTGATTGCAAAAGGCCAAAAAAAGTCACACTTCTGCACCCTTCCAGTTTTTTTGCTAAAACTACTGAAGACGCGAAATCAGGGGTCCAGCTATGAATTGCATAAATTTTAAATCACCTTTCTTCATTTATCTAAATAAGCAAGCAGGACGCATACTGGAGGGATTGGCAAAAATAAAAAGCATTTGTGACTTTAGAAAATGTTCTTTTTTTTCGAAAAACACAAATATTTTTCTGCTGCGTTTGCAAGGAATTGTTCTTAACCTTTTGCAGGCAACGTTTGATAGCGACGCCATCCTTCCGGGCAGCCCGTACGACGTGCTCATCAATCGAACTTGCACTGAAGGTTCAGCCACGTCCAAAACAAGGGTACAAACAGGTTGGTGTAAGGCAGGGATTCCCAACCTTTTTACGATATCGTACCACTTGGGCACCCCGTATTGTCAACGCGTACCACTTCTTCCAGAACAACTAATTGGATCGAATCTTTGTTTATTCAGAAGAATAATATACATTAAAATAACCATAAAGACCACAATTAAATTTAATGAGATTATTGTTTTTGTTCACCTTCCGCCAACTGGTCGATCAGTGGCGTAAATTTGCCAACAGCACATAGAAAGTCTTAATGTTACGAAACAATGGGAATAGCGGCTACAGGAAAATTTATTTATTTAGAAACAAAACCCGAAACGTAAACTAGAAAACTGTGAATCCAGGTTTTTGTGAAAAAATGGGAGTTACTGGCGTACCAACTGAAAGACCTTCGCGTACCACTGGTGGTACGCGTACCACAGGTTGGAACCACTGGTGTAAGGCTGTTGCTAAATCGTCTAAAAATATGCCAGATTGCATTTCAAGCATTCACCCTAACAACAATTCAGAGTAATTTCTACTTTTTTAATACATATTACAACAATAAACTATTTCAAGATATGAAGCTCTTGGCATTTCGTGTAAACAACCCTTAAGAAATACGTTGGACAGAGCCAGGCTCTGTTATGCTTCCCAAATCATCTTTTCGTTGAGACTGCGCTTGCCATGTAACAACTCGCCGACAAGCATCTTTTTATTGACGATGTTTTGCGAATTACTAATTGGCTAGAACATTTAACAAAATTAGATGAATTTACCATTTGCCAGGTGTTGTTTTTTTCTAAAAATTAAAAACATTCAAACGTTTACTTATCTCCACGTACAGTGAGAGACCTTCTCAGTGAAAAAAGGGTAATCATTGCATTGATATATGTTTGCATTGGTATATGCAAAACTATAAAATGCCAAGGTTTTGTTGGCAATATCTTTGTCTGCACAAGGTATCGCCACATGCACTCATTGGATTTTATCAACTGCATTAACGTGTGCGTGATTTGAGGCTTGCAGATTATTTGGAAAGTTTTACGCAATTTTCATTTGTGTTTGTTTGTGCAAGCGTGTGTTTTTTTTTCATACTTCTTTAATGTATAATCTCCACGCTGAGAGAAAAGTGGAACCAAACTGATTACAATCATGGTAGGTGGCACGAATCGCAACTAAATTCGCATATTGCTCAAATTGCGAGTGTTTCATACGATAAATATTTTTTTGGTATTTATGCAAAAGACCCTGTTCCACAATCCGGCCAGGCAACAGTCACCAACATTCGTGCAACAGAAGCAACAGTCACAACAACCCCAGCTCCGAAAACAGCAACAAACCTTCAAGTGAGTTTTTCATTGACTCAGGTGAAGCCTGCTCCCTGATAAATGCAGCGCCAAGCACATTGGCTGAGGTATTTTTTGTGGAAAGGTGAGAAATGTACAAACTGGATCAAGAAGAACAATCAAAGATGCTGCAAGTGTTCACGTGCTCGACAGCTTGTTGCCTAACACCTCATACGAAATCACAAGCACATATGTCGTTCGCGGCGTGTCAGGCCCGTCCTCGGTACCAACGACATTTCGAACGAAAGAGGACCCATCAACTGGAAATGGTAAGATCCTTTTCCGAACTCTGGCCGCTGCTTTAATATCATGCTGTGAATTTTGTCGTTGAAACGTGGGAAAAAATTTTGCCCCTAAGAAAAAGTCACACCAATGAGAGTGAGTTCATTGTTGTTGCAAGAAATGTTGTTGTAAGAACTACCGCGTAAGCATTTCCGTTTCCATACCGTTTTTAATTTTATATACACCTCTTCTTTACCATTAACCATTTCCAAGCCGGAAATTTTCTGCTTGGGCTTTTCGGAGCTGAGTTTTAGAGAAGGTGAAAAAGGCTATACCTTCATTGCTTTCACACAAACCGGTTACTCCCAAATAATCTCGTTAATATCTGCCAAAAAAACACTGTCTCACACCTACATTTACACGTGGTAGTGCTTTTTTGATTTAACCTTAGCAAAAACAAGTCAGTGATCGCGTCGATCAATCAAGTTGCTCGTATATTGAACTCGTGGTGTTCACTTCGGATCACATAAAATGTGATTCAGTGAATCAGGCAATTAAAGTGTTGATTGTCACGATAATGGAAAGCATACTTGTGGTACACGGGTTACGTAGCTGAGCGTAAAAGTGAATGTAAACAGCACATTGGGCAAAGAAAACTTAGTGAAGGTAAGAAATATGCTGGCCTATCCAGACTAGTTCTTTGAAAAGCAGATAAGCCCAATTATTATTTGAGGGGACAAAACGCCAGCAACTTCTATCTATTATTTTTTGGTAACATTTTATATTCAACAATGGAAAGGTAAATTAAGGCAGGTAGAATTCCTGTGTCTGGTACGAATTGCCAGTGATCATCTCAGGTTATTGGGGACGGGGTGTGATAATGCTATGGGCTACGTTCTGCATACAGTCTGGCACGTGCTGCTGTTTCATAAACTCCTCACAAATTTCGCCATGTTGCAGATTTATTTAGGATGCTTAAATAGTGACTTGTAGCCTTTCAGCAGAAAAAGGTTTAATTTAGTTTATTTTATTAAAGTACAGGTATATATACTACAATTAAAATGGCCACAAAAACAAAATTAATCGCAAATATAATCAAATTAGTAGGCATTATCAAAAAACTATGGTACGTCCCTTGAACTTCAGAGGTAGCTCCATTGTTCAGGGTTTGCCGATGCGAATTTGTTATAATCCGCTTCAACCAGAAGTCAAAATTTCCTACTGTTACTGTGCACATATGTCACCGTAAAGCACCAAAAATGGAAATGTTTTTTTCTCCATTTAAGGAAGTTTAAAAGCTGACGGCGTAAAAGCATACCTAACTCTTGTTTTCTTAGGCTTAATATCAAAAGGTTTGAGCAGCTCATAGTTTGTGGCCAGACAGTGTGTGTTTGTAGAAATTGCAGTATGTTTACAAGCAGATGATTTCGCGGAAAGAAAAAGCTGAGCCGAAGTTTGCATGGAGTGAACAGTCGGTAGCTCATTTAATTCATGTCATTCACAGTATTTTGTTTTCTTGTGTAGCCTATTTATTTCACCAAATCATCGAATTTCCAACAATGAAAAAAAATCCTCTATATTTTTTTTCAGAATAACATTATTTCTGTTGCTTGGTAAGCATTTCATGATCCTTTCCTAGACATATTTGTCCTGCAGCCAAATTGTGTTTGCAATGCTGTTTATGAGAAAACTTTTCGTTTGCTGCTGAAAATTTCTTCGAAGTTGATTTAATTGCCGTCTAGTAGCCAGCACGTTTACGAGTAACAGCGTTGCTTCACAGCCTACTACAACGAAATGATTGTAAATGTTAGATCATGTTGACCATAACTTGGTATTTGGAAGAAATATAATAATATCGAAAACAAATTCAAGCCACGCCTATAGCATGCATAGGGGTAGTCAGTGATTCAAGCCACGCCTATAGCATGCATAGGGGTAGTCAGGGGGGGCCTAGGCGCCATGCCCACCAAATGTTTAGAATATATTGTCATTTTGTGCTATGAGAGGCGGTATCCCAAACAAAATAGTGTTATTCACCTAAAATCAAACATTTTGGACCCCCCCAAGTTCTTTTCCCCACCCAAATTTGTGAACTGGCTACGCTACTGATAGCATGTGTACGCATTGTTTGCCTGAGTAAAGCAAATACTTCTGAACAACTACGAGGCGCACTGGTCGTAATTAAAAATGGCTATGTCAGGTGAAAAGTTAAGAAAGGTGGCCATCGACGCATCATTCTTGAAAAGTGTGATTTTTAGCGCATTTGAATCGTTCCATTCATAGTGCCGGTTTCTCTTTTTCACAGTATTGGAGGTCTGTTCTTAATTTTATAGCTATACACAAAATCAACATTCAATGGGCTCCACTTAATCTTCAGCAGTAAAAACCACAATGAAGATGCCAAAAAGTTTAAATAAAGAATGGATGAATAAATAAACGGATAACGAAAGGAAATGCAAAAAAATGTGAAAAGTTTTTCGTTGAAAAAGCAAATTTTCACGGTTCAAAGCAGAATTGAATTCTGAACATTGCTGTTTTGCATACGAGATTTTGGTGGTTCCAGTAGCATTATCTGCTGAAATACATAGGAGTTTTTTCAAGAATTGAAGTCCTGTATGTTTTTAGATGATTTGAACATGTATGTCTGAGACAAATATTTTTACAAAATGTGTCTTTTTTTGTAAAGCTTTTTAATTTTCACCCAAAATCTTTTATGGGAAAGAGCAATGTTCAGAATTCAATTCTGCTTTAACTTCCATTAGCAGGAACTCTGCTTTCCTTGTCTATACTGTATTGACCCCATGGTGGAGCTGTCTGCAATTGAAAAAGGATACGTTATGTCTATCTTGGTTATCGTTCAAAACAGGGCACACAAAATTTACAACGGTTACAGTTTAACAATCGATCTTTGTGATTTTGTTACGTGCAGCTAACATATTTGCTTGATGAAAACCTAGTTCTAATGATGCTAGGTGACCAGTGGCGGATTCTTGGGGGATCGCCCCAATCGCCCCCATAAAACCTACGAAAGTAACTTTATTCACCACGATTTTGCACAATTCAGAAAACAGCATTCGCGATATAAGGACATTTTGTCGTCCATTGTTTTGTCACAGCAGTGTTGTGAAGTATACTTCATCTCTCTTACAGTAGCGAAGCCCTTGAGACTTGACTACCAAATATTGCTGAAATCGTCTCCCCCTCTAACCAGGGGCGCAGCCAGGATTTTTCTAAGGGGAGGGCTGAAGTTATGGAAGCAAAAGCCTTGAAAAGGAGAAGTTGCTTGTGATTAGAATAGTCAAGGAAAGCACGTAATTTGTAGATAAACGATTGACTGTACTCACCACGAAAACTGGGGTTCCTTCCAACTAACCTGCCATCTTGTTTCTTTGATATTCTTTCCTGACGACCGCAAAAC
>JGI24158J21664_10011598_pt1 | contig 11720 bp, 7 predicted proteins | sample Ectturendosymbi3_FD_21664 | JGI IMG/M metagenome (IMG submission 21664)
CACTGTATTGAATATACTTTTTACATTCAGAATTTTTGAGCAACTTGCGCTTGCCCTGAAAAACAGAGGGTGCCCTGAATTTACTGTATTGAATGTACATTTTTTAGTATTCAGGATTTTTGAGCAACTTGCGGTTGCACTGAAAAACAGAGTTGCCCTGAAATTTTTCACTGTACTGAAATAAATTTTATTATTCAGGATTTTTGAGGAACTTGCGGGTGCCCTGAAAACAGAGTTTGCCCTGACAATGTGCTCCCCGCCTCCTACGCCTATGCGTGGCTGAATTTTCATGAGAATATCGAATTCTTACAAACGATAGTCTAAAAATTGTTAAATCAAAATTTTCTGGCAAAACAAAATTAGCTCAGGCTTAATCTTGCCTTGAAATGGAAAAGTCGGCAGGACGTTGGGTGTAAACCACAGGTTCACGATAAGTGCTGCAGTTTACCTGCAATCAATGCAGCATTCATTTTATAAGTATCGATTTAACCCTGGTGCAAGCAACCACAGATGGCTCCACTGACCGCTCATGACACTCCAGATGTAGAATGAAATTGAACTGAATTAAAGCAAATATTGAAAAGTTTGTATGCTCTTTATTTGACATTCAAAGCTATGAATCAATACCATTGTGTGTTAATTCTTTTAATGCAACAGTTAAGGCTCCTCACTACTGCATAGTAAAATTGTGTCAGCTATGGCTCCGCAGTATACCAAAGCTATATCAGTACACGTTTTGCGTTCAATTCTGCTACAGTGCTGATTGCACAGCATGTTTCTACTACAGTGCTGAAAAATGTTACACATATAGTACAAGTACAGTAGTGTTACATACTCGTCGGCTTGCAAAAGTATGTGCAGTGACAACTCGAAATAAAAAATTCATTGTTTTGTTTCATCGTTCCGTAAACCTGGTGTATAAGAACACAAGGTGTAAGATACAGTAGACGTCCCAAACACGCGACCCGCGGCCCGCATGTGGTCCGCGAGGGAATTTTGTGCGGTCCGCGATGCTTTTAGGGAATTTTCAAACAATTAACTTAAGTTATTTAGTTTATCCACAGGTGTTTAAAATTGCTCGGCCAGCGTGTGAACAAGTTCTCACGAACATATAGAAGACTAGAAATGGTTTGCCTATACTCACGATACCTTTCGCAGGAAAAAAAAGTTGTTTCTAATTACGTTCAGGTACCGCCTTTATTGCGTCAGCGTCATAACGCGACCCTCGGGTTACCTAATAAGTCCTCATTCGGCCCTAGGAGTAATTTGAGTTTGAGACCCTGGTGTAACATCTCGCAAGCGTCTTCATGAGGTTAATCGCAATGTCGCACATCACTTTTATTTCAAAAACGTTCATTAACACGGAAGCATATTGAAAACTCTGTGGATTTCGATAAGGACACTTCAGTTGTTTAATAGGTAAAAATATCCGTCATCAGCTTTGAAAATCAGTCTTTTTCGGCTTTGAGAAAAGCAATGCACATTGACCGACTGTTTTACTTTTGTTCGAAGCAACCAAATCAAGAACGTTCGCTGTAGTAAAAACTAACTAGCCACATGATTCGTTTTCCTCCAGCCAGAATTAGGAAAAGATAAGTTGCGGACATTAAAGCTGTAAATAAGAAACGTTGTACCAGTAAATCTCAAGCGCCCCAAACGGATCAGTAGTAGCGAAGATACTTGCAATAGAAATATTTCTGACAAATAATTCGAGCGTGGAAAAATAACTGAACTACTGCTTCAAGTTGTACAGTGATCCACCTTCCGTGAAACAGCTTTTACTCTCGCAAAAATGTTGCGGAATATCAAAAACGGATTTATGTTTTTCTCGATGTATGTGATGATAGAAGGACGTGTTGCCGAAATTTTGTGGTGAATTATCACTATTATCGATTGTTTTATACGAGAAGATACCGGTATCAAAGTACATCACTAGTACTACCGATATATCATCAGACAGTTGATTTGTACCTTGACGTAAGAAACGGAAAAACACGCGGCCTATAGATCCCCAAATGCTTTGCTTCGGGAAAAATTTCGTTTCAAACATGGAAAATATTTAAATTGAAATTGCAATCTTTTCAAAAATTCGTTTTGTCAATTTAACCCTTGTCTGTTCTTAAAGTGGTGAAAATTGCATTTGATGTGTCCTTTATACTTGGAGAAGTTAAATTGTAAAACTTTTCGAAAATGTATACTTTGGGCATGAACATACGTTTTCGGACAAAACGCTGTATCCCCCGATTTTTTGCCCTTGCGTCTATGGATGTACGGTTGCATATATAATTCGCACAATGTGCCCTGTGTCCCAGTTCGTGTTCTAAATTCCTTGCGTAAGTTATGTTTTTTGAGTGTTTCTAGAGCTAAGTGCGATTGATTGGTCAGTACATCTTGCCTGATGTAGTTGACGTTCATTCACTTCATATTTTTCGACTAGCAGCAATTACTCATACGGCTATTTTAAGGCTGAAGTCGAAAACTAAAGCAGCATTAAGGTTCGTGCAGGGCTGTGGAGGTGTAACTCAGATTTTCGGCTACGGCTGTGGCTCTGGCTCCACCTCCAAGCATTTAAAGTTTTTTTGGCTCCAGTCCCATATCTAAACGTTTTTGGCTCTGGCTCCAGCTCCAATCATCTAAAATTCGTTGGAATCCAGGCTCCGACTCCGGCTCCACAATGCTGGGTTCGCGTGGAATTGTTGGTGCGCGCGCGCGCGTGTGTGTGCGCACCATGGTCGAGTTTCTTTCTTTTGAAACAGCCGTGATTTCCATCTTGTGTGAAGTGTTGTAGTGTCGTTGGTTTTTATGGATGCAACTATAAACGTTGTTAAAAGATTTATAGCCGAAGTTAGGACATGAATTACAGCAGTCAGTCGGGACAGGTTTTCATCTCCAGATTTTTTGTTGCTGTTGTATTTCAGTACTATGGCCCGTTCTAACTAATTAGTTAAGTGTGTTGCCAGCCAAAAAATTGTGTTTTGCTACGCGCTGGTCGCTCGATCCCACTCCGAATCATTGTGCCACGAATGGGGATGGTGTCTCTTGTGAAGGCTTGCACTAATTGGCAGACAGTCACTTAAATGATACTCCATAAGAACTAGCCGCCAGAATTTGTGAATGAAATGATCGCAGAGTGGTAGTAAGTTATGCAAACTGTGAAGTGCAAATAGAATAACATTAAATCAGTTGTTTTCAAGCCATAATTGTCCACTGTTAGAACTCTACGCTTTATCTTCCTTGTCCTTTGTTTGAGTTGCAACTACTCTTGAAACAGCTTTTGTTTCAACTGTGTAATGCTTCTCATGTGACATATGTTACGGTTTTATGTCATCTCTCAGTTTTGTTTTGAATATCGCGTTATTCACAAACACCGCTGATACGAGAAATGAATAAGTGCCAACACTGTTCTCCAGCTAGATACCTAACAGTCAGTTGTTAAGCAATTTAAGTATAGTAACTACGGTACTCCTGGTGACAGCATCCGCCCCTTTTCTTGCTTGTTACATAGGGCCTAAACATCAAAGTATAATGTGATTAAACCAGGACTTACACGTTCATAAAATAATTTCACAGAATCTTTCAGTAGAGCTCTGTTAGAAGCACAGATAATTTCAGCATCATTTCCTTTCAACTGTGCAGAATAACATGCTTACGTAATACAAAGCAGTTAGCTCCGTGTGCAAATCTGAGCTCGTTGCAGCTGGTTTTCAGACCGCTACTCAATCAGAAAGCTAAAATGTACTGGTATTTATACCAGTAGATCGCTGTTTGATGGAACATGATTGGTTACAGCAAAGAAAAGAAAATGTATTCGTCACAATATTTTCATATAAGCGAGCAAGGCCAGACATGCAGACCACGCCGCGATCACGCACTGCTATCACTTTAGTTCTTTTAACAAAGTGGTGTCCAAGGGGGTCGTGAACCACTTTTGCAGGGGTCACGAGGAGATATTTTATCTACATTGCTGTATTACATTTACTTTATTCGAGTTTTAGGTGGATGTCGTTGGGTTATACAGTGGATTGCTAAAATGGTTACAGTACAAAAAAGGTTGAAAACCACTGTTTTAACAGGTGACAGCGTATGTCATACGCAAGGCTGCCATTGGTCTGGACTCAAAAATAAGGATAGCCGGGAAACACAACAAGATAAAAAAGATACAGAAATTGCTAAATGAAACGTATTCAGTCACCAATCATATTTTGTACGACAAACAGTCTGCTTCAACAATGCTTTGTCCATAGAGACTATATGGTGCATCTCACTGCAGCTCTTGTATAAGTTTACTTTCACTTGTAAGATAAACTTGACTGTCCTTACATGCAAACTAGTTCATTTGTAACAGTTCCCTAAATTTTAAGTGACACCCGAAATGGCGACCTCAACATGAAATGAGAAAAAAATTAGGATGCAAGTCAAAATAAGAATATTTCTTAGAAGTAAGGACAGAAAATTTTTGTAAGACACAGACCTTCAAAATAAGGACAAATCTTGAGAATAGGAACGGTATATGGCAGGCCTGGTTATACGTCAACGTCTGCAGGTCCATTTGTCGGTGACTTCACTTTTTGCAAGGCCTCCCTCACATTTAGCAAGGCCTTGTCCTTGTTTATTTAAGACGCCTTGCTTTTAGTGAGGGAGAAGACGCGAGTCAAAACAAGGCCTCCTAAATAAACAAGGCCGTTGAACGTCTGGAAGACGTCAACGAAACTGTTTTTTTGACGCACGCTGAACGGCCTTGTCTTTTAGGTGGCCTTGGTCAAAAGCGCATCTGCCGGCTGTCGCGTGACGTTACGTTTTTCGTTCACATAGTCGCGCGATGGCGGCATGCGGTTCGTACAGCAGCATTTTCGCAAGTGCGGCCTGAACGTACTGCATCACTGATTTTCACTCTGCAGGTTGTTTCTGCGTCGTTTTTATTACGCCGCAGTACGTTGCTGCAATGCGATTGGTTACTGTCGCATATGATTACTCAAGCGTTGCATTATTTATTAGAGACAATGCGTCACTTGGTAATAATAGTAATAATGTCATGACATTGCTGCCATACAAGTTTAGCGACTTTGATGAATATTGAAACTTTGATGCATCCTCCTTAGTGTTTGTAAATATGATTTGGTTAATTGTCAATGTCATTAAACATGAGATTTTGTTTTCTTTTTATCAAAGGTCCAGTCTGATAGTAATGTCTTTTTAGATGACGTTTGATTTGTCCGCCACTCCAATACATTAAATGCTTCATTGTCTTTCAGTGTTACTTCTGAGACGCTTTTTGACCATTTTGGCTTTCGCCTTTGTCTTAACTTTTCGTCGAACATTTGAGGTATTCTTAAATCTTCCAATTTTTTATGTTGGACAATAAAAAGGGTTCCAACACATGCCACTAGAATCTTTTAATCCTCAGCAAAAAGAGTGTGCTGCGCTCACACTTATGTTTCGTTTGCGTTACCATTCTAAAAAACATTGAGATACGAAGTAATTCATCAAGGCAAAATCAAAAGCTACTTCCTCTCGCCCTGCTGACAACTGAGAAAATGTGAAGCCACAGAAGTGAAAGTCCATTCCACTTACTGTAAATGGCATACCAAAACTGAAAGCGATTTAGTTACAGTCATACACAAACGCAGAAACATGTCTGTTTGAATTGGTTTTTGGATATTTTTATTCTTCGGTTATTCAAAAAGCTTTAAAAAATGGCTAAATAATTCTGGACAGGCAGTAAGCTTTTTAGTATTACCACTTTAATTCATCATTTTGTACTATCACGCTGCACCAGATATGTTTCTTTGTTTATGTGTATTTTAAGCGACGTCGAACCTTGAAGAACCGTGATGTTTTTGACGGTTTCTTTTTGTTTCAACGTTTTCGGTGCACGAACAAAATGTTTTCAGGAAAATTATTGTGAGATTTTTGCTCTTCACATTGTGAAAGAATACAAACGTTTACAAAAAATTGGAAGAACATGATGCCGATACTTTTCCCAGCTTGAAAAGCTTATATTAGGTTTCTGTCCAAGTTTGTGAAAGACTTTACTTGCAATTTGATGATACAGTACATGAAAGCGGTACAACCAGGGTGACGCAGAAAAGTTACGTGATTCAATTATCATACTGCATTTCACTTGATGATTTTGATTTTGCTTGTTTTTCTTTCAGTGGACATAAAGAAAATAACGGAAGTTCGTCCGAGTGACCAAAGTCCGATCTGGGAAAAACTAGAGCGACACCAGCCGGACCCTGAGCAGTGCTTGAGCTTGGTGAGTTTCAAAGCAGTTTAAAGCTCGTTCTCCAAGCAGCGTTATCTCGGTAGAAGGCACGCCGTTGGTGCTTGCTTGTCTCTGAACAAAAAAACTTCACGTCCACTGCGTATAAACTTGTGGAAGGAAAAGAAATCAAGATTTACTCTTTGCAACTTAACCCGTTGCCACAATACTGATTGGACACTGCAGAGCTTAAAGAAACTTGTTCTACTGACACGCGATAGAAAAATATTAAAGTTAGTTTTCAACGATGAGCATCCTTGCTTTATTTAAACCTGATACACAGTTCATTATACAGTGACCCACACCAAGCGAATGATCGATTCGCTTGGTGTGGGTCACTGCTGTGGCTTTACAAAAATTGCTGAATGGTAAGTACAAGCTTGAATCATTGTAAGGAGATGGGAGCAGAACCAGGCAGGAGATTCCTCAAACAGCCGGCTGTAAAGCTAGAGCCTGTGATTGTTGCTTACAGTTCATTATAGTCTTAAGTTTCCTTCTTTTCTCGGGTCTTGCTTTAGCCTTTCAACTTTTCATCCGCAAACATTGCTTGCAGATTTCAGGACTAAGGATGCGTAGTGTTACGTGAAATCGATTTCCGATTTTATAAAATGCTGATTGATTAGACTTCCGGCCTTGTGGAGACTAGTTACTTGTTAAAAATTTGGTTGTTTTTTCTCGTCTCTGTATGAAACCTCTTTCACATTGCTGATCACCAGGATCGGCCTGGTGCTAGTTACCGAATTTTGACCGACTGCTTACCAATATTAAATACGAATTCATGGGCTGAAATTCAAACAACACTACTGTATATGAAAGTTCGTAAAAAGCATATGACAAGTTGATGTGGGACTAAAAGTAGATTTTCTCCTGTTAGAGTTAGCTTTCATATTCAAAAACATACTATTTTACTGCGTATTTATCCTGGTATCTTGATGTATTGCATAACGTCTTCACTCCGACACGCAACTAAGCATGCGTCGCATTAACGAGATACACACAAGTACATAAGAGAACAGGAGGGCATATACATGGCGGTAGTAGAAAAGTATACGCTTGATGGCGCTAATACAAATACTTTGATGAAACACAAGCATAAAGGGCACACGCATGAATCACATAATAATATTCGATTGAAGATTTTGGCGGGGTATAATAATCACAAATGCCTTACATTGGCAAGAACACGATGAAAAGAAGCTTATTCGACAAACTACAGGAAAATGAGTACCTTTTACTACTGACTGGATATTTTCTGATCTGTAGATACTACATTGAGTTTTATGGCAATAATTTTTGTAGGTTTCGACAGTGAAACCAAATTTAGCAATTATTTTAACTTCACATGAAGTTTATTGCTACTCATTTCGACAAACGTTGATTTGCACATACATTTTTTACTTATTCTGCTAAAAGTGGATAGGGATCAAAGGTTGTACGCAATGAGCTCCCGTCCCCGTGGTGGCGCCAGTGGTTTTCACGTCAAAAACAAGTACGGTACTGTGTTTCCGAAGCATATGCTTATTATTTACACGGATTTTAATAAAAGTTTTAGGTTATAGTTGAAAAGTATCCAAAGTCGTTTTCAGCAAACTTGGTTGGCACCATTTATTCAAAAAGGTTGGCTTGGGCTCCATTGATAGGTTGTTTGCATTTTATAGATGAGAAATCAGCGATTAGCGTCAAATAAAGTTGTTTCGAAACTACGTTTGAGGATTTTGATATCGAACATACGAGTTTTGGGTCAAGGAAATTTAGGAGAATCCGAAAGGAGATTCATATTGTTAATTGCTTCTTGACGAATATTTAGGGTACCTGGAATAGAGACTCGGGACCTATTCTTGCTGATAACGTTTCAACTGTTTTTTTTTCAGCCATTACGAAATGGACTTCGCTGAGATCAGAAACGCCACTATATGACGTTGTGAAAATGATGTATGAATTTGTGAAAAATGCCCCTTTTTCCATTTAGCAATTACATCTTCATTCTTTCTGCCTTGTTTTCACTTAGCGACTCCTGAAATGCTGCGAAATGTGCAGATTGGTTCTTTTCAACAAGTTTTCTGAGAAAACAATTTCGCAAAAGTCACTAGAAAAGATGACAACTTCCCTTTCATTTATATCCTATTAAGATCTTCATCTGTTTTCGCCATGACATGTACGCCAAATTCAGTTGATGAGAATCTTGGTATCATAAAAAACAGGTGTCTGTACATAGTATTATTTTCAAGCAGAGCTTCGTCGCTCACAAAATTTTTACCTTGATTGGAATGGCGGAATAAAGACTGCGCGATCGTATTATATGTATGTAAATAAATAAACTTCCCGATAAGTACGGGAGCATGTACTAACAAACGCGCTTACCAGGAAAACGAGTTTGTCAGATTTCAAACTTGAAAGTCGATGTTTATCAGTTATCGCCGTTTAAGACGGTAAGGAAATTGTCCCGTCCAAAATTTGCGTTTTGTCTTTGTGAAAATATTTTCCGTTTTCTTTTACTTTAGCAGTAAAGATTCTTATCTCCGCCAGTTCTTGGAAGTGTTTGTGTCTGGCCGTCGCTTTCCAAGGTCTGCATGCAGCTTAACAGGAGACGCGAGTTGTTTGTGCGTTTTCAGGTATTTGACGATCGCGCTTACCCCCTCAACCTCGTGGCAATGAATCCGAATTCGGCCAAGTTGTGGATAACCGGGTTGCAGCACTTGGATTCGAATCTGGAAGACATGAACTTAGAAACGAAAGAAACAATGTGAGCCTGTTCAATAAATTTCGATTGAAAGCGGCGATTTTAGTGTTGTAAATCGAAGTTAGAAATTTTGTAGTAATATTAACATTACCAACGATCACAAAAAAGCAAACAAGTTCATTAAGATGCCTTGTTATGATCTTTGCAAACATGCACCCTGGCTCTATCCCCGTATGTGTCGATGGATTCACCTGCCAAAAGCACTAACAAGTCATTAGAATGACAAAAAAGCGGTGTGAGTTCGTCGATGAAAATATGAGATAGAGTAGTAAATAACGCTTGAGCTCCACCAATTGCCCTGTTGACAACATCCTGAGGCTTTGAAGCAAACCAGACAATTGCTTTCATATAAAGCGCAGAGAAGAGCTTGATTTTCACGAGTTTACATTTCGCACGTAAACTGCTGCGGCTTTGTCATCAAGCACTCGAACAACGCTCTGTCTGATTGATGTAACTGCGTAGCGGTCGATTATATGAACGCTACGGAGAGCAGAAAATTGTTTTAGGTCGTTTGATACAGAACTCATCTGGCGTACTTTGGAGATCAAACTACCGATTGGTTTGTGTATGAAACGTCGAAAGCTCCATGTAACTTTTCACACAGCTCCATTTCACTTGTTTGCTTGCATTCTTCACTACCTTTACTCCGTATAACGGCCAAAGTACTATTTAGCAGACACAAATGAGCATTTTAATTCAAAACCCATCAATGTGGTCAAATCTTGGAAAAAGCGGTAATCTTTGTCGTTCGCAATGCAAATGTCATACGTTATTCGACAAGAACTTTTAAAAACATTATCGTCGGTCTTCAGCGTAGAAACGTCGTCGTAGATTACCTAACAACATGCTATTTGCATTCATTCCTGGCAGATCCTTTTCTGTAAACGAGAATCCACCTTTTGTCGAAACAAATCACTGTCATTGTTCGAAAAAAACTTTTCAGAACACGTTGACTTTGGTCACTTGTACTGCACGGTTTCAATACTGGATGCCTTTTGTGAATAAAGTTGCAAAACGCTACTATTTTCACAAGGAGTATTGGCTTGTTTGTCACGATACACTGCAGCTCAACTAGCTTAGATTACTTTATCTCCGACATACAGACAACCATGCTGTGGGTGGTCGTCTCGTAAAATTTGTAACGTTTCAGTTTACAAACACAGCCGCATACTTTACAACTTGTTGCCGAATTAAATCGTTCGCAAAAGCGTTACTAATTTTAGGTTTTTCTCCTATATTTCAGCAGTCTTGCGTTTATCTTGTCAGTTGTTTTTCACTGCAGCAAAACGTCACGGCACCTCTGTTTCTATGCAAATGTGCTGTTCGTTCTGTGCTCACGTAAGTCGACGAAAAGAGTTTATGGTCGTAAGCACTGGCGTAGGTCTTGCGTTTGTCCGATCTCTTGGACGAGTATGACACGGCAGGAATTCAACATTACCTGGCACTTGCGTGTTTGCACAAGTTCAATTATGCCTTTGAAGCTCGGTGCTTGCCACAAAATACTAACAAAGGTAGTTTCGTGGAAACATCAGCCCCATGGTGGTATTTTGTGTCTGTAACTGGTGAATTAAAGTGGAAACTATCACTTTAACCATCAACATTTTAGCGTAAGCAATTGTCCAATGATAAGTGCCTGTATTTCACGGCTACGCCAAGATCTGACAAGATAGCTAAAACAAAGCGATTTGCCGTTATCGGACCTCTTGATGTGCATCACTTTGGTCAGTCCTCACGTGCTCAGCTTTATGCGAAACAATCTAGCACCCCTCTTCCGGAGAAGCTCTCCAAATCAGTCAAAAATAAAATGACACCTATTGTCCTAATCTCTGTTTGAAGCGCTCCGACAGTATCTCGACTTCCCTTTGAATGCCGCTGAAAGGGTTTTCATTGTGTTGTTTCTGAGAAAAACTTTGTCCAGGTGAAGTGGGCGGTTCAATCTTCGGCGCAAAGACAGCGCTATTCGTTTCCAAAACTAAATATCTTTGTAGTTCTCGTTTTTCTTTCCCATCATTGCGTTAGGTATGTTTTTGTCGAAGAGATCAGGTTTAATGTGTGTAACTTCTTCACTCCCACACGCAACGCGCGAGGTTTAAGCATACCTCGCAATGGTAAGGAACACGCAAAAACATGTATGAACCCGAAGATGTATACGCGGAAGTAGTAGAAAAGTATACGCTTGATGGCGCTAATACATTTACTTTGGTTAAACACAAGCATAAAGGGCATACGCATGAATGGCGCCATCACGATTATTATAAAGTAGTGCTGTGATAGCTTTCCAAATGCACCAATTTATAGTGCAAGAGCTGTAAAACATTGTTGTGGCTTATGTCAGGAGTTTCAGAACATTGATGCGGCTTATGTTAGTTTAGAAGAGAGGTTCAGACTTGGGCTACATACATCCTAGAGGTACGCTTGCCTATCTGAAGGGGTGCACATATCCCTAAAGATATGTTTGCCTATCTGAAACGGTACATTTAAGGTTAGCCATAGAAGGGAAAATACATTTATATATTATTTATTTTCAAATAATCATGCATGTATCAATTGATAATATTGTCAAAAAGCATTAGCTTTTTATTCTAAAAATCTAGGTTTAATTAAAAAATTTTGTAAAAGTTTCATCAACACTAAAAAAGCCTTCAAAAAACTATACATTTTTATTTTGAGACGTTTCGGATTATTCTTAATCCATCTTCAGTCAAAAAATAAAGCAAC
>JGI24158J21664_10011599_pt1 | contig 11720 bp, 6 predicted proteins | sample Ectturendosymbi3_FD_21664 | JGI IMG/M metagenome (IMG submission 21664)
ACTTTCGTGGTCGTTTCTCTCAAGATTCTTTATTGTAGTTGAAACAAACTCAGAAGTTGAAGAAACGGTATCGGGAGTCTTGCTTACGGTTGTTGCGCCTTAACAAGTAAATGTTGTGTCCTGCGTGGAACCTCATTTTTGAGTATGTTGTAGCTTCTTGAATATAATCTATGCAATGCTGTTTGTCGTATTGATGGTGTGAACCAACTTTTCATTATAGAAATTATAATGAGAACCCCTGAAGGGTCAACGATTTGTCAGCCAAAATTGTACGTCACAAACCTATCAAATAAATTTTTCTCCTTATGAATTTGCCTGAAGCCTCCTCAAAGTGAAAATGAATAAATATTTTTTTCACAAAAAATGCCTACATCTCAAATGTTTATCTGCCTCCTGCATGTTTTACCGTTGAAATATTGTTGGCAGTGTCAAACAAAACCTCTCCGTTTTGTCTTGATTTATCTGATTGTTCTGGTCGTTGTTTTAGTTGCACTGTACACCTTTTGCAGATTAAGGCCATAGCGACACTGTTTGCAATGCAAAATCAAACCATTTGTTTACAATTGCATAAACTTGAAAGTATTAGGAGCTTTCGTTTTTTGTTTCAGCTGAAGGTCGCCCCACAACTGTAGCGATGAACAAATTTAGGAAAAACCATTCGTTGTATTCGTTGCTTCCTTTTCCCAAACTGCACACTTCAGCAAAAGCTTTGTACAATGTTCGTGTTCAATGTAGCCAAGTCTTGCGATAAAGGTATATGGCATACCTGATTTTGAATACAGTTATTTCAAATCCCTTTCACAAATCTTTTATTAAGTAATTGCTTTTAAACATCATTTACTCTAAATGTGATGCTTGTATGTTTTAAAACCAACTCCTTGAATTCTTTTTGGACTTTTGAAAAGCACTTACTTTCGTCGTCGCTTGACTTATGGTTCTTCATTGTAGTTGAAACAAACTCAGAAGTTGAAGAAACCGCGTTGGGAGCCTTCCTTTCATTTGGTGCGCCTTGCATGGTTTGTTGGAAAGTTGACGTTAGCCATGCTTCAGATTCATTGCTTATCGTTGTTTTTTCACCAACATATTTGCTTGAATCTTGTAGCGTCGCAGCTTGTCAAAATGCACGAATTTCAGAAACCTTTTTCACGTTTGGCCTACGAAAAGATATTATGATCTTTCAGAAACATTGAGTGACAAATTAACAAGTAAATGTTTCTTTTGTGGAAGCTTGCTTTTAAGTATGCTACTGATTCTGCAATATAATCTATGCAATGCTGTATATCCCATTGGTGGTTTGAACCAACTTATCATAAATAAAAGCTATTCAAAATCACTAGAGGGTGAACGACTTGCAAAAGAGAATTTTGTATCACAAACCTATTAAATGATATTTTCTCCCCTTAGTTTTGTTTGAAGTCACCTCAAAATAAAATCGAAGAAACAATTTATTCACACAAATGATCACACCGAAAAGGTGTTTCTGCGCCGTGTATGTTTTACCATTGAAATATTGTTGGCAGTGTCAAACAAACCTTCTCACTTATGTCTTGGTATATCTGATTTCTCTTGTTGTTGTTTTTGTTGTACTGTATAACTTTTGTATATAAAGCCTATGTCGACACTGTTTGCAGTGCAAAAACAAACCATTTGCTTACAGTTTCTTAAACTTCAATCAGGACATTTCCTTTATTGTTTTAGTTGAGGGTTGCCCCACAACTTCAGTGATAAAAAAATTTAAGCAAAACAATTAGTTGCATTAGTGAATACAATTTCCCAAGCAACAAACGACAGCAAAAGCATAGTAGTGTTGCTACGTCGCCGCTGGCGTTGCATTGAATGTGCGGTTTACCACGCACGCAATGTGCGCAAAGAACAACACTATATATATGTGGCGCGAAGAAGCAATAATAGAGTGATCCCGATACAGTGACCTTGGTGAGTGACCTCTAACAATGCTTGTGAACCTGCTGAATAGTTGATTGTTCTGTACATCCTGATGGCAACGACGAGAGTAATCCCGACTGGTAAACTCTATTATGGCTTGCTGCCACAGTGTGAAGCCTTGCGCACTTGCCAGTCGGGCTTTCCGATCGCAACAGCAGAATATGCATTGTGAATGTAGCCAAGTCTTGTGATAAAGATATGACATACCTGATTTTGAATTCATTTTATTCAAAACACCTTCAAGAATCTTTTAATGAGTACTTGGTTTTGAACATAATTTACTGCATAAGCGACCGTTGGAATGTCTCTCCTCAAATGTGTGATTTCTTTCTTGAGTTTTGAGAGACACTTACTTTTGTCGTCGCTTGTCTCATGCTTCTTTATTGTAGTTGAAACAAACTCAGGAGTTGAAGAAACCGTATCAGGAGTCTTGCTTTTGGCTGTTGCGCCTTGCATGGTTTGCTGGAAAGTTGACGTCAGCCATGCTTCAGATTCATTGCTGACCGTTGTTTCTTCCCCAACATGCTTGTTTGAATCTTGTGGCGTCGCAGCTTGTGAAAAAAAAACGATTTTCGAAAAACTATTGCACGGTTGGAATACTTCAAGGCATTATGGTTTGTGAGAAACACTTTGTGAGAAATGAACAAGTAAATGTTGCTTCTTGTGTGGAACTTTGTTTTTGAGTATGCTGCAGCTTCTGCAATTTAATCTATGCAATGCTGTATGTCCTATTGACGGTATGAACCAACTAATCACAAATAAAAAGCTAAAAAGCTATTCAGTAACACTAGACTGTGAAAGACGTGTATACCAGAATTTTGCATTACAAACCTTTGAAAAAATTTTTTCTCCACTTGATTTTCTTTGAAGCCCCTCAAAGGAGAAAATGTATAAACAGTTTATTCACAAAAATACCTACATCGAAAAGGTTTACCTACCTCGTGCTTGTTTTACCGTTGAAATTTTGTTGGCAGTGTCAAACAAAACTTCTCAGTTATGTCTTGTTTTAACTCATTTCTCTGGTCGTTGTTTTGGTTGTAATGTAGGGGAAGGTGAGGCACACAAAGACTAGGGGCACAATCGTCTTTTTTGATTTATTCAAAAAGTTGAAAACGATGAACTTTAAAGTTTCCATGGTGATTTAGTCTAATACCAGACGTAGTTCTAAAAGTTGCAGAGCAAGTTTTGTGTTTGCTCCCCGAAAGTAATTTATAAAATCGAATTATGTAGATAAATCCTATGTCGACACTGTTTACAATGCAAAAACAAACCATTTGCTTACAGTTCCTTAAACTTGAAAGAATTAGTATTTTTCTTTTTTTTGTTTCAGCTGAAGGTTTCCCCACAACTGTAGCGATTAACAAATTTTAACAAAACATTTGGTTGCATTAGTTAACATCATCACTCAAAGAGCACAATTCAGCAAAAGCTTTGGAGAATATGCAGATTCAATGTAGCCACGTCTTGTGATAAAGGTATATGGCATGCCTGATTTTGATTACAGTCATTTCAAAACACTTTCAAGAATCTTTTGGTGAGTAAACGCGTTTAAACACAATCTGCAGCAAATGCTACGATTGTATGTTTTCACCTCAAACGAGTGATATCTTTGTTGAAGAAGCCGGATCAGGAGTCTTGCTTTCGGTTGATGCGCCTTGCATGGTTTGTTGGAAAGTTGACGTCAGCCATGCTTCAGATACATTGCTAACCATTGTTTCTTCACCAACATGTTTGCTTGAATCTTGTGGCGTCGTAGCTTGTCAAAACAAACGATTTTCAGAAACTTTTTGCACGTTTTGCACACTAGAAAACATTATGGTCTTTTAGAAACATTTAGTGACAAATGAATAAGCAAATGTTGTTTTTTTGTGTGGAAATTCGTTTTTGAGTATGCTGCAACTTCCGCAATAGAATCTATGCAATGCTGTATGTCCTAATGGTGGTGTGAACCAACTATTAAGTAATGAAATCTATTCACCACTGCTAGACTGTGAACGACTCGCAACGCAGACTTTTGCATCACAAACCTATGAAAAAACATTTTTCCCTGTTTGATTTTTTTAAGCCTTTTCAAAATGAAGATGAAAAATTTTTACTTCATAAAAATGCAACGAAGATGGGCAAAATTGTGGCTGGCGTGAGTGACGTATAAATTTTGTTGCATCATCTTCCAGGTTTAGTTCACGCTGGTGGTGTATTTGCTTAACGGACTACCTTTTTTCTGTTGCAAAAATACCGACCGGTTACAAAATTGCAAACAACAACGCAGATGGGATTAATCCGGAGGCACATCCAGACTTGCCTCTTGCAACGAATCGCTGCATATTTTGAGATGCAAACGTAACATGCTGCACAATCATCTGTGGTTACATCGCAGGTGATCCGGCCGGCGGCGCCTTTTTTTATCAGATTAAAACATGAAACGCCTTTTTGTATCAGATTAAAACAAGAAATATCAGATTAAAACATGAAAGGCGTTCGCTGCAGAAGCTCGAAAATACAAAAAATCTAAAATACGAAAACGGATGAAAAATATGATAAATATCACGTAAAACATTGTATGATCTTCTGCGATGGATTTCCAGTGACGAAATCGTTACCAGCGCCGGTGACAAGTTTGATAATCAATACACCTTTTTGCAATCAATGACAGGTGGGGACAGTTCATCTCTAAAATATGAAATTGATAATGAAGAAATATTACCATACCCCACAAATTTGAAAATTATCAAAAATTGAAAAATATAGGTTGGGGAAGGGAGACCAGGGAAAATCCCATGACTCGTTACCCGAATCCGGACACACCCAAAACCCATACAATCTTGCGTCCGACCCCTCCTATTACTACCCACTCGATTCGTATGTTGCTGCAGAGATACTTGATTGGAAGAAAATGAAAAATATTACATCTCGCAACGCCATATGCTTGTGATCCAAAAAAACTAAAGAAACACAATCACCCTCACTACAAACAATGAAATAAAAAATGCAGTAATAAGGTAATTGGTTTTGCGTTGTTTTGAGAACAGTAGGTATCGAATAAAACCCTTTCGGTGCAATGAATCAAACACTCTGATGTTTACCAGGTGTATATTTCACCTACTGAGCAGTCTTTTTGAGCTTTGGGATATGCTCGAATCATATAACTACATTAACACAAACCCACAAAGAACAAAGTGACAATGAAGAAAATCTAAGCCGGCCAGCACTTAAAACATAGCATAGAAAAAGGCTCTCGCAGGAACGACGAGTTTGACAAAATACCACGCGGATAGCGAGGTTTATTTCATTTACATATTTATTTATTTAGCAACACGATCGCCACAGCCGTTCCTGCAATCGTGTCGTGACGCGACGAGCTTGTTTAAACAAATTTATCGAGGTAAAAACTAAAATGCGTTGAGTACATACGATTTGCAAGTGGTATAACCTGTTTACAAAATACATGGACGCAATCACGCAGTGGGTTTATGGAATGTTGCGATTGATGATGAAGTACAAACAGACCGAAGTAGCAAAGGAAAAAGTATCTTGAAACCCTCCGTTTAGCAGCAAAACAAGGATGAAGCCACACAACATTGATCTCTCACAAAGCCAAACTTTTGTGCAATGGTGCCATTTCTCGGATATGACTACTGTTATGGTGCTATTGTTGATAATAAGAATTGTCTGTCTGTGAATGAGCAACAATTTGGAAGTAGCCTGCACAAGAACATACTGGATTTTTACATGCAGGAATTTTTGTGCAAATGATGCTCTATTCTATTGAAAGAGATGCAAAGTTAGCTGCAAATTTCTTGTGAAGCTAGCTTTTCGACATTGGTGGCAATTCTATAACTTTACCGTTGATGCATGAAACAGAAGCACAAGTGCGATTTAGTTTCATTAGGCTGTGAAAAAAATACAAACAATCTGAGAACGAACGGGATTATTATGGAGTTCAAAAAAGTAATTTGCAATCTGCGCGTGTATTGGCAAAACGCTTGCGCAAAATCAAAAAGTAACCGCATACAGAACCTTCCAACCGCAAATCATTCTGGCACGCTCGCTACAACTCTTATATTATTTGCCGTTGATTTTTTGCCCTTCAGAAAAAATGGCTTTCTTTACCGCTGCCTTGGCAGGTGGTTTTCTACCACTGCTGGGTGAGCCGTATGATTAATTTGTTGTAATTACGTTTGTACTGTGTGGATGAATGCATTGTTGCATTTCGTTTTCATTCAACCTACCGCGAGATTATTTGGATGTTGTTTGTTAGCCAACCTTGTGTGCAATAGTTCTCTGTGTTTGAATGGACCATTCGCAAAATGGAAGGAATATTTTACAAAATCCTCACGTAAGAGAGCAACAAATGATGTCAACTTACCATCGTGGTAGACTACACATCTGTACATCAAAGTGCTCGGACAAGAGCAAGCTAGATATACAACTTGCATACGCGGGACGCAAAGGCTACAGAAAATTCATCTAATATTTTCAGATTAAAGCCTTAGCAACAGCAGGATTTGCCACCACTTCTGCTGTGCTATATTTCTAAGACGTGACGTAATTAGCTTAATCCTTCTTCTTCCTACCAACAGGTCCGCGGAGTGCAGAGTTCAACGCAACTTCAAAACAAAACTGACACAATCATCAAATCTTTTCACTGAAACCGCGAACAATATTTTCTTTCAAATTTGTTTCGTTGTTGGTCACTTCCCTAACCACATGTTTAGTTTCTCCGTTATCCGGACGAAACGCCTAACAAGAAGAAAGCAAAAGTTTCCGTTACAGGAGCTACGTTACACAAAAGACTTAGAAAAGTATGTAATGTACGAATGGCCTTTTAAGGAAGCGAAGACGTTGGAAGAAATGTAAAAACGCTTTCTGCAGAATTTTTTTGACCAAAACGAACTGAGTGCCCCATATGTGCCAACCTGATTTCATAAAGACCACAATGTGATGTAACAAATTGATTTCTGTCCGTTGGTGGTATTAATGCGTTTGCGACCCGTTGCACGATCGAGAAGCTCGACGTTAGCAACGTTGTAGAAACATTTTGATATTTTATGGGCGATAGGATGATGTGAAAGGCCGCTTTGGTGTGTAAACATGGTCCGCTAACTTGAAGACAGTGACAGTGAATGACGAAGCTTTGGTAGCGTTGCTTCGTCTGCAGGGTATTTATTCGTTAAATTTGGTAAACCACTGTCCGTGGCTCGGCGGGAGGATATACATAATCAAACTGTGGCAATTCATTTTTAAACTAGGTGCAGCAGCTGCAAAATAGGTGCATCAGCTCCAGCAACGAGTTTTTTTTACATTGTTACGTGCGAAGGGGAAGAAACTGGAAATTTTGGCATTTATCCTTGTTGAGCAATTGAACCAAATAGGACCACATTTTAGGACTTATGAATTTATGTATATCAAAACCATTACACCCAGTTAACAAAGGGCGATGAAAAATGATTCTAGCATCTGGGTTGGCAACATGAACACGGCAATCCTTTCCTGTTTTCTTATCTAAAAAAATCCTTGTGTATAAAACTAATATAAACTTTACTTATATAATTTATCGACAGCATGGCCAAACATAAATAAATCGTTATTTTTGTGGTTTAGGTGCATCAGGATCAACGTTGTCTTACTGATTACAGCAGTGCTTCATAACCTTTTTCGGGTTCATTCACCCCTGCCATCGATTGCTGCGTTCCCATTCACCCCACTGCGAATGCATGTCCATGTGGCAATAATAACCTAACTACTGTATACACAATGTTATTGCTGAGTTTGCTGTTTGCACAAGATCCACATAAGCTAAGCAACTCATTTAATGACAGTTGAATCCCCATCGACTGCCCAGAAATGTGGAGCTACGAATACAACAAATGTATTCATCCGATGTATTCTAACGAACGACGACTCAGAACCTGAAAACCACAGGCTCAGTAGAACTAAACTCCAGACACAATAACAAAATCACAAAAAGCAATAAGAAACTATAAATATTTACAACGGCAAGCCGTTCACTAATTGCTGCACTGCTTCCGAATTTGGTGATCAAATTTTCAAACTGAAGATGAATTAATTCCTGCAATGCCACCCTCAGCAAAGAGTCAATGCATTTCAACGCATTTTGCGTTTCATTTGTCAGCTCGGCCATCCGAAGCCATCCGAACGATTTTTTCAAAGGGGGGCTACCCTGGGGAAATTCCATTTCACCACCTCAAAATTAACCAAAAAGAAACATTTTTCTACTAAAAAGATGAATAGAAAAATAACAAATTTCAAAATCCAAGAGGTCAAAGCTCCCCTGACAACGTCCATGAACTCGACAAAATACGAAAATCCTTTCTCCGACATGTATGTGGTAGTCATGAGCAGCAGTTGTTGCAAGGCGTTTAATGCAATTTCCTGTAAACTACAGGGATTCAAACAGGCAAATATTCTCATAGTAGAGCAGCAGTTCCCAACCGGGGATTCCCGGACCACTCAGGGTCCGAAAGTTTGAGTTTGTATGTTCTTGGATGTGCACCTTTTACAATAGAAAAAAGACCTATGGAAACGGGAAAGTCCCATTACTCAAAAGAACATTATTCAGCCTAATTATTCTAGTTAACATTGCTAATTTAACTTGCTAAACGTGCGCATTGCTATTTCTGCTTCACGCTGTGGTTATCACGCTGAAGATGCCGATGAAGCAATTGTAAGCGCATTGTTGACGTCAAATGTTTATGGCACAATTAAGGAGAGATTTTTGTTTGATGCTATTCGTATAACTCAAGGTTTCTGGTGCTCAACCATGCAAAATTACCACAAATTTAGTACAGGATCCATTTCTATTCCAATGCCCTTTACAACCAGACTTGGACAACCAAATAATTGTAGTTTTTGAATTTGATGAATTAGAGCGAAATGACGGTAATTCTAGTTTTAATCCAATTTAATGAAAGCTGCAGTGCTCTAATTTTAGTTCTAATCTAATTTCCGGTTTTGCCAAAAATGCTGATTTGTCTAACGGTTTTTTAAAGATTAAACTAGAACGCAAAATCTTGCTGTAGGAGATTTATGCTCCCCTTCCTTTAAAAATCTGGTTCTATAAGCTGCGAAGCTAATGAAGTTGATTGTCCTTGACAATTTATTTTATAACTTTACATTTATTTTCATAGAAACGAAATATTTTTTACTTATTTCATAGAACCTCTGTAAGTATTGCCTGAGATATAAACGCGTATCAGATGTTGGAATCAATGCCTAAGTGGCAAAAAACAAATATCACAATTAGACTACTCATGTACTTTGACTGGAAAGACTAATCTAATCAATGTTCATGTTTCTGGTTATCAACCGAGATTGAAAGTGAAACTTTCAAAAGTACTGTTGCGATTCTGCCAGATAATATTCGCACAGGACTACAAGACGCTTATGCAGAGCATAGCAGAGATTCCGTCACTCGAGAGTCATGAATAAGACATGGCATATCTCTGTGAAATCCCTTTATGTCATAAAGGTAGTTACTTGCATCAAGTTCACGCTCAAGTTTATTATCGTTTCATATGACTCAGCTATTAAACAGAAACAATACTGAGAGCAATTGCACAAAAAGGAAACCAATTGTCAGTGGAAATCAGAACAAATTAACCCCAATGGCAAAATACCTGATTAATGTAAACAGGAGTGTCACTGTGTGACATAGGAGATGGTGAAGGAGCGTGGCGGTCATAGTACGGTTTTGAAGTAAAAAATTGCTGACTGCTTTGGTAAAAAATTGCTGACTGCTTTAAGACATGATGTTAGAACATTTGGAGTTTGCCAATGCACTCATGATTGTTGATATGTATTAGGTAAAGAAACAAAAACCAGAGGATGCAAAAACTTAGCAACAACAAATTCATTCACTCTTCATTCACCCCTGTTTTTCCATTCACTCTTGCAAAAATAATATTCATCCTAGGGTGAATCATTCACCCGTTTACGAAGCACTGGATTACAGCATCTCGTTTTTTGAATAGCGTACAGTTGCAGCTACAATACATAGGTTTTATCTCTATTCTAATTGCTTACAGACAAGCTATAAAAGCTTCGACGAAGGTCCAAGAATTTGGNTAGGACCGTATCGGTCTTCGTAACCCNTGGAAAAAACGCCCCCTCCCAGGGNCTCCAGCTATACTCAACGCACATTCCGTTGGTTTTGCAGTTCATTCGTCTGGGGCGTACCGAGGTTAGATGGCACAGGTGGAGCGAAACAAGTTTCGCGCTCACTGGAACCAAAATGCACTGCAGTAAATAAAGTATTTGCGACATTGTTGGGATTTTTCATCGCCACCAGTGTTTCGGCGTCTGGGGCAATTTATCCCATCTTGCTGGGTCTCGGTACGTTCCAGTTACGCATTCAAAACCATTCCTAACCTATGGTTGCGTCAACAACAGTAACAAATGCGCAACATTATTTTGAGTAATACAAGCACTTGCTTTATTTAACGTTTCAGCTTATTTGTAAGAAATGATCAAGAATTTTTTTTTTCTTATTTATAAGCACTTACTTTCATCGCCATTTGACTCATCGTTCATTAATGTTGTTGAAAAAGATTCAGAAGTTAAGGAAACCGCATCGGGAAGCTTGTTTTCGGTTGTTGCGCCTTGCATGGTTTGTTGGAAAGTTGACGTCAGCCATGCTTCAGATTCATTGCTAACCGTTGTGTCTTCACCATCATGTTCATTTGGACTTTTTGATCTGTCAATTGCTGAAAGAAACTTTGATAGGATAAAAGTACAAGAATATTACTTTTCTCAACGCCTGATGTTTAAAATCAAAAAATAATTTGTCAAGATTCCTTTACGGATTGCATCACACTGACTGCAAACAATAAAAAAATGCAGTATCAAGCTAATTGTTTTTGCGATGTTTTGAGAACAGCAAGTATCAAAGCAAATCCTGTCACTACAATGAATCAAACATTCTGATGTTTACGAGTTGTATATTTTACCCACTTAGCAGTATTTTTGAGCTTTGGAAAGCACACGAATCATGAAACTACATTAAACAAACCCACAAAGAACAAATTAAACAAACCCACAAAGAACAAGTAAGACTGCGCAAACAATACAAAATTTGACAACACTGGGCAAACGCAAGGGAAACTACGTTACGCAAGCGAAGCAAGAAATATTGTGTCTTTCTAGTTGCTGTACAGCATGTTCAGAAATTCAAATCTCATTGCAGACAGACGTCGTGGGGCTCTGCATGTTCCAGGACAACTGCGAACTGGACAACTGCCACCTGCGACAATTTCCAGCACGACAACTACCAACTAAGTTTGTAAAGTAGACCCTATTGTTTTTATTGTGCCTAAGTTGCAGCCCACCAGATTGTGATCGTTCAACAGTTCTGTGCTCTTTCGCCGCAAACGTCCTGCACTGATTGGGACAAGTCAGCTGAAATTATGCAAAAATCAATGCGTGTCCGTTGACCCACCTCAGCAAAGTTCTCCAGCTAGAAGTAAGCTCACCCCAGCCTGGGCAAAATTTGCTGCCAAAAGACTCAAATATAAAGTCTCCAGCCACCGTCCAGCTCAACAACGTTAAAACCAAAACGCTTAGTCAAATAGATGCCAACAACGTACAAAGAATAAAATTTTGATTTCACTACCTGTTTGTGTTCTTTTCTTTTGAATGAAGAGATTTTTCTAGTTAACAATTACTCGCTTCAGGCAAGATTGCCTTCCACACATATCTCTAAACAAACAGTATAAGTTCCTTCCTCATTCGCCTCCTCAGATGGGTATTGGGCGCTTGTT
>JGI24158J21664_10011601_pt1 | contig 11719 bp, 9 predicted proteins | sample Ectturendosymbi3_FD_21664 | JGI IMG/M metagenome (IMG submission 21664)
ATTAGTAAATACAAAATTATTAAAGGAAAAACCATGGTATGAAACGCTTTTGTGAGTTTTTCTAATATAGCAACCGAATTTGGTAAAGCCATTTGCAGTAAAAAAAAAAAGTTTTCATAATATGAAGCAGTGGATTGAAATATGTACACACTGTATTTTGTGATCAATTCTTATCGCGATTTAAAGATTTTATGAATAAACCATTGCCTTCTTGATACACACCTCTACTGATTTCTTCGAGACGTTTTTGAATATCATGCACTGTTTACCAAAGGAAACTTTAGAATAGGTGACCAAAAGATAAATGCCTAAGTCAAAAGCATTTTGTAATCACTATAACAAAATATTATTTTCTGTTTATTTTCATAGTCAACGAAATATCAAAGGAAGTAACTTAAAATATCTTGGCATTATGCTTCATGATAAACTTAACCATTTAGCATCAAATGGAAGAGTTGAACCCTAGACCACTAAATCGGATTTTTTTGTCCCCGGGAACCTAAATGGGTTGGTGAAAGCCCCAATTTGAAAATTGAAAAAACAATGCTTTTTTCAATTTAGGTTGATGACAAAAAGTACACTGACAAACTTAACTCTTATTACGTTGTTTGCGCACCAAAAATTTGCTTTTTCCTTTAATTTTATGCCGTTATTGATTAAAAGGAAAAAAATAATAATGAAAAGTGTATAAATGATTAAGTTAATTTTTCAAAAAAACCTATGCTGGACTTGAAGAACTTCTCCTGTCCCATGCTGGTACCGAGGTGTCTGAAGCAAGTCCTGAGTGAATTACAACCCTTTAAGACCATTGGAAACTATATGGGAGCCATTGCAGCAATGGTCAAATTTTTATCTGAATGAATGCATGTTTATTGTTTCATATGACCCAGATGATATTCAGAAGCAAGACAAAACAAGAGTTAGGGATCAAATAAACACAGTTAGTAAAACAAACAAGCACAGAACACGCTGAAGGAAATTTACAGATGAAAATGCATGCCTATGTACACAGAAGAGTAGATCGAATTTAATTGAAGGAATTCAGTATGGTGAAATTTGGGGTGGTATGTTGATTTATTATTTATTTGTTTCTCCAAATTTTTCCAAAGCTGGTCGTCGTTTATTTGTGCGCACACACTAAGTTTTGCACCAGCAACACAAACACGTTTTGCCCTCGCAATACAACATATGTCACAAGCAGTCACTGCAGATGGGGTACAGTGCACTTAAGCTTGCCACACTTGTTGCAGCGGCACTGGCTTTCTGCCAGCCTTCCTTGTACACTCAAAGTAGCGCAGTGACCTCGTTTTCGCTGATTCTTTGAAGTTTGGTCTTGCAGCGTGAATAGTACGTTTTTGTGAGTCAGTTGTTTGTTCTTGCTTCGCATGTAGTACACGTTGGCTGTTTCAACTGTGCGCCATCGTCAAAGCATTTTCAGCCGCTGCTGCTAATCAGAAGCCTTATCTAAATAAAGAGTTGTGCATCAGGAAATCTGTGAAAACGAACTGCTGGCAATGCGTCACTTTCAAACCTTCCCGCCGTCTGATTGAAAACGTGTGTTGAACATATGCACTAAGCTTGCAAAGTCAAGAGAATATCACCGGCACATGCGACAAATGCGCACACATCCACCAGAAATCGGGGTGGTTTCAACCCGAATGGACAAACTTTTCTTCACAGAGGAAACGTGCAGCACGGGAGTACGAACTCGATTGCACCAGGGTGGCAGTCCGAGTAACCGCAGCTACTGAAAAGTTGAAAGCGCTGCTGCGTTTGTTTGCATAGGCAAATGGTACGGGACCCGTAATGTGGGGTTGATCCAACCTGTTTTGGCGTTGTTGGGCTTTAAAGAACTTTCGAAATCATGTGGAATTTTGTTACTTTTAAATCACTTCTAAATCCAAATTTGCAAACTAACTTTTTGATCATGTAAGGTCAGAACACTGCGTCAACATTTCATTGCCCTTATTTCAATTTTGCTCTTTTACATTCTTATTTGACTTACTGCGTTTATTAGACGAAGATCCAACGAAACTAATTTACTTTCTTTAACAAGATTACAAATGCAAAGGAAGCTGCGGTAACCCCATTACAAAACTGAAACCGATATTCTTTGTTCTTAGTGCGGAGTTTTAAAAATTCGAGATTATTTATATTACGACTTGCCAAATTTACGTACACTTCTGATAACTGTCCAGTGACTGAACACTCTGACAAATACATTTGTAAGGTCACATCAGTTCACGCTTATTAAACGCAGTTTGCATTTTCCGAAAACTGCCATTCACACAAAACCAAAGCGCCTTTTTTCACACATTTCAAATATAAATTGGTCCTTAACATTTTGCCTGAAATCCCTGAAAACATGAAGTATTTTTCATTTTTGTCTTTTTGAAAATAAAACAAAAATATCTCGTTATCCTCCTAGAATTCCATGTGATACATGCATTTGTTCGACTTTTCTGCAATTATGTGTATAGTGTCTTTACATTACGTGGTTCCATTCATATTTGCAAGACTAACCTCACCCTCCATGTACCGTACATAGGAATGATTTCATCCTATTTTGTTGTTTCTATGTGATGCTCTGCAATGCTGCTAATTTTTATCAGACGTTCAAATGATTGCATTTGTCACTTCATCGTTTATCTTCACTTGAAACGCGTTTCATTTATTATTGATTGATGCCAACAATTGGACTGTCTGAGTAGGTGAACTTTAACATCTGTCGCCAACCCTCATGTCTCAAATATCTAGGTCAAACCAATTTACAGAATGCATACTGTAAGTTCTGAATCGTTTTTCTTTTTTCACATTTTACCAACATGCATTTAATTTCTCTGCACTTTGGTGTTTTGTTCTTTTGATTGCATTGTTGTATCATCGCGGTTTGATTCACAAAATTCATTCAATAAACCTCCCTACAGCCACGTTAAATTCTTGTCCAAAAACAGGTTTAGATCTTTCTAGACATTTTGAGAAAAATCTTAGCGCTTTTTCGGATTCTAGATTGTCTGTAAGGATCTTATGCCAAGCCATAAAGTTAAACTTTTTGTCGTTTGAATCATTTCTGAACACTTTCGTACAGGCATTGACGTTTTGATATTTGTGGCTCACCAGAAAATTCACCCAAAATATTAACACTTGAAAGTGCATTTGGGAGACCAGGAATAGACTAACGGTGTCTCACTTCAAGTGTTTGCGAAAGTCGATTTTTATTGCAATTTTATTTCTAATGCACCGCATCGCGTTTATATCTCTATTGTTCAAGGTTAGCGCCTCAAGCCTTATTACGAGGGCAACCACGTTTTTCACCTAAAAACTAAACATTTTCACTTAATAATTTACAAATTGTGACTTTATTTTGACCTATACATTTCCTGCATTTGCAACTGCAACATAATTTAGCCTTAGGTTTTGAGGTTAACCCTGAAGCAAATTTATACACTGTGCTTCGAAATTCAAAAAATTTAGTTGTTTAACATTGGGGACGATATATCGCTAAGTACATTAATAACTGCAGTAGAGTCAAACCTGACAACATCTTAAAGCTGAAACACTATATGCATAATGGATTGAGAATTTACCAAAACAAGTACTGTAAGACTACATTTCTCACCTGCCATGCCTATTCTACATAATGTTCAATCGTCCAGTAGTGGGCAAAGCAACATTATCACTTCAGAAATCGCAACAAACCCATTATTATCACAGAATTGCAACTAAACTTGCAAAAGCATATCACTATATGTTGCTGCAGTTTCAATAAAATATAGATAAAAAGAAAAACTGTGCTGCAAGAAAGCTTTGACCTAACGATAAATTTTGACTTTTTTTGACCTAATAACTTGGGATTCACTGATGGTATGAGCGTGAAATTTCGTTTGTGGACGTTTCATAAACTTTATCAACGGCAGAAAAAGTTTGACTTTATTGATTTTGGTGGCCCTACTCATGACAATTACAGAATTGCAACTAAACTTGCAAAATCATATCAGTATCAGTTGTTGTAGTTTCAATAATATATCGATAAAGAGAAAAAAAGTGCGTTGCAAGAAAATTTGGACCAAACGATAAATTTTGACCTGAAGACTTTTTTTTGACGTTAATAACTTGGGATTCCCTCATGGTATGAGGGTTAGATTTGGTTTTTGGAGGTTTCATAAGCTTCAGAAAAAGCAGAAAATTTTGACTATATTGACATTTGGTTGCCCTATTAAATACCAACCTTGCGCACATGAAACACTCAGGAAAAACTTTTGCATTGGTTTCATTTTGACAAAGCTGACGGTTCAGCAACAAATCTCCACAAGAGCGCCGCAGCCTAATCTGCTCGAAAAGTGGTTTACTGGGAAATCGATTTCGTGTCCTTCGCTCATCTTTAGTCGTGTAAAGCAAAGGTTTACAGGGGAAATGATGAAAAACTAAGCATGTCCCAGAGAGAGCACGCGTACTGTAACTTCAATCACAGGCTATGTCCATGACGTTGTTATCACTGAAGCCAAAAAACAGAACTAATGCCAATTATGAGCCAACAAATATTGGTCAGAGCTTGTGATCTGTTCAGCTAGTAACTGCTGACCACCCTGTTAGACTGTAAAATACATAGCCTGCTTCATCTTTAAGTTTACGGACAGATAGCGTTTAACGGTCAAATTGCTGTAATCGTTGATGATGTTCAGCCTGCGTATGATCGAACAACCCAGGATATAATCGTTTCGTGTGTGAAAAATCAAAACGGAGCTGTGGAAAAGACTGAGTGGTTTTCATCCCATTGACGTGTATGTCAGACACTGTAATGCAACCATGAGAAATCGATTTCATCCGTTAAGAAAATTGCATTAACTTTCTTTGGGGCACTTTAGCTGCAAAATGAAAAGGCAAAAATGAAAGCCTGCCGCCATTGCCTTCAAATGAAAAACAACACACAATGGAAACTTTCAGATAATTTCATTGGTCAGATAATTGCAACAACACAAATGGAAACTTTCAGATAATTGCAAGCGCGGAACAAACTCAAATGAAAATCACCGAGTTTAGCAAATTGCCCATGAACAATATCATCCACACAACCGGTTTATGAAAGGCAATGTAGTTTTTTTTATAGGCATACGTTTTACATTACCTAAATGGGTAACACGTTGGAAAGACTAACATAATTTGAAAAACCCATGAGGAAATGTGAATTTTCGATCCATCGATGCTATACTCTGTCTGTATCTTTATTGCTAAGAAAGATTGACATCCATCGGTATGATACTTGAGATTCGTGATACGTGAGATTATGACAACCAGTACTCACAAGTTTTTCCTTCCTCAGTAAGAGTCTAACTGATCGTTCGATAAAAAGGAAATGTGAAATTGCGATCAAAGTTTTTTGCATTAAATAAATCTCAACAAGAGCTTTTTGTCTTCAGTGTGACTCTTGGTTGCCGCTAAAGCACATTTTTGAAGTATTTCACGGAAGTAGTACATAATGTTCGGGACCACGTTGCAATTTCAAACTATGAGTGCGCTTACCAGCCATCCACCTCCATCTGTTTCTTGATCACAATAAACAGTTAGATTGCCCCATCCAGCTGATATGTTGTAAATTCCACTGGAGCCACTTACAAAACCCCTAATTATTTTGCAGTTGTCCAATCTTGTGTGCACTGAAATGATAAAATCGCTTCCATGAAACGACAGAATTTTGTTTCTTATTCTCCCTCTTTAAATTAGCTTACCGAATTTTTCTAACACAGAGATCCTTCGTTGCATGTCGGCTGCTACATTCCTCCACGTGTCACTTTCCCCTTGTTCGCCTTTATTTCCTTTTGGTCCTTTAAATCCTGATTTCCCTGATGGACCAATTGGCCCACGTTTACCGGGAGGTCCAGGTGGACCTCTTTCTCCTGGCTCAGTGGATCCACCGCATGTAAGAAGAACTTGATTTGCAGTTGTTGCACTACTAATGGTGAGCAGAACCACAAAGAGGATGAAAAACGTATACATTTCGCAGTATACAGCAGTACGTTATACTTAATTGTTTGCCTTAACCTTTCAATAATAGTAAACATTTAATATTTCAAAATTTGCACATACTGTACAAAGTGATTTTCATTTTGTTGCATTGGGAAATTAATGTTAATAATGTGAGTTGTGTGAGTTTATGCAATTTTTGCTCAATGTTTTCGAAGTGGAGAGGGCCACATCTTAAACGACAAAGTAGTGCAAAACTTTATTGTATTGTAGCATCTTAAATGCAACTCGTACAATGAAGTAAACAATATGTTTAGTTTGAAATTTCCTAAAAAGGTAGACACACCAGCACAGAAGAAAATTCTAAATTAAATCGTTGCCCATGAAACCACCTAGAAATGAACATCTTGTAAAAATTGAAGAAACGAAAACCTAATAGAACTCATTGAACAAAGTTACAGACATCATGCTAATCGATAATGCACAGTTACAAAACAAAAGCAAATAATCATTTTTCTGTTTTCCATGAAAACAATGCGAATCTAAAAGAAATTGCCAAATCACATATTTGCGCGCAACCTAAACTCGTTTTCAGTACACTGACAAAAATATGACTTTGTCCGAAAAATAACTAATTTTATTTAAATAGAAACTCATACTTAACAAATAAGATGCAACCAATGAGGGGCGTTTCCAGGGAAACAGCGTCACTCGGTCTCATCACGTATTTCGCATGCAGTCCATGCCAACTTTAGTTTTTAATGCAATGACGCCATTAATGCTAAAATGTCAACTTCAGTTTCCAGTGCAGGAGTACGCATGTCTGGTCGTGCAATTTCTCAATTTTCCTCAACATTTCTAGTCCCAAATAACTTAATCTTTGCACCTGGCACTATATCTTCCTCCATTTCTAATTTAAGGGAAAAAAGAGCAATAAAAATGCTTAGCAAAGCTAACTGATCTATGGGCCGCGATTGCCGATTATACTGACTCAAAATGCAACCGTTTGAGATTTTCGTCACTGCAATTTCCATTTGCTTTCATACTGGCTGGCCTGATCCTTGCTCTGTGACTTAGATAACGTAACAGTGAACGAGTTTTCATGGGAACTCGCCCATTCCCGCGTAACGTATGTCACAGAGCAATGATGGGACTACTAGGCTCATTGATATTAGCCCGTGTTACTGGAAACTTTACGTTTCGATTGAAATTATTCTCGAATGGGAACTGTGCATAGATTGCAATTCAAATCCAATGCTCTATGTAAATATATTGTTGCAAAAACACATTCAATCTGATATGAATTATATTTTTTAATGTACTTGATTCAAGATACAAGCTCGGGCTCTTACGAATAAGGCCGAGTAAAGCGCGAGCGAACGAAGTCGGAAGAATGTCTGCTGCGAAAGATATTTTCTGAATCAGGCCACCTGCAGCATGAACGCGAAAGGCCGGATATGGAACAAAAATATAGAAAAATTGTCGAGGCCCAATGGAAAGAACCCGAGTTTTCAAACTTAATCAGTAAAGTGGGGAGTGAAACAAATATAAAGCAAGAAAGCTCACGTTCCACAATATAAATCGTAATCGAAGACTCGGGCTCCACCCGAAGAGTACGAGTGCCAGAGTCATCTAATTCTGTCCACCTCTCTACGTAATACATTTTTAGTCAAACAATTAAAGCAAGTTTCAAAAACTTCATAGCAACTTCCTTCATAGCAAAAGACTTATCACCAAGAAAAACTTCATAGCAAAAGACTTATCACCAAGAAGCAACCACTGCATAAACTGGAGAAAACACGTAAAACACGCCATTTCAATTCACTGCGACTAAAACGAGAGGGCAACATGAAAAAAGGTTGAACGTTCTCTCACCAGTAGTGGTTGAAACCTTATGAGTTTTTTTAATTGGCTATAACAAGCAGTGTGCAAAACAACAAGGGAGAATTGAATTAGCTAACCAACGAAAAATTACCAAACAACAATTTCATGTTTACTGGATTCTCACCATCCTCAGCAACGCCGTTTTATCAACACATTTTTATCAAATGGGATAAACAAGGTTAAGATCTGTGTGGATAACATCATCATTGATTGTTTGATATACAATAAGTTATGACAGCCTTTCATCCCTCATAAATCTGAAAGCCATGCGACAATGTAACATGAGCACTGTTTTTTAGTTGGAGTCGATAGAATATTTTATAGAAGTGGACATTAGCTAATAAAGTGAACAAAACAAAAGTTTGAAAAAGAGGCAGTTTGTATTTGTCACAACTTATTCCAGTTTGTATTTGTCGCTAAGGACCACCATGCAGATGACTAACACTACAGATACTATAGCCTTCTATTTCCAGCAAAATAATTCATGCGACTATTTGTGCACTTAGCAGAAGGGTTGCAGAAGCAGGGCTTACTGCATAAAATTCCAACCCTTACAAAGTTATCAAAAACTCCTAAAATAATCCCAAACTTTTTTATGTGGTTTGGCTGCTTGGCCAGTAAACTTGATTTCGTTGTACAGTCATGTTGGGCATGCATCGCCTCATAAACAATTTTTTCAAGAACAGTGGCTTTCTTCCTTCAGAAGTAGTTCAGACTTCATCGGTAAGAAAGCAAGCACTTAGTTCTGATTTGTTCTCAGAGCGTCAACTCATGCAAAGTGACCCCAATACTCCGAAATCGTTGCCTTGCGTGCAAACACCCAATTAGTTTACTGCTTGTAATAGACCACACAAAAAATTCGCTTTCAAGTAATAAAGGGTTAACAAATGGTTCACATGGGATCAGTTTTACAGGTCAAGCTGTTTTTCAACTTGAACTGGCATCTGCAAACATCAATACATCAAAGTGTTTGAGTTCAAAGCTGGCTTTCTGCTTTCGATCTGCATCACTTAAACGTCTTGCTAACATAGCCACAACGTTTTGAACTGTGACATTTTGGAAGTCTTTGTTTTCATTTCTGTAATGTTGAAAGCAAATTTCGCGGCCATTCAAAGCTGCTGAAGCTCCATCTGAGGTTGGGTGTGGTGATGGAAACGGCTCGGTGTGGCGAGGAATTGCCGAAAAGTAACCCCTTGTTTGAACCAAGGAGTGAACGATGCTGTTCAAGCAAATAAAGTAGTTTGGAAGGCATTGCTTCAGGACAAAGCCGAGTCATGCTTGCATTCGAGATACGCTGAGACGTTAAAATTCGCACTTTTAATGGTGAAGATATCCAAAATGGGATATTGGGACTATTTCGGACATAAACTGGATTCCAATTACCGAAAAGCAAAAAAAAATTTTGTGGCAAGCGGTTTGGGTCTTCGCTGCAAGAGATCTCGTACTGCTAGGTCCATCAAAGACCTAAAATATGACTTACTCAGCAATTAGAAGAACATCCTTGGCAGGTCGAGAGAGTATTTCAAAGGTGTAGTGTATTGTGTAACGTCTTCATTCCCACACGCAAAACGCTAGATTTTTAACATGCATCACAGTACAGAGAAAAAAACAAATACACGACAGAAGACGAGGATATATAAATTGCGGTAGTACAGAGTCTACGCATGTTGGCGCTAATGTACTTACTGTACTTTGATGAAATACAAGCTTTTAAGACACACGCATGAATGACACGCATGAAAGATCTTTCAAACCCAGTCGCTATCAAACCACCGGACACATGAGGTACATTTGGAGGCTGAAAATACCATCACTGCAGCCGACGTCTTTCAAGTTGTCAAAGAACCGAAAGCTGGGAAGGTTGCAGGCTACAATAAATCCGACCTAAGATGCTCAAAACCTTGAAATGCGATGTTGTTTTTTATCTGTCTGGTGTGTGCGACGTGCCCAGGGCACATGCCCTGGTGTTCTGGAATGGCACCAAAAAATTGACAAACTGGGGTGATCGTCCCCTTATGTAAAAAGGGAGACAGCACTGAATGCACTAAGTGCCGGAACCCTTCCCTCCTTAACCTCCTTGAAAAAGTGTATGACAAGTGCCTTACAAATGATGTCCCGGCCGTAGCACTACAGACCAAATTTTCACACTCCAGAAAATGTTTGGTGAAAATCTTGGGAGTAAGCAAAGGCGCCTGCACATGTTTGTCGAACTCGAGACAGCATTCGACCGAGTTCATCGCAAAACATTTTAGGGAGTGTTGCAGGAGCACGGTATTGAAGGCTTCTTGTTACTGGACGTACAAGTCACTGCATTCCTGCTCGGTTTTAGGAATGCAGTAATCGTCAATCGTAATCGATTACAGTTTTTTGAGTATTCGTAATCAGAATCGATTGAACTGACCAAAAATGAAATGTAATCGCAATCGTAATCGATTACATTGTCAATTTAATCGTAATCGGCGATTAATTTCGCGATTAAACTTGGAAATCTTCACCCAACATCACTGTGCGCTGAACCACGGTTTTGGTGGTTGAGTTTCCTCCTTTATCATCGTTTGTTGTGATTATGTTTCAGGGGAGGCTATTTGCCCGTGTGGGTGGTTTAAAACCAGATAGTCCAGCGGCAAGCACAGCGTTTGTAGCGAATTCTCGCTTTGTTCCAGCTAGTTTTCCTGTTGGCCGCCAGAATTAATGTAGCGAGTCTAGTATGGTGCGTAGCAACAAAAAGAAAAGCTTTACATAAAAACGGGTTGACACTTCGGTAATCGAATAGCGAGACATTACGAGAAGTGTTGGCTTTATTTATGTATATTCAGAGTGAGCTTATTAATGTAAGTGCTGGAGTAGGCTATGTGTATAATTAGTGCAGTAATTTATATACAGTAAACTAACTTAATTTCGGAGGAATAAAGTACTTTAATCCAAGTCGAAAGTACTTTCCACAACACTGATAACTGGCATGTCAGCTGTAATCACCAGATAGGTTACTGGTAAAAAAAATCAATCAAACCTGCGAGGTTTAGTTGTCCGTTGACTTTTGGTCTAATAGACAGATACGCAGCTATTGGCATCACTGTTCATTTCATTTCAAATTAAAAGCTACACAATGCACATGCTGGCTTGCAGACGATCGTAACCCGCAGTTAGAAGAAATAGTCAGCAATTTTAACATTATTAACAAACGAATTTTCAGCGTTTCTGGACGAATGTACAAGCCTGATAGGTGTCGTTTGACTGATAAAAGATTTGAAGCCTTGATGTTTGTCAACTGTAACAAAGATTTTAAATTTTGATCATTTTTGTTTTATTAATATTTAAAGTGTTTGTTGCAGTGGAGTAACTGACGGGAGGGAAGAGGGTCGNTTTGACTCCCTTGGNCAGCTAAATGCAAAAACCGNGTCCCCACAGCTTANATTTCGGTTTTAATATTCTTTTTGGTTTTCAATAGGCTGTTGTCTTGCTTTTTTGGAGTACTTTCCGTTTATTTTTGGTTTTGGTATGGCCATCCACACCCGGATTCACGATTATTTCTCAAGTTTTTTTCTGAGTGTTGAATAGTAGGTCACTTACAGAGGCCAGTGGGCCTCTTTTAGCTAACTTTCCCTCTAGCTCAAACTCTAGTTACACCAGTACTCTTCAACGTTTTTATTATGGTGCACTCTTAAAGATGTTTTGATAAATTCATGCACACAATTTACTTAAACTCATGCACCTTATTTACTGACACATTCCCCGTGTCTCCCACCTAATTGCGCCTATGTCTGTAAATACCTTTGCCTTAATAAGCAAGTACCCTAATTCAGTAACTCGCTACATAACTCAAATGATAATGGTTCATTGGCTGTTGCTTATGAATCACAAATAATCAAATAAT
>JGI24158J21664_10011603_pt1 | contig 11718 bp, 5 predicted proteins | sample Ectturendosymbi3_FD_21664 | JGI IMG/M metagenome (IMG submission 21664)
ACTTGTGCAGATTTCGATAGAACTGCCCGAAAGAGCGTCTAAAAAATGCAGCTATTGAAAGAACCAGCTTTCTACGTGAACGTTAACTAATTTTTAATTTATGTAGAAGAACCGTTTGCCCAAATTGGGCAGAGGTTACCTGAGCAGGGTTAAAGAAGAAACATTAAGTGGGTTTTATGCCGATGCTGAGAAATTTCCACTGATGGATTTGCATGCGTATCTTTTGCCGCCCATGATCATGCTGGCTAACAGCTCTTTAAACCCTGATGCCATTTCCAAAGTGAAAAGGTGATTTCAAATTTTTTATTTTACATGTAGGCAAAAGTATGATCAACGCTACAGGAATCAAATGTCCAAATGTCAACTACATACAGTATACGTGAAACGAACAAGGTGAACTTATGCGATAGCCGAAAGTTGTACCTCCTTTCCAAGGTAGTTTTAATTACACAGTGATGCTGCCATCACAGAGCGAATTAATGTGTGGGATTTACAAATAAAGTATTCGCAGCAACATGAACGTTTTCCAGTAAAGTCAAGGTTTGACTTGCTGCTACGCACAACTCGTAATTTATCTATTAATCCTAAAACAACTACGCTAATTTATGCTGCATGCATATCCAGTGGTGGACTTAGGGTTGCGGGGGCCCGAGGCAAGGCTGAAAATGGGGCCCTCTGATGACGTCATCATGCTCAGCCAACCGTGATAAGACCTTGTGATCAATGACATGACTGCCATAACAGAAACTGCACAAAGGTATTCATGATGCACAGCTTTAAAAACACTGAAAGTTGGGACGACAAAGCTACCAAAACATAAAAGTTAAGAGATAGAAAGTTGGCACAGCCCCCACTTCTCTAGTTTTGGGTCCCATTACTCTCCATTCATCATCAATAAACTAAAAATTTTACAACACCCTTTCTCCCCTGCAAAATGCTTGGTTTCCTGAATTGTTTCGCATTGATGTCCTTAAGGGACTCCATGAAACCACAGGCAACAACCAAGTAGACTCAAAACACTTAATTTGTTTTAAATTTCATCCTTTTAACTACATTCAAGAACATGACATACATAAAAAAACATCCAACCTGAGATTTATTTTGAAAAGCTTTGAGGATGGATGAGTCAAACCTGCCTTCATCTTGCATTGGCACTAGTTAGTTGAAAAATATGCCGTAGTAGCAACAAATTCATCATATACCTTTATGCAAATATTGCTACACTACATTATGAGAAGCTTCATTCTCTGACAGTGAAAAAAATTATCATTTGGTATAATTTTTCTTACTTGGTACAGTCTTTTCAGAACTTTTTGAAACAAATTTCAACCCACAGTTTTTTTAAGGTACATGTATTGAAGTTGCTTTGAAGCTTTTCCTTATTTACACATTAGATATGCTGGTGGCCCTTGAAAGCAGAGTACTTACACGTTACAGTGGCGGTTAGGTACCCCTGTGAAACAGTTCCGTCGCCACGGGGGTTTTGGTGGGCCAATCCCCCTAAACAATGTTCCAAGCCCCCGACTTGAAACATAAAACACTACAAATCAGTAGAATTTTGTCAATTTTAACAGTGTCAAACCCCCCTGAACAAACGTAAAAACCCCCTGTTGAAGACTTTCTGGGGACGGTTCTGCTTTGAAAGCAGAGCATTAACACCTTAAACTTGCTGTTGGGGGCCCTTTGAAATCAGAGTACTTATACATTTCATTTGATTTTGGGAGCCCTTTGAAAACAGAGCACTTACACATTGCAGGTCCTGTTGGGGGCCTCTTTGAAAGCAAGGTACTTACACTTTACAGTTGATGTTGGGGGCCCTTTTGAAAGCAGAGTATTAACACATTACAGATGTTGTTGGGGGTTCCTTTGAAAGCAGAGTACTTANTTATCGGCTTCGCAGTATTATATGAGTGGATAATACGTTTTCCGCCAAAATTGAAGAAAATTTACTCGCGAAACACCTCGAGGGGGCTCCTGAACAGGGGGCCCGAGGCAAATGCCTCGCTCGCCTCCCCTTAAACACACCACTGTGCATATCAATGTCAACATTGCATTTTACGTTTTGTTACAAAGCTTGTCTGTTGCAAAAAAAGAATCATAACCCATCGCAGTCTACATGGGTTGAATAATAATTGCATAACAGTTTTACGAAACCACCAAAACACTAGCAACTTCCACATTCACTTTGTTGGAAGATTGTTGTTTCTAGTTTGTTTCTGGAATAGTGTAATTCCTATTTTTATCAAACAACGTCTTAAATTGTAGGTTTGATTTGCAATTGTTATGTTTTCCAACAAAACTTTGGAGAGTTTTTATGCTTCGTTGCTATTAACAACAATTCAATTATGCGTAGTATTGACAGAAATTTTAACTTTGCACATTACGCAAAAAATGTCTCGAAAAGCTATTTTCAAGGATTGTTAAGACACAGGCAATGGATTTTAGATCACCTTGAACCACGGATGGCGAACCATTTTAAGCTGAGTTGGTCACACACGACAACTTACTCTGGAAAAAAACAAAGCGGGTCACAGCTTCAATGATATTTCAAAATTAATGAGAAACTTGTTGCTGCATCTTCTCCACAAGGCTTGTAATCCTGAGCTGGCAATGTGTAGCTTTCGACTTTGCGCAAAGCATTTATATCTAGGCTGAGGCGATTCCTGGTACTTGATTTTGTTAATATCATGTGTCAAAATATGGACGCACGTGAATATGAGGAAGCAAACATTGCTATCAAAGCACCGTAAATCTATTCATATTTTAAATGAGGTTGGTAGGGAATTCCACTCTCAATTTTACATCCCACTTAGAATGAAGAAGCCATTCGAACTTTAAAATGGAAGATTTTCAAATTAAATTTTATGCTGGGGGAAAGAATGAACTGAAATGTATTGTCTAGTTCTCCGAATCGAGCGGACCTTGCCGAAATTACATGTTCGACCTCTTTCGTAATAAGGATTACCTGATGAGTGAATTTTGGATTTGTTCATACTGCCTCAACAATTAACGATTTGCGCATATTTTACAATGGTATTTTGCAACTTTTGAAAGTCAGAATTGAAATGCTTTCATCAACGGAACCGAGTTTCTGTCTGTGTTATTAGCCACTATATGTCACTGGTCAGACAACTGTGTTTCTCAACGGACCGGTTTAAGGTAGGCATTATTTCAACGGACTGGCCATCAAGGCGCGGCAGATAAACACATCAAAAATGAAATATACTCAGAGCCGGATTAAGGGGGGTACTGACTCGGCTATAGCCAGGGGCCCCCAATCCCCAAGTCGGAAAAAGTGCAATATGTGAACAATACACAATACGCTGTAAAAGATACCATCGCTTGTTGGAACTAATAAGTAGGCGCTCTGTGCTCACTCACTGCAATTGCTTCGTTGACACAAAAGTAGCTGATTCTTTGGCGTGTGGTCTGGCCGACACTCACTAGCAAGTTAGTACGCCAAGGTATAAAAAATGAATGTATTCCATCCGCTTGTCTTATTTTGGTTTCCGATGCGCATCCGGTGTCCACGTCAAAGTGGTCGTGATAGCGAGGTGGTCGTCGACGGGGTGCCGCTGTACTTTTAGAACATTTCACCGGTGTTTTGTGAACGTTTACCGATATGGCTTCAAGTCTCCAGCAAGAAATGAAGACTTTAAATCAATGAGTTTCGTTCATTTTGTGACGTCCATCTTAGTTGACGATTCGTTTTTTTCCAAGCTTTTTTGTTTCAATAATGAAAATACTGCAGTGCGTTCATTTATTTTTTCCCCTATTAACGACAGTTTTACATATATATAGAAAGGGGCCCTTTCTAACTTCCGGCCAGGGGCCCCGCACCCCCTTAATCCGCCCCTGAACATATTATATACTGAATTTTAATTGTATGTAAATTCAAAGCAACTCTCAATGACACCAAATCAATGGCAGCCTTGACCTTGTTCCTCTGCAACGAGACGGACCCATCCCGTTGATAGTGACAGTGACACACGCGACGCAGTGTATTTCTTTCGTTCAGTTTGTTTCGTGATATTGTACTTCGAAACATATTTGATTTTCCAATGTCAACTTTCTTGCTACCATGGCAACGAAAGTTTTCGCTGTAATGATTTCGTTGCTATTCGAGTGAAAACTTTTGCTTAACTTGTGCGTTATCAATTTCCACTCAGCTTATAGTAGAGATTTCTACAAAAACATGATCCGCTTACTTTCAAACACAATTTAACTGAAATGCTTTTCTGTTCTTTTGTTGTCAAACTTTCCTATTGATATTTGCAAAGAGCGGTCGGTGCCATTCGCTGCAGGACATCGATTATTACCTTTAGGGTGTTTATAAAACAAACATTACAAGCAAAGTAACAAACGTCTGCCCTCAATACAGTAGTTGGTAGCTTCATAAACACCTCAGAATGACTGGAAAGTTTGTGTACAACAGCGTCAACATTCGTAAACGTTTTCAATTAACCGCAATGTAAATTATTACTTTTTTGAAAATGTTTCCCTCGTTTTCCACTTGCTCAAAGGAACAAATGAATTAAAATGTAATTTTAAGTTGGGTGCACATATTGCATAACATACGCATGTTAACAATTTTGCACTTTGAAGCATTGCAAAAATGATACAAAAACTTAGTTTTCATTTTTTCACAGTGTTTATACTGGATTTAATGTTTCATTTCATTATGTAGAAGGAACAAGTTCTTTTACACGTAACCAGTTCCGCAGTTCCTTGACACAAAATTTGGTCTAGGTGAATAGACAGATGTTTATGCATTCTTATACGTGTAATCTTAGGTGTCCGCTGATGCTGACCATTAGGAAGCTGTCAATTTCGTAAATGATTCGCAGCTTAAGGTTATCGGACGACAAGTGACAGTGGCGCCTGACGGTCGATCTAAAGGTCACAGCTGAAATAAGGATAAAGTAAGAAAGGCGTAATTAATGCCGAGATGAGGAACTCATTTGATTACGATTACCGATATCTACCTACGACTTAGCATGACAATCTATGCTAGTTTCTGTGAAAACTGAGACCACCAAGGCGTTTGTACGATAATACGGAGGTTGGGCTATCTAAGGCCCGGCCAGGCTGCATTCTCCGTTGCCATGATTACAGTGTACATGCACTGATGCATTCCGAATCAAAAACTCTAGCTGCATCACAATGTACCGTTTGCTTGAGAGCGACTTTTTTATTCTTGACGCCAGATCGACGTTTCTGAGTAGCATTAACATGCTGTATCTAACTGTGTAGCTGTTGTCCACGACATAATACTTTTACAGACCCAAATATTCAGAAAGCCAGTACATGAAAAATTAATTTAAAAATATCCAGCTTAAGTGAGTTGTCAGTTTTTGATTATCAAGAGAAATTTGAATTCAATCTTCTTTACAATGTGCACCCATATCCGAATAAAGTGTAACAATTTCATTTTGCGAGGTGCTCAACGATTTGATAACAATTTACAGAACTACTGGTTGAAACATTTTGCAAACAAGCTTGTGTTTCTTCAATTTGCCAAGTAGTTATCCTGGGGCAGAAGTTTTACTTTCTGTTGGCAAAGTTCCCATTTCAGTGCCTAAAAAGAGAAACTAAGTAATTTGTACAAGCATTAAAAATTTATCTGCTGTGTCAAGGGATGCTGATTGACCGATTGGTGAAGCGCACGTCTCAACAAACCAAATTTCGAAAATTTGTTATTGTTTGAATTTCAGCAAGGAAGCTTTTTCCCGTCAGGTGTCGCACTATCCCTAAACAAACTTGGCACTCTCATGCAGTCAATCATTTTGCAGAAAAGTTTCAGTCAAGAAAATAAAGTCGTTGTCAGCTCCAAACGTCGGTGACAATTCAACAAAGTTTTTTTGCCATTCATTTTTAGTCATAAGTTTCTTTTTCATGTTTCAAATCCAATTTTAGCCGCAAACATCTTTAGCACTGGTTAGATAGTATCGCCTCCACACTTCATTGTGCGATTGACCGTTGACAAAAATGAGAAACATAAAACATTCCAAGGCGTTATCAATAGGTTTTGCATCCTAAATGCTTTTTTACGTTCGTGCAACACACCCTTTATATGTTTTTAACGCCTAATGTAAAATCTTGTGCGTTCTTATAAGAAAGCAAATCTTGTGCTAGAAGGAAATGGACGACGTGTATGAAAAAGCTTTGGATGAAAAACCTTAAGTTTTGTATTATTTGTTTGATCAACACATAAAACTGTGTTTAGATGAGAATGTCTACATCTACAGTACTCAAGGACAAGCTAGTTTAACTGCAGTGACTGACGTTATAAAAGAGTCTGTTTGGTTCATAATAGTCTGTAGTTTCTTCACAGCAAGTAGAGTGAAATTTTTGTAATTCTCTTTTTTTTTATTTTTGTTGGGGAGGTATTGACAGTGTTTCGGTTTGTACGGGAGGAGTATGAAAAAAGAATGAGAACCACTGCATTAAACCAGTCGTGTGTTGTAGGAAAATGTACGTACCACACAAAGTGGTTTTGATTTCAACTGATCAGTTTTCTTCACAAGAATTTTCGATGAATGGTCGTCTCTCACTTGACAGACGAAACCTCACAGATGCTTTTGTCTATAAAGTGCCTTCGAAGATATAACTGGGTCAGGTCTGATCCAGTACCACGTCAGCGCCTACACGGCGTTGCACGTAAGGCGAGGAACGACTTGGTATGCAAAACAATATCTCCATCGGTAACAAGCACGCAACAGCTGAAGCGTTGCTTGCTCTCAAGAACGGTTTTTAGGTCATGCGTTGGTGGAACTTTACAAGTGAGCATGACTCCGCATTGCATGTGGTAGTACTATCATTCGATGAAAATGGCCTTCTTATGAGTCGTTTGCCTTTGCGTTCTTATCACTTATGTTTAACGCATCTGCATCTGCTTTTCAAAATGTAAACAATCTTTCGCTCCGTACTATCCGCTCGCTGCTCGAAGAATTTTAGATATTTATCACGTTCCTTGTTTGCACAATAGTGTTTTCCTTTAGGCTTAGTTGCACAGCAACTTAGTTGTTCTGCATTACCACAGGGTAGCGTTGAGCAAGCCTGTAGGTCAAATTTTTAGAGCGAAATTCCATCTTAGCCCTGGAAATTCGTTTTCAGACATAAATTGCGATAAAATGCTCAATTAGCAGTTAAACAAAAGAGGCAGATTTATGTATTTTTAAGAGGCCTTGTCGATCTCCAATTAAGTTTGTTTACGGCAANGAACGGGAAGCNTTGTTGATCCAAAGACTTCCTGTTCTGGGAGGTAAAGCGCTAAAGTCTGCAACAAGCCTGGATTTGCACTGAACTAGGTAAATGTTTGTCCCAGACGTGTACTAATTCCGTTAATAAACAATCAAACTTGTTTATTCACGTGTGACTTAAAACTGGTGTCTTTCTTGCAAGCGTTCCAACTCACAGCCTGTCATTAGTTTCTGGCTTACAATTGTGCGTTCTGGATTGCTTGTTGCCAGATTTAGTTCTCGATTTATGCCGTGGTCAAGGAAACTGAACTTGTAAATGCAAATTAAAAAATACCCTGATTTCACTGCAATCGTAAAGGTTATTCTAAGCTTGACTTTTTGATCGATTCGGGTGCCTTTAAAACAGAGCTTTGCTGATTGTGAACGAATTCATTTCATAACATATGTTCATTCATTGTGCGTTATAAACTGTTACAATTCTCGTCTTTACACAACTGCAGGAACTTGCAGTGACATGCAGATGTTTGCACCGAAGGTAGCAAATCCGGTTTGACAGTCCTGCCCAAACTTAATATCCTCATGGTCGGCATGGCGCATCCCATAACAATCGGTTTCTCATGTTTCGCACTTTGCATTGGATAATATTCTAAGCTTGACCTAACGACCTCATGCAAGAGAGACGCCCGAAACACTTGAAATATGCAGCAGAGAGGAAAGACCTTGCTGTTCGTATTTACTGAAAACGTCCTTTACCGTCACAGAAGAACAACCCGTTTCTGCTGTTCCTTCAACAACCAGCACGCCGGAGAGCGCTAACGACTGTGATGCAGGGCCTCAGGGGTGACAAAATGATTGTAACCTGTTGTTGTTACTATTTTCGGGGGGAAGTAGTTGTAAATTGTTGTTGTTACTACGCTACTATTTTCGGAGGAGGCAAAAGAATCGTAAATTGTTGTTGTNACTATTTTCGGGTAGGGGNGACAAAACTATGTAACTTGTTGTTATACCTAACAACTGAGCATATTTNAAAAAATTCTGGGGACAATTACCCGGTTACTCCCCTGGTTGCANGCCTGGGTGACGCAATCATCGAAACCGAAACTGATTCTTTTTCCGATTGGACATCAACGTCACGCTCTCCGTTGATGCTTCTTTGCATGGGCTGCAAAGCTCTCGCGCTCAGGTGTTGAACGTTCCCGAAAAGACTTCATCTTGCTGCAGACATGCAATACGCCAAGTGTTTCGGAAATTTCAGGTAGTTTGGCGAACTGAAATTGTCAAGTAATTTTCTTGTAAAAAGAAGAACAAATGCTGTTCACAGGTAACCCACAGCCCAATCAAGAAAAGTCAACTTCAACCGAACAACATCTAATCGGAGTATATGTTTCAGAGTATTTAAATTTCAAGCATTCAAATAATTGTTCGGTGGGATTCTGCTGAAGCTGTGCGATCAACACCAATTTTACAAATCATCAATAAATCATTTATCCAACCATATCTAACAAAATATGCAGGAAAGTAGAATGCTTTTGAACAGGATTAACTAATTCGAAAATGAGACAGATTAGACCAGTGGTTCATAAACTGGGTTCGATCGAACCCCTAGGGTTCGACGGAGCCGTTTCAGGGGTTTGACGAAGGTCATCTGATTTCAGTAACCCATTTTTCCTTTCTGTTGTATTGGGCAAAAATGGGGTTCGACATAAGCTTGGAAAACTACGTAAGGGTTCGGCGTGTTTGTAACGTTTAAGAACTACTGGATTAGACGTATGAAGAATATTGCCAAGGATTGCCATTGAAAACCGTCTAGTTGCATGCTCGGCAAAATTAACTAACGGTTTGCGGAAAGAAGTGTTAAGACTTATCTGTTGTCTTAAAACGATTTAGACAGCCCAGAAATATAGTCATTCGTAATGTTATTTTTTGATTACTTTGCTTACGTCAAATTCCTTTTTAGGCGTGATGCCTGATCAAAAATGCATGTTTACTTACATATATTTTTGAGGTGTTTAAATCTTTTGTTCCTAGTGTGTTCTTCGGATAAAAATGGCTAAGAACTAGATTGAATTAAATGTCGTAACGTATATATGCAGAATGCAACCGGTTACCGTGAAGATTCATGAGCAGCAGTGACGGATTTACGCATATGCCAAATAGGCCATGGTCTAGGGCCCCGCGCTTTTGGGGGGTCCGCGCAACTCTTTCCTATGACGACTTAATATTAACTAAAAATTTGCGAAACTGCGCAGAGGCATAACTTCACAATTTACCTTGAAACGAGCGGAAATGCAAATATCTACTCTAGACTTATCAGTACAGTAACAACGACAATACTGTGTATCTGGGCCTGAGAGAGATACAGGCCGTCTTTCTGAAAGCGGCTACAGAAAAAGAATGAAAAAGCTAAAGAAGTTACTTAATTGATGTTCAATTTTCCACTGAAAAAAAGCTCGCAACAACGCAAGACCCCCAGACACTGCAAAACTCCGATAAAAGCAATATTTTCAGTATTGGGTCCTACGTCTGGTTGGTTTTGCAAGATTTCCCGCAACAGAGATTTCTTGTTGAAACTCTATATGTTATGTTAGCTAAATGAGCTAGATCAGTTTCTCGTGAGCTTTAGTTGGAAAAACGTGCCTACACTGNGTTTACTTCACATGGTTAACTGAGGGTGGTGCAGCAATGCTTTGCTGCTGTGNAAAACTTGTTTTCATGCTGTTTACCATCGGCCTATGGCCAGTGGCGTAACTAGACGTTTGCGCCAGGGGGGCAAAGTTTAGATGAAAGCGGCCCACTATCCAAAACTCAGAAAAAAAGTTAAGAAATGATAGTGAATCTCTGCATGTCGTGGATGTCTATACCAGCTCAAAAAACGAGAATATCCTGAAAAACGCAAAAAAACAACCTAAAGAATACTAAATATCACAATGTCAACAAAAGGGTCCCAGTTTTTACATTTAGCTTGCCAAGGGGGAGGATCGCCCCCTTGCCCCCTGTCAGTAACGCCACTGCATGGCACAGAGGATTAAAACACTGTATTTTGTATTGCTTGGAAAATGGCAACTTCAAAACGGCATAAATAAGCCCTGTGTCCACTGAATGGATTGTGCTTGTTTGGTTCACAATATCTGTGGTTACACTATTATTATTACAAAAGGAGTTTATGTGAAGATGGTCAGATCGACAGCTGGACGATATTTTCGAGGGCGGCAACACGGTCTCGCATGAAAATGTACCATATATCCGAAAAACAAACATAATATAAACGCTAGAAATCACGGAAATTTAACGAAGAAAACTTCTGAACTACACGATAGAGCTATAAATTCCAAGATAAGATTGCAATGCCATTTGTTTTTTAGAATAATGTAGGAAAGGTTTTAATTTCTGTTGAAGATCCAACGCAATTGTAGAACCAAAGTCGGCACAACAAAAGATAGATTTTTGAGGGGGCACTACACATAAGAGGGGCATAGTTTCACGCTTTTTAGACAAACGGCCAAATAGGTCACACTTGCGTGGGACCCCAAAAACTAAGATGGCCTAGGGCCCCCCGATCCTTAAATCCGTCCCTGATCAGCAGCCTCTAACTTTGAAGCTTGAATACCTATCAAGTCAAGCGTTTGTGAACACCAAAAACTTGACTCACTCATGACAGTATTCACATGTCAAAGTCTTTGCCTTCAAGCAATGCTTGCCAATTCATCCTAAGATGAAACGATCGTGAGTTGAAAGAATCTTCAGCTCCTAAATCATTGACCAATCGTTTGTAGAATTTACCTAAAATACAAGCAGGGTAAAGCTTATAACCTCCCACTCACTTTCCATTTTTGTGACGTTTTGACGTTTTTTTTCTTTACCTTTGCGGTCAGTGGCGTGCAGAGGGGGGGGGGCGAACGGGGCGCCGACCCCGGGCATCCAAAGCAGGGGGGCATCCAAAGAGTGAAATTACAAACATTTAAATGCTATAACTAGATGATTTTTCTATTGCAAGTCTACTAATACATGCTGCATGGATTTAATTTTTCCGAAACTTGTTTTGTTATTAACACTAATTTTTCCATATTCAAATGCCAGTAATTCTCAGCTTCGTCATTACAAGGGACCCATACTTTCAATGTGCGGCGCATACCCATTCAAACTGATAGCGACGTGACTTATTCCAGATCGTGCGATCAAGGGAATATCACAAAAAGGACTGAAAAACAATCAGGGTTGAGAAAAGCCGGCTTTTATCAAAAAAACAACCCACCTGTTTTTTTATCCGATTATTTTTATTTTTTGAATAGAAACAGTTTTTTGTTATTTTTGTACAAAAAACACAAAAACCTCATTTTGAATTATTTTTATTGCATGATGCAATATCACCATTTTCAGAATTACACAATAATAACTTGTTATACCTATTATGGCATTCAAATTTGAGGGTAAAGAAATGTATCCCATCTTCGTTTTCGCAAAGTGTTGTTGGTCAATTCACTCCAAAGTGGCAAGGCTTTGGCAAGAACGCGCAGAG
>JGI24158J21664_10011604_pt1 | contig 11717 bp, 6 predicted proteins | sample Ectturendosymbi3_FD_21664 | JGI IMG/M metagenome (IMG submission 21664)
AAAAGTCGGGACAAATGTGGAATCAAGAAGGCGTACAGTGTCATGAACCTAAAATTATTTTGTTTGCTTATACAGTAAATTCGAAAAGTGCATAAATTGAAAATGCAAGTGGACGTTCAAGAAATTTGCACGTGATCAAAGTAGATTAGATAAATGTGGCTGAATGTCTTAAGCTTGAGCAATGTCTTAAGCAAATGTGGCTGAATGTCTTAAGCTTGAGCAAATGTCTTAAGCAAATGTGGCTGAATGTCTTAAACTTCGACAGTTCATCAAAATTGACGCACAGGTTTTGCTTGCCTCTCTATTTTTCGATATATGTAAAATGGCACAATATAAGTTGCTTGCACTATAACGTGCATTAGACGACAACGCTTCGGTTGCAAATGTTTTTTTCAACGTGTAGAAAAGCAAGTTAGAGACAGATAGCGCATTTATTAACAGATGAATATGTACAAGCAGTAATTCATAGCACCTCTTGACGCAGAATCCGCTGAATTTGTTGAAAAAGCAAACGAAACCGAAGGAGAGAAGTCTGAACCTGACAAGGAGTACTTGTACACAGAAAGACCACCGTTCTCCTTCATCAGTTTGATCACAATGGCTATTCTGCAATCACCTGAAGAGAAGTTAACGCTACGAGGCATTTGTGATTATATCAGGAAAAAGTTTCCATACTACAACGAAAGATATCCTAAGTGGGAACCCTCCATCCGCCACAACCTTTCCCTCAATGAATGTTTCGTGAAAGCTAACCGTGAGGACGGTGACGCTGGCAGAGGATGCTATTGGTCAATGCATCCTGATTCTGAAAACATGTACGATGATGGTTCATTTCGACGACGTCGTCAACGATTTTCGACCCGGAAAAGCAACAGTGAAAGAAAATCAGCAACAGCAGCAAAGAGTGTTCAAAATCCCTACGGTAGACCGTACGGTCCGCCCTTTAGTGATACTTCGGTTTCAAAGCCCGGAACTTCCTGTTCGTTGACATCATTTGAATCTTCCAGTAATCCACCCAATCGAAGTTCAAACCATGATGTACAAGAAAACGTCAGAGGTCAGGACATAACTTTTCCAACCACGACCGGGATGCATTCCGCTTTTTCAAATCGCATTGGATATCAAGCTTCTAATCTATATTTCAACACAGTAGGCAATTTTCAGCCTTTGGCGTGTTCGGAAGACCCGTGGCAAGCCCGTTCGTATCTGGGACAGGTTCCATACTTATCACCGATGCCCGATCCGTATCTGCAAAGGCAGCCACTCTTGCCGTTACATCCAATTTCACCTTGTTATCCGTCACAAAGTTTTGGATTTTCCGGTTTTTCCACGTTGCAACCACCCGACGATCCCCAAAACTGGTCTTTGCAACGTTTTTTTGCACCCACCGTAAATCCGCAGCCATTCACGTCGAGTTTCTCACATGAACCTTCGCAATCTTCGACCGGCTCAACTTCCAACCTGAATTTTTCGATTGAAAACATTTTGCGGAAGTAACCCGTGAAGTCATTTGTGGACTGGTTGAACGCAATTGCTTGCTGGTATAAATTGTGAATCGTTCTTTTGGTGATGTTGATCTTATTGGTGCGTTTCTTGCTGTGTTTGATGTGGTGAAGTGGTAGCCCACAGACCCAAACTTCGGAATCATATCCGCTTCCAACGTGTTCAGTAATTTTGCACCCAGGGAAAACTTTTCTGAATGTTATTGGCCGTTAAAGTTTTGCATAAAATACCGACTGAAAAACTTTCTATTATATTAAAACTAATATGGACGTTTTGCTATCACTTTTAAGTTATACCAATTTTTCAATGGGAAAAACGATTCAATTCAACTTTCACGTTTACTTATTCAAGGTTTTTCGTTCCCTGACTTGAAAACTGAACCGATAGTGGCATCTTTTGTAGAGATCGGGTGTACATACCAATAAAAAACGTGGGTTTAATAATTTGTAAATAACTAGGCGAGCTTTGGCAAGTGTTGTTCTGTTAATTTGCGAGTTTTTACGTACGTTTGTTATTTTTGTATGTTCATGTTTTGTGGTTTTGGATAAAAAATTTCCGCTTTATTTCCTCTTTTCCAGTGGTTTTCAACCTTTTTTGTACTTCGACCAGTCATAGAAACTCACTATAACCGATCGACCCCATCTCAAACCCGAATAAAGCAAATGTAATACAGCTGTGTACATAAAATATATACTCCTGACCCCTCCAAAAATGGTTCGCGACCCCATCTGGGGGCCGCGACACCCAGGTTGAAAACTACTGCTCTATCCACTCATGAGCGTTTGTCAACTCTACCGCCATGTTTTTCGTTAAAAAAGTAACCATGTTTAGGTTTATAAATGATGTTTTCGGACCTTTACATAGTTGAAATGACTTGTTATTGCTCGTTGTTTACACTGTCAGTAGAACGGCTGTACAGGACATTCAACTTATTGGATTACAGCACCGATTTGTATATCACTGACAGACTGATGCGGTTTAAGCGCTTGAAAGTATTACGTGACAAAAAGAATTTTAAATCTGCTTTTGGCCTCTAAGTAGGTCACAAAAGGTGTGACAGAACTATTTTGGCTTCTAAAAAACGTTCGTGTCGACAAGACGGTGTAAGCACTTTTTATGACTCTCATGAACGTTTAAAAGATTGTTTAGTGCTACTATAAAAATCGAAGCGAAAGTCAAAGGAGCAATTAAATCAAGTCGTTTATTCTGTTTTGTTTTTGTTACTGCATAAGCCCTTTTGTGACGGTCACCGCAAAATATCACCAATGAAGTTTTTGTGGATGTTAGTAGTTAGATTCAGCTACTGTCTTTTTTAAAAATTACCTTTGCATCAAACCAGGGCCGCAACCAGCTGATATGTTCCGGGGAGGAGGCACAATAATTGCCACTTGATGCTGTGCCTGACAACCAAATATGTTTTTTAAAAATTTCGGGGGGAGGCAAATGCCTGGTTGCGGCCCTGCATCAAACTGTATTGTAAGAATATGCGGGGAAATGTGACATAAGTGTACAAAGATTTTGCGCATTGTATCTTTGTAGTATCCGCAGTGCAGTCTTGTCCTTGCTAAAATGCTTTTGCGATATCCCACCGCAGTAGCCTGCATCTGGTGCTTTTACGGCGAATTTAAACCTTTATGAAAACGGCACGTATGGGGAACAAGGATGTTGGTTAAGTTCCCTCCCCAACTTTTACCCCAAACACCCAAAATCGTGCCAGCATTTTGTTTACTTCGAATTCGACTGCTTTCATTGCCATTGGTCAGTGGTATTTCATTGATCGCAGTTAACTTCACGTTCAAGTGCACATTGTAAATTATTGCTAATTTTCTTGTATACAAAATGCAAGAAACAGAAAATTGAAAAATAAACTGAATGCTTTCTGCTATGGTGGCAGAAAAAGAGTCCACTTCAAAAACGGCATCTAAATATATATCATTTCAATGAGTTATATAACGCTTGACGAATGGCTTAAACCTTATCCTAATCGACATCCGTTGGCTTAAGCATAATTTTGTTTTTTCGCTTGGATTGCTTGTATGTGCTGCGTTATTTTGGGTGGTATGCAAAATAAAACAAAGCATTGGCAAGTTTTTTGTCATGTATTTAGGACATGCCTGCTGAGCTAAAATGTGTGTACCATTTTGAAATCGCCTAAAAATATTAAACTTTTTATTCGAGATTACATGAGACATGAAAGTTTTTCAGGTTTTTGGCCAGCTCCTTACATAAGATCTTAGCATTCTCATGTATGGCCTAACATTGAGCTACTATAAAAAAGCTTGTACTCATTCAGATGTTCTTGTTCCTTTTGACAGCATATTCGGAAGGTAACTGATGTCATCGGGCGAAACTCTTAAGTCTAATTAGAATGTGCTGAAGAATATTAAAATGTGCCCCAAAAAAAATTGCTGGCAAGCTAGATGGTTGTTTTTAAATTAAAAAGAGAACTTGTGTCAGCATGGCAGGTGAACTAAGCAGTAATGCTGCTGTTGAACACGCAACACGTCATTGACAAAACAAGAAAATCACGGAGTCTTATAGCGAACGCTGATCTCATGCTACGATAAGGCACGACTCATTATGTACTGCGCAGAAAAAATACTTCACCCAGATTGTTGCTGAACTGGCCTCTGCTTTTGTAATATTTTTTGTGAATTGATGGAAACGGCAACACTGTTCCCATTTAGCACTCTTAGCACCTAAAAAAGTGAAACCTCGCTAATTTAGATCATGTCAGCTTCAGTTTCGGTGTAAAACTGGTTTAACGTTTGTGAATTGTTCAAGATTCCAGGCGTTGTTATCAGCTAAAGGAAAAATGTCTACACGGCAATGCTGCGTGTTGTATCAGTACAAATAAATTTTATGGGTTGTAAATAAAATAATTTCAAATGTTTTAAATCGATCAATGTAATTTTAAAAATTGTGACAATTTTTGGGAACGATAAAACGATGAATTTTCACATTTTCAGTGGAGATCATAAAAATTCAAATGAGTTGTTGATTTAAGGCTAACTGACCCCTTTAATACCTTCTGAGATCACATTTAATGAGAAAAGAAATTGCGCCTTGTCTTGTTTACTCGTAGCACCGCTATTTTGCACGATACAGTAAATTGCATAAGTTGTTAACCGTAAAAAATAATGTCAGAAAAGGCTAAATGCGCACCAAGTGAAAAGTTGTTGCAATAACTGCGCCACAGCTATAAACTCGTCGAATAACCAATTGACAAGTTTTTGTTAAGTTTGTATTGATTTCCAGAAAGACAATCAATTTTTTTCAACGGCAAGCATATTGGAAATAAATTTTAAATTTCGAACAGCTGATCTCCTCGGAACTCAAGAGTCGTGAGCGAGAAACCTTGCAAGTTAAGGAGTAGCGTCGCTAGACGGTGACAAAGACGTATATTTCGGTGCAAAATGGTTAAACGCGGAAGTAAAAGTGCACAAACTGGAAGCAATTGCAACTTAGAACACAAAAAAACGTGTTTTGGTGTTCGTTCAGCGACAACGAAAGATAATCTGTTGTAACATTCCGCTTTTCACATAACTGAGCAACAAGAGCAAAGTTGGGACTGGTCGCCTCCAGTTACGTTCAGGCCTCGCTTATGCCGACTTTTACTGCTGGACCGAGATGGCTGATCGTCAACAGCCGCTGCTTCTTGGTCACTGTTGCTCTGAAAAAGTGGCGGAATGTTGGAGCCACGAATCTTGGGCTTGGGGTAAACACAAAGAGCGAAAGCTGAAATTACCCTTTGCTGGTCGATTAGGTTGTTTTGTTTAAGCTCGGCGCATTTTTTGCAGGACGATTTTCTCTCTTCATCTTGCAGCAGCATTTCCTCGAATGGGTCTGTGAGATCGGAGCCGGGGCCCTGATGGAAGTCACCTGAAGATAATGAGACTTTGCCTCCACGCGCTATTTACTGCAGTTTAGCCAAAAAAGCAAAGAAATTATCAAAGGGCATCGTGAAACGAAAAAAGCTTCTGTTGGACAAATTCAGAAACTCTCAAAAAGTGTAAGATGCACATCAGCTCCCGCACGCTCCTTCGTTTCTATCTACTAACCGTTTGGAGGCCAGTGTTCGTCTGTTTCCTTCATTCTGTGATTTTTGAAAAAAGTAATTTCACTAACGTCTTGTCGAATCTCATCCAGCTTCTCAGAGAAAGCTCCATCAGATGATTTGATTGCGTTGACGCCAAGCGCCTCAGGCTCTTGATTGGCATTGGAAAACGTGTCTGGAGTTTTGTGACCTGCATAAAACAGTCTTCTCAAACCAACACCAAACCCGCAGAATGAAAGTTATTTACACTGTATCAAGTTTTTTTTCGTTGGATTTCACAAATGAAACGGTGTTTAAGTTTCATTTTTGCAAATCAAGCACATTCCAGTAAAACCTTAATAAATGATGTTGCATTTTGACAAGTGTCAATGCTTACCTTCTGTTGAGATGACCGGTGGGACGGCATTGCTGCTGAGCAACGACGGAAGAGAGAGATCTTTCAAAGTGTATTCTGTTCCGGAATCGACATCGTTGTTGGAGATGAGTGATAAACTCACTTCGCATTCCCTAGTTCCCTCAGGTGACAGACCAGAGGGTGGCGCACTTCCATCGCTTTCTTTAATTGATGGCAGGTCGTCAGGTTCAAAGATGGACTCCGCAGTGACGTCAGCAATTACCTTGTATCGATTGTTGGCAAGGTTTTCTGATGAGCAAGTTCTGGTGAATGAGACACAAAGTCACCGGCAGGCTGTAACTCAGAGATGTGGCTCTAAGCTCTTATCCTTGAAAATAGATATAACAAAGCGACACTAAAACACGAAAAATCCCTTATGTGTAACTGACCTGGGGTTTTCCGGGTCCGTGTCAGTCGAAAAGCCCACGGTTGAATGCAGGATGGCTGATTGGTCGAATGAAGGTCGTGCTGCGTTAATAGGTGTTGACACGATCACATCGCTGCTCACAACGTTTGCAGCGCTCGACTTCTGCAAAATATTTCCTATGATGTGCCATTTCCGTCTTGAATGAAGTTTTTGGTAGGGAAGTTGAATATTGCTGTGATACGAAGAAAGTCTCAGTAGGTGAGAAAAACTGGACGTATTTTAGAAGAAATTAAAATTTTTTGACAGACACAAGCTTTTTGTGCAGTCACCTGTTTGCACAGGTATGCATTTTAAACGAGAAATAATGTGGTCAATTTAACTTGAAAGTTGAATCTCCAAGTGTTTGAAGAGGCGTTTTAGCTAATACTTATAAAGGTGGTGTATACACAAAACCTCAATACATACAAGTTACGAAGACACTAATTCCCAAAGTTACTTTTGGTGCAGCAGGAGTTTAAGCTGCGAAAGTAAACCGAAACATAATTTAAGAAAAAGTGCCCTTAATTTGAAAAGTGACGCAGTTTATCAGCACATCTCCCGATGTTTTCAGATAAATCGAAGGATGAATACCGTATAAGATTAGTAAAAGCTTTCGAACATGCCCAGCGAACTTGGTAAATTGAAGTTATGCAGATTTAAAAGGTGTTATATGTTTTTCATTGCTGTATTACACTGGTTTAATCTTCCAAGCCAGCGTTATCGAGTAGCTTAATTTCACATAGCTTTGGCACATACAAAAAAAACCTTTAAAACATTGGTGGAATTTTCAGAAACGAACCAGCACAAGCAGCTGTCACTCCTATACCAAAAATCTGCAAAACAACCACTTCAAAACTTATGAATAGCTCTCTGGTAAAATCATTACCACAGTTTTATTGATGGTTCCTCCATTATCGTTGCGTGACAAAGCAACTTCCTGAGTTTTTTCGGAATAGCTCATTGTTTCCGATTCTGCAGTCGTTTCTGGCACCACTAAAATTTCCCTGTTCGGCACAAAATCTTGCTTCGACCTCGAAAGGCTTTGGCTTACTGAATGAGAACTGGTATTAAGTTCTAGCACTTCGATTCCCAATAAATCGGATGCGCTGCTGTGTTCTGTTGAAATTTTCCTTGCTTCGGGTGAAGTTGCTTTGTCAGTTTCGAGTTGAACTGAGTTCTCAATTACTTCGTTACCAGTAGGTGGTGTTTCCGCCTCTGCTATTTCCAAAAGCTGATTAAGGCCAGTACCGAAATCGCGCAAATGAACCGGCAACCTGTGTATAGAGAAGAGGATAACCCGCGTGTATAGAAGAGAAACATGGCGTTTTGTTATGCTAAGTCATACCTTCGCCTGTTTGTTGTTTCTATCAACGCTTGATAAATAATGGTTTCTTTACTCGAGTCGTTCCAAATACGACATACACACTTCAATGTCGGAGAAGAGCCGAATAAAAGTTACTAAGTAAAACTTGCGTTGAATGAAGCAATGCGGTAGGCCAAATGCATTGAGCATCCAAACTCGAAAAAAAGTGTTGAAATGGTAGTAACAAACGTCCCATCACTGTATTGCACAAATGAGAGGACAAACGCACCAAGCATGTAAACTGCTGTTATGCTCAAACCAAGCTTAATTACAATATGAAAACATAGCCTTGTAGCTTAGTGGTTGTTTTTCCACTTTTGTGCTGATAAGTGTGAAGGTTGACTTTAGCCCAGGTCTTAGCAAGAACCTATAAACTGTCAATACGGACTTTTGCCTGGTCCACAGTGTAGAAAGCCTGGAAGTTGTACCCTTAAGATTTGCACAGCCAGTTTTGTGGCTTTGACTTTGTCCAGTCATAACTTGCCGACCGATAGAGCTAGAGAGCTGTCCAAACCCTCTAAAGAAGCAGAAAGTCTCCTCGGTTCGATTTAAAAAAATCCGGGAACTTTCGAGTAAAGGATGCAGTTCACTGTTAAGTTCTGTCATCTTGCTTTGCCTTGCCATTGCAACTCCTCCGTGGGGACGAAAATTGCTTGGGGATGAGGCAGAGACAATCTCTGCATCAATTTAACCAATTTCGCGAAGTGCGCTGTTGTGCATACGTGGGATTTCACTTTGTTCGTATGTGCTTTATGCGTTTTTCTATGTGCACTGTGCTCATACGTTTAAACTCTGTGCGCAGAGATCCATTGTCATAACGCGATGGAACGGGCCACACACCGCTTACTTTTTATGAAGAAGGATCTGGAGACTTTGGCAGCCTCGGCAATGAGTTGCAGGTTTTCATGGTCATCATATACGGACAAAAATGTCGACTTTACACACACCTCAATACAGTAGGTCTGCGATCAGACAGAACTTCTGAAAAGGTGCTAATGATTAGAAGCTACTTTCAAAGTAAATTCTAAAGTTGCAAGGGGGCACATTATGTTTTTTAAATTTGTTTGTTTTGTTGAAACAAATTATTTTTGTTGACGTACACTCTTACATGATGATTGAGAAACCAATTCTCCAGCATTTCACTGATCGTGGATTTACGTTTTTAGATGCAGAAGATTAAGACAGCTTGTTGAACCGACAGGACTTTCATGAAACTTGTGACCAAAGCGATAAAACCAGAAAGCTTGCAGAGCAACTCCCACAAAAGTTTACACAAGTTTGCGTGTAAGTTCGGTTCAAACCGTGGTTGCTCTGAAGGAACATATTTTAATCAATAAAAAACACAAAACTTAACCTCGACTGTTCTTCCTCGGGTTTTGCGATTATCTTCGCGTAAGAAACAACCTTCGCTCGTGGCTTCGCCTCTTCAGAATCGAGCGACCGAGAGATCAGCCAATCGCGTGTTTCTTTATGTGGATCCGCTTCTGTCAGGGAGTTCAGTCTGCGAACTTGATCGGGATCCTCCTCATCAGAAGAGGTATCCAGAGAGGATGACGAATAAAAAGCTTCCAGCGGCGACTGGGCAATGGTTGACAGTTCGTGATGAGCGACTTCGTCAGCTTCACGATGGATTTTTAATGCTGTGGAATCAACTGACGATGAACTAGGTACATTTCCTGCAATATAAAGGAAGTAGACATTCACAAGTGTGTTTTGAAATACAAAAAGGAGTCTTTCAAATTGCTCATTCTTGCCTGCTTCTTCAAAGCCAATGAAAACACCTACCATGGAATAAACCTAAATTATCAAGCTCTTTTCAGTAAGAATTGTTTCCTTAATGGCTAATTCTACAACAGCTAACTTAATATACAAAATATAGCAGCTAACTTAATATACAAAATATAGATCTTCTGAGACCAAAGGCTGGGTAGAGTGCATGCAAACTTTTTCAGAATGTCTTGGTAATTACGTTTCGTGTGTTGAACACAAGTTTGCCCTAAATCTACGCACACAAGTCAAGTCGACTTTAAAAAACTACTTTGGAACATTTAGTTTTTCAAATTCTTTAGAACTGCTTGATGAAAAGCATTGTGACAAATCTCTGAAACCCTTGGACACCTTCAAAACAAGAGGCAACGAAGGACTTATCTAAATGATGATTCTTGTCCAGACCACACCCACTATGTCACACCTCATCTGCTCGAGTTATGCAATACACCAAAGAGGCACTTATCACATAAATACCACTTTGGAAAAATAACACTTATTCATATTACTGATTGTGTTTATTTTGTTTCGGCAGTGTCAGTACCAGGAGAGTTATCAAATAGCTGCTGTGTTCATCATCAATTACTTACTTGCAGCTGTTGCACTCCAAAATGTGACAGTTAAGGTTAGATATGAGAAAGTGTTGGGCACCGACCATGGTTAAGGAACTTGCATGTTATAAACGTATAGAGTAAAAATGCAATAAATTAATCGAGTGAGGTTCAGTTCGAACGTTTCCTACAGTTGGTTCAGTCAAAAGTATTGTAAGCAAAACTTCTATCATTATTATTATTATTATTATTATTTGGTTTGTATAATTAGGTGAAAAAAACATCCTTACCTATTTTAGTTTCTTATTAGTATAGACACCGTCATTTAGGAAGTATATTTAATTGGTTAACTGAGCAAAAAAGTTTCATGCAAAAGAGGACAGCAACAAAAAAGAGACCACATCTAAAATTTTCAGGCTAAAAACAGCTTTTCATAATATCGCAAAAATCAATAAAATTTGCATAGTTTAAAATAATGCGAAGACGTCTGATCCAACCAAGGTTATCTTTTCTATCGTCTAGGATTGTGTTTCAGTGCGATCTGGGAACAGATAAACACAGGCTATAGAGTTCTGTAAAAGTCACATTGCGCTTGCAACTGTTAGGTTTCGATAGTCTGTTTGTGCCACACACAGGCAAAGAACATTATTTGTCACACTACACGCTGCAAATGTATGCATGCTCAAATACCCGTTTTGGCACTTTTCAGTGGAAATGAGCATGCACGTATGAGGACAAGACTTGCGCCTTAGTTGTACCTGTGTTTGAAATTCCCTGTTCAAGCTCCCTATACTGTACATATTGCAACAACAAAACATAAGACTTAAGGTTGTTTAATATTTGTAATAAAAGAAAATGTAATGAAACATAACGAAAGTTTTAACCGTGATTATTAGTTAATATGCAGTGCTGTGCATGAGACCACTATTAATAAGTAGGTTTAAAATCGTATTTAGTAACAAAGCACTTATGACGTACTGACTGTAAAGTTTCAAAGAAAATGCCATTGTTTAAACTTCATGCATGTCAAAGTTTATAAGCTCGTAACCATGAGCTGATGTTTAATTATTAGCCCCTAAAGTAGGGGGAAAGGAAAGGCTATTTTTGTATTTTGAGAGACTTTTCGAAAAATATTAGAGCGTTTCGGTCTCTCAAAACGCTAAATAATACTGTATTGGTTCAAGCAGGGACGCCGGAACGTCGATTGGGCTAGGGGGGCAGTAAAAAAGTTGAGGGCAATGGAAATTCATGAAAAGCAAAAAAATCGTTACCAATTATGCTTGCTACTGTTCAACAACAATGTTGACCTCAAAAATAATGAAGTAAACTATAGAAAATGTGTTTCAATTCGATCATGATAAACCATAATATTCCGATGATGCCGTTATGAAAAAGACGCTTATGCCCCAGTTGTCCCTCTCTTGTAAGGTCAGGGGGTAATGCCACCGCTTTCCGGCGTCCCTGCTTACCGCTACCAGCAGTCACTGTCTCGAAGCACTACCTGCCAAGATGTCTGCGCTCAACAGTCACATGCGGGCGCGGCAAAATGCCTAATATCGTCACTTGAAGTCACTTGAACTGAACATTAGAAGATTTGTTGCCATGTTATTGTTACACAATAAAGACCAACAGTAAAACAATCCGATCGCAAGTTTGGCAACCTGCCTCTGCAGGCA
>JGI24158J21664_10011605_pt1 | contig 11717 bp, 5 predicted proteins | sample Ectturendosymbi3_FD_21664 | JGI IMG/M metagenome (IMG submission 21664)
CAATTATTTAGTCTAAAATCTACACGTTTTACAGTGGAAAAAAACTAGAAAGCCAACAAACAATGTTGTCAAGAAGCTCGTTTCTTATTTTGTAAGTTTGTATTATTATGTAATAGTATATTATTACGTAATAGTTCCTATTTTGTATATGATGGGCACCCTACCAAGATACTTTTCTTATCCGGCCAAGATTTTGGTAAAAGGTTGCCCAACATGGCCGGATAATCGAGGATGCACTGTATCAACTTCCTTCAATGGTCCGTGCCTAATAATTTTCAGTAGTTGTTTTTGTGCAAATGTTCTGTTTTATTGTAAAATGAGGCAGTCACATAAAGCATTGCAAACAGTGGTGTCAAAAATGATTGTGGATTATAGTCATTGCTTTTTCTGATCTGGCATTATGTGCCTTCTTTTTCAACGTGATTCAGTATCAGTACGTGAAGCGTGGCCAGATTTACTTATGCATTTAGTTTCTATGAGGTACTTTTCCACCATATGTTGCTGAGTATCATAAACAACCTATTTGTAATGATAAAGCAAAGTTATGCCACGACATTTCAGAATAAATGCAATCTTGTTTTCCTATGCAAATATCTATCATGATCAAAATTGTTTAGTTTTAGTCAATAATTAAGCAAGTAATCTCTTGCCAAAACAGTAAATCTGTGGTGTCAGTGTTCACAATCCTTTCTTTGTTGTATCAACTTTTCTATAGTGGGAACATTGTCTATGAGGCTTTATCCTTATTTTTAAGGCAGTGTCTGAACGACCATATCTGGTTTTCATTTTCAAAAGACTAAAAGACTGACTTTCGGAGTAAATAAATGTATTGTGTCACATGTAAGGCTGAGTTTTTGATAGCAGCAGTGCAGTGAAACTGGTCAAGCGAAATTCTCTATTCCTGCTTTGTGAAGAGTTGTCAGTTCTGCACTCACCGTGGTTGGTTTGGCTTTGCTAGCAGTGATGCTGTTTTTGATGTAATAACATAGGATTTCATGTTTTCACAAACTTGTTTTGCAAACGTCTTTCATATATTTTCTAAAAGTTTCCAAAACCAGACACTGGTTTAGAGTTAGGGTTTTGGATTAGAGTGAAAATTGTGGTCAGAAATGTCACTTGATATGGTTTTCAGTCCTTCAAAAGTGAAAACCAGATATGGTCGTTTAGACACTGCCTATTTTTAATTGCCAAGTTGACTTTTATTAACCTATGCACTTGCCAAGATCTGTGCATCAAATCTATTAGCTTGTCTTTAAAATAGGGTTTAAAGATTCAGTTCATACTGTAAAATAAAACGAGTTTACTTTTGCTTCCTTTAAGAGTTATGTAAAATAAACCACAAGATGTAATACGAATGCATTGGAAAATTCAACACTTCCCTAGCTTCATATGTGTGCTAATCAACAAGAACGATGTCAGATCAAGCAATACGTAAGTGACATGTCAAGGTTTAGGTTTAATAAGGCTCATTTAAATGCTTTGGTGAAAGCAGCTATGTTTTGTAATTTAAAATTCTGTGATCATGTTATAAGTATTTTTCAAGCACATGTGGTATGTGTTTTAATGCATTTGGTTAATATAGCTTAACATCCTATTGTTTATTGAATTGATCATTTTTAAATACCGTACACAATTTTGTTAATGCAAAAACTGGCTGTGTTTTAGATTCCAATATAAAACATCAGTACTTTTTGCTTATTATTAATATTTTCTCATTTATTTGCAGTTTTTCAATATCATGTTGCTCTGCATTTATAACATTTATAATCATCAAACTCCATTTTGTGTAGGTTGTAAGACTTGTTAAATCTTGTACATATGTTTTTATGCATCTATACTAAAGTGTTGTAAAAATAAACTTTTTTTGTTGCTGGGATTTTTAAACTTTAAGAATTAATCAATGTGAGTTTGTTAATAAATTGAAACTATGACTTTAGTTTATGTGCAAAAGTCTTTTATAAGAATTGATTTTGTTTGGCAAGGATGTCAGGCCATGGTACAAGTATATCCTTGACTAATGGAAGCTTTACTGTGTTTGCTCAAGAAGTAAAGCTAAATGTTGCATAGACTCATGTTATTCATTTTTTCTAAATTTTTAGCAGTTCACTTAAGGTCATATTTTATGATGATTTATGCCACCAGTGAAATTAAAAAAATGGATTACTTTTGTCAATAATGTTCTATCGCTTTTTTGCTGAAGACTGACATTATTGAATATAATAAGTATCAAATGCAGTTCTGTTTGTATGTTTTGGTTTCACAAATATGTAGATGCCTTATTCACTGGGTTACTAACATCATCTGTAAGTTTTATTAGTTATCATTTGCAGTAATATATTTTTGTACTGTCAATCCTTGTTTAAATGGTAATATAGTGTATGTTGTGTTTTTCTCACATGAAAATGATGAACTCATTATCCCTAGTTAGCAGCTGTTTTTAATGTTGTTGTATTCCACAATATTTTTGTCAGTTGCTTAACGAACGTCATATGTCTAATGCCAGTTTTATTGGTACTTTGTTGTATTGTGGTAAAGTGAGTTTAACATTATTGTTTATAGTAGTGTGGATTTGAATTCATTTTTTTAAAGTGGTGTTAGTTTGTTAATGTTTGTGTACTGTATTGCCTTACAGGTAATAAGTCTTCTGGGACATATTCTAATAAAGGTTTTGAGCAAGATCAAGATTTTCATGTAATTTCTTCTAATACAGATATGGTGAGACAACTACTCTGAAATTTTCTATTTTATGTTATTTAGTTTCTATTAAACAGTGAACCAACAAGATTATTTTATGTGTTTGTAATGAGAGTACTAAATTGGTTTTCAGTGGCCAATTTATGAAATAATGAACATAATTGCCATTGGTGTGCTTAGTACTCAATTCCATGTGCTTTTCAGCTTTTGTGGCTTTATCAGTGGAACACAGAGTTTGATTTGCCTGTGGCCAACGTTGGTGTTTGAGCAATTTGTCATTTTTCATAGCTGTTTGAAATGCTAAGCTGAACACTCTGTTTGCTAATGCAATGGATGTAGCCTCAACGTTTCAGTCCAACATGTTATCTGACAGTTATCATGTTCTGCCTCTATTAAGATGTTGAGGAATTTTTTTTATTTAATCTCCAGACAATCACAGTTTCAGCCTTGGTGCCAGCGGAACACACTCTGTTGTGTTGCCAATTTCATTTCGTAGTGATTGAGTAACCTCCCCTATAATAACTACTTTAGGTTATGCTGCTATGTGCTCCAGCATCAAAAGTACCAAATGTGATTATGATTATAGTCACTAGGAAACAATATTTGTGTACTTATGATATGATGTATGTCAATCTGTAAATGCAATAGTTAGTAAATACAGTATGGTGGCTGTAATTTTTATTTGATGTGAAAAACAAGATTGGTTTGTAATAAAACATGGGGTAATCGTCAGTCGCAGTTGATTACAGTTTTTTGAGTAATCGTAATCGATTGAATTGACCAAAAATGAAGTGTAATCGATTACATGCCAATTTAATTGTATTCGACGATTACGTTCGCAATTAAACTTGTATATATTCACCTGCATCACTGTGCGCTGAACCGCGGTTGTGGTGGTTGGGTTTCCTCTATCATCGTTTGTTATGGTTATGTTTCAGGGGGCTATTTCCCCATCTGTGTGCGTTAAATCCAGATAGTCCAACTGCAAGCACAGCGTTTGTAGCGACTTCTCGCTTTGTTGCAGTTACCCTTCCTGTTGGCCGCCAGATGTAACGTAGCGAGCCAAGTGAAACGTAGCAATAATAAGAAGAGTTTAACTTAAAAAGGGGTTGACACTTCGGCAACAGAATAGCGAGACATTACGAGGAGAGGTGTTGGTTTTATTTACTGTATATATATTCAGAGTGAACTGATGAATGTAAGTGATGAAATAAGCTATGCATATAATTAGTACAGTAATTTATATGCAGTAAATTGTTTTTTTTTTCAGAGGAATAAAGTAGTTTAATCCAAGTCGAAAGTACTTTTCCACAACATAGATACCTAGCCTGTCATCCGTGATCCAGCAAACACTGCAAAAAAATAAACGAAACCAGTGAGGTTTTGCTGACCATTGACGTTTGGTCCAATAGACAGATGGGTAGCTGTATTGGCGTCACTGTTCATTTCATTTCAAATTAAAAGCTGCACAATGCATATGCTGGCTTGCAGACGATCGTAACCCGCAGTTAGAAGAAATAGTCAGCAATTTTGAAATTATTAACAAACGAGTTTTCAGCGTTGCTAGACGAATGTTCAAGCCTGATAGATGTCGTATGACTGTTAAAGATTTGAAGCCTTGGTGTTTATCAACTGCAACGAAGATTTTAAACATTGATCATTTTTGTTCAGGTGATATCTAACGTGTTTGCTGCAGTTGAGTAACTGAAGAGAGGGATGAGGGGCGATATGACTCCCCTGGCCAGCTAAATGTAAAAACCAGGCCTCCACTCAGCTTATAGTTCGGCTTTAGTATTTTTTTGATTTTCAGTAGGTTGTCGTCTTTTTGCCTTTTTCGGAGATTTTCCGTTGATTTGAGGTTTTAGTATAGCCAGCCGCACCCGGATTCACCATTATTTCAGTTTTTTTCTGATTGGTGACTTGTAGGTCACCTACAGAGACCAGTTGGCCTCTTTCAGCTAAGTTTCCCCTCCAGCTCAAACCTCTAGTTACATCACTGGTTTGTTGACGACAAGAACATCTCATTAAATATTTGTTGTAATTTTTTCCGGTGCTTGATCCGTACAGATTAGTAATTTCGTTTATTGCATTCATTAATATTGTACGTTGTCTGAAAATATATTTACATCAAACCATGCAAATGGGGTTTGTTTTCGTTCTGAAGATGTTTCAAGACAAATGTAATCGCGATTGTAATCGTGATTTCTTTTAATGTAATCGTAATCGATTACATTGTGATTTTGTTTATTCGCGAGCAGGCGGCAAGTAATCGTGATCGATTACATTTGGGCTGTAATCGCCCCATGTCTGTGTAATGAAACAGTGTACTGTACTTGTTTAAAAAAAGAATTTGAAAAAAAGTTATTATGTATGCATTTCCTTCAATTACTTGTTTTTCTTGCTCACCTGCAACTCTTGTTTGAACGTACGGGCAGTTAGTATCTGTTCTATTCAGCACTATGAACGTTTGGTTCGTTGACACTGTCTATCAAAAGGAACTATTTCACAGACAGGAATCAGACACTACAATCTTCTCAGAGTATATATTTCGCCTACAGGGTAGGCATCAGCTCTGGAGGAAATTTTGCAATTCTCCTGTTTCCCTGTATCCTGCAAACGTTGGTGCCTTTGCTGCGTTCCTTGACGTTGATTCAGAAGCACTTCCTGTGTCTGAATTACATTCCAGCTTTTATTCATTTGTTATCTTAGGCGAATGGAGACATACGAGCAGTATTTAGTGCTCACAAAGCTGCTTCGAAGTGGAATAATTTAACAAGCAAAAGAAGGGAAAACCGGTTTTTGTCAAATGTCAAAGGTTTGTTGTCATTTTTGCATGTTATTACTCAATGTTTCTGTATATTGCCACGCTATCTGCTTCGCAACTCCAACTAGTTTATTTTGGGACGAAATCACAGCCATGGTTATAGAAGCGCAAATCCTACAGTTACATTTCCAGAGACCTCATAAGTATGGAGTTTTTGTTGTTTAATGATGAATATTTTATCAATCCTATGTAGCACCAAGTGGCACACCATCTCTAGTAAACATTTACCTAGCTAGTCAAAGACAGTGGAAAATCGCGCTGTTTCCACTGGATACGTTACTTTGCATTTTGGAATTTTCCCCAGCTTTTCCACACCTCCAAAAACATGTACATCATCAGAAATTTACGCGTGGTTGTCAACTATAGTTAATTTTTGATCAAATTATTTTTTATGAATAACTATGGTAACGTTTGTCAAAATGTAGTAAGCGCGTTGTTTTCTTTTTAAACAAGCCTCTCCTTGGATGCCAACTTCCGGTAAGTGTAAAGTAGTGGATGATGTTGCTGACAATGCAAAGTTTTGTTTAAGTGCTTTCTCTTCCTAATGGCTGAATTATTAAAACTTTCCGGGTTGTGAAGGTGACAGCGTTAGTTTAACGTTTTCTTTCCAACTTTGTTTTAAGAATTTTGTTCTGAGCTTCAGCTTTGTGACAATCCTGTAAAAATGCAATTTGCTTTGGAATGCCCACAACGGTGTCGTGTGTTGTTAGGTATGTCAAAAACTTACATGGGCTTGGACGAAGAAACAGCACCAACAATTAAGCCAAGCACGCTCGATAAAGGTCAGTAAGTCTTTGGTGATAAAATAATCTCAAGGATATAGTGCGCGTTCTTCGAGATATAGAAATTGATCGATGTAGTTAGATATTGGATGGACTAGCGTGCTGGAGTCTCAAATTATTGAAGGAGAATGGCAAATTTAAATCGAAGAAAAGTTCCACTGGATCAAAAGTCTAGGAATGACTTAATGGGTGGAGGTGCAAATGACACCACTGTACCCAGCTGTTATGCACTGTTGAACAAAAGACAAACATGCAGTTTCACAGCACACGCGCAATAGATCTATATGGGAAAAATGTTTGTATGAGAAATGTTGTAAACCTCCATTCAGTGGCGTGCAGAAGGGGGATTAACGGGGCGACGGCCCCGGGCATCAAAGGCAGGGGGGAATCCAAAGAGTGAAATTACCAAATTTAAATTTAACTTCAGCGACTAGATGATTTTTCCTGCTGTAAGGCTACTAACACATGCTGCATGGATTGAATTTTTCGAAGCTTGTTTTTTTGTCAACACTAGTTTTTACGTATTCAAATGCCAGTAATTATCACATTCTTCAATACCAGGGACCTGTTACTCTAGGTGTGCGGCGCGCACCCAACCAAACTGACAGTAACGTGACTTTTTCCAGATCGTGCGATCAAGGGAAAATCACAAAAAAATTATTGAAAGATAATTATGGACGTTTAATTGATTTTGAGCTAAATTTCAAGACTATCCTATTTCAACTTGCTTGATTTAGCTAACTTTTTGATGCATCACTAGTTTACCGTTTGGTTTTTGGATGTGACAACTTTGGGTGTGCGCTAATACAGTCGCATACCTGTGCTTGCAATATACGGGTATCATTTCGAGCTTCGTTATTAATTCAGGCGGATTGATCATAACGGCTTACACAAGCCCGTATCTCTTCTGTCCCCCCAGTCGTTGTACATACAACAGCCCATAATGAAAAACGAAAGTTTTCTTGCGTACTTTATGCGCATTCTCAATTTTTGTGTAGTTTAATAAGTTTCAAACCGTCAACCCTGGGTGTCCGCCATCCCAGCCGCATACCTTCTCTGCTCGACTGCTATTCGGCGAGACATTCGCGCAGCCTGATGTTTTTGCAGTTGTGAACATCCCTGTCGTAGCGTTGAGTATGTTTGACGTCACTGTTTTAATGCGCATTCTCATATTTTTGCAGTTGTGAACTGCGCTGACGTAGCACTGAGTGTGTTCTGCCCCCTGTTTTAACGCGTTGCCGGATACTTTTGCAGTTATGAACTGCTCTGTCGTAGTTTTTGAGTGCTGTGTTTTGCTCCTGTCTCCTAAATTGGAGCGCTGATAATAATTTATGTTCATTACAGTGACGCATTGCACAACAACGAGAAAGGAGAGTGTGTGTAGAATAATATGCATGATGTGTCAATAAACTTCGCCGGAACGTTGGTTTGCAAACGTGAATATGATGTCATATTGTGACGTCACAAACAGCGTATATCCAGCAACAATGACCATCATGCGCCATTGCTCAATACTAAAATTTGGTAGGGGGGCATACAATCAAGCAGTTGCCTCGGGAATCACCAGACATCTGCACGCCACTCCATGCATTGTGAAGTCAGTCACTGACAATAACAAAGTAGTGGTTCCACGAAAAGAAAGGGTTGGCTGAGGGCCACCGACCCGTGTTGCCGGATAGTTGTCACCAAACCTGCTAAATCGTGTCACGAAAAACTGCTAGATTCTGCTGAAAACCATGTCACAAAATTTCAGCTAAACTTTGCTAAAAATAGTTAAATACTGCTAAAACACTGCTATGTTAGAGGTGTTTAAAATAAGCTTGTAAAGCTCTGTATCAGTTTTTGGTCTTGCAGTTGCACTCACTATCAATGGACCAGATATTAGGCCTGCAACTTCCTGGCGTAACTGAACCACCTGGAAAAATCATATGTGTCGTGGGATAAAAATATATTCTGCCAATGTAGTCTGTCAAACCCAATGCGCTCACTAAGCACAGAAGCAAATCATTTAGGCTTCACCAAGTTATCCAGTTGCTTGTTATTACGATGCAATTATCTTCTTCAAGCAGCTTCGCTGCGTCGTAACAGAAACTCAAATAGCGATGGTATATTTATGCATCCAAATGATTAAAGGCAGCTAGTTGTGCCTGGTGGTCTTTGTGTTGCCCAATATAAAGCGTCAGAAAGAAGGTACAGAATTTTTTCATGAAGAAGGTGTAAAAGTTTTCATCTCTGAAAATGGTTGGAACAAATATTTGGCCAGGAATTTGTTACCTGCTAAACGGTTTTCAAAATCCTGCTAGAAGGTCAGCTAGCTGCTAGATCGAAAAATTGCCAGCTGACAGTGAGAAAAACCTGCTAGATCTAGCAGCAAAACGGCTGAAATGGCAGCACTGCCACCGACAGACTACTCTAGATTGTGCGGTGTGCAAAAAAAGCGCCGATAGCACTTTTGGCCCGGGAGGCTGCTTTCTAAGTCCATTCGGCTACTGGTGCAACGCGCCGAAATACATTTCGAATTCTTTGCGCCTCAAACAAATTACTTTCACCTTCGTTTTAGACTGCGGATTTCCTCACCATTATACTTTCTTATCCGACGATATATACTGTACAGCGGATTATCCGTGCGTCATCTCCACAGCCCTGGTGGCAGTGTAGCAGCAGAAACTACAGGCAGTGTTGTGAATGGCGTTTTCTCAACGTTTTCGTGAGGCAACAAACCTATGACGCATTTTCTGTCATTTTTGTGAAACATTTAACAACCAAAATTTTCGGGTATTGCGACCAGTATGGCGTTCTTTCTATAAAGCATTTCCTCGATTTTGTTTTTGGAACTACACCACTGACTGCAAGGACCAACCTTATATTGACCTCGATCACGTGCACCGCGAAATTCAACTTTTAACCAACCACCAGGTTCTTGGCCGCATGTATTTTGCCTGCTACGTTTAACCCCCCTTACACTACGGACAAACTTTGCAGAGACACAAGACAGTCTAAACAAACAACTGCTGAAGCATTTCGTCGAGCTTGAAAAAAGCAATGAAGATAAAGATGAGGTTAGCGTGGTGGCCGCCACTGCTGTGTGATGTTTCCAATTACGTTTTATTTTGCAAAATGAATATCTTGTCTCTAACTGGGTTGTCTTCTTTCGCCAATCAAAGCGAACTACTGGACATAATTGATTGCGACAAAAATTAACGCTTTCTGTTATGAACGTTCATCTCACTGGTTTAGGTGTGCAATAAGTGCCGTGCTTCTTAGCAGATACGTCGACTTCCAATAATACTTTTACTGGAACAAACGCCTGCTGTAGAGAGCTTCAATGGGCTATTGACAAAATAAAAACTGATGCATCTTTCGGTGAAGAAGTGTCTGTGGTAAATGAAATCATTTTGTGACGTAAGCTGATGGCCCGAAACGTATCTGCTATCTGTTCAGACGTTCAGTGACAGCGTTGACTGCGTGTTGTGTAACGAATCTGTTGGCACCGCAAGATTTATTTAAAGGCGTTTTAATTTTATTGCATGGCTGCTTGTTAGTTGATTGCTTGCTAGAAAGTTTTATCGGGAGTTATCTTCAGATCATGAAGTGGTTCACCGTTACAGCTCTGTCACATTTGCATCTGCGAAATTCTCAACAGTAGGCCCTACCTGTCCTGACTTATTTCCGTTCACAAATATGCTGGCTCGCAGATTCGCGTATGTTTTTGTTGTTCAGGTCAACCTCACTTTTATTGAAACCTTGCTATCCAAAGGAGCTGATGTTAATTGCCCTGACAAGTACGGACAAACCATTCTACACGAGGTGCGTTGCCTCATCTACCCACTTTTTGCCACTTGCGGCACCAAACCGTGCGTTTTTTGTTGTTTTTAAAGCGTCCCATTCGCGCAGCTCAGTGTGAGGATATGAGTAAAGTTCGATCACAACTTTTCGTTAACAAGTGTTTGTTTGACGTAGTACTTGAAAGTAGCGCTTTGTTTCACCAGCAGTAAGTTTCGTTGTGAGTTTGTGCAAAGTTCAAACGTGAGCAACAACGCAGCTGGCGGGTTCGGAGCCACATAGACTCACTGTATTTGGACCGGTATGACGCATAGTGATCTTTATTCAATGCAACTGATGCTGGGAGGGAAAAATACCGGACAGCCGGTACATGACGATCGCGAGTTGAAATAATTCCAAAGACTCAAATCGTTCCCGACAGTAAAACGGATTAAACTTTAAACTATCGCAATGGATAAAAAGAAAGAAATCATCAGAAACTATGGCAATATCAGAGCATATATTTTACCCTCTGAGATACTTTCGTGTATGAGTACGTTTCGTGTTTAATTGGCAATCCTGGCAATGATGCTTACACCACTACAACTACCTTTTAGTCATCCTAATCCCTCCTGTGGCAGAGCGTGCACGTGATGCTGAAGAGAAGAAAGATATTAATGCGAAAAGAGAGTTTGGTCAACAAAACGTAGCCAAAGAAAGACTGAGCGTCATCTAGAAATTTCGATAAGCTAAAGAAAAAATTGTAAACCGCCCTTGAATGTAAACCGTACGAAATAATGAAAAAAAGTATTATAAGCCGCGGCTTACAATCGAATAAACACAGTAAGTAATTGACAAGAATGCATAAACAGCTTCCCATCATAGGAAGGATAGGTAAATGCCTTCGTGTGCATGGGCGTCGGAAGGATTTTTTCCAGAGGAGACCAATAGCGGATTTTTCCAGGAGTAGCCAAAACGATTTTTCCAGAGGGAGGCCGAAAGTGGTGAAATTTTATTTTATTCACTCGAAACCAAAAAACAACCTTTGTTGCTAAAAATTTAATAGAAAAATGTCAAATGCAAAATCCAATGGGGGCTTTGGCCCCCTTTCGACGCCCATGTCCGTGTGGTAACTACGCAGAACAAACTATCAAGGGTATTGCGACTTAACTAACAAATAAACACAGTGCAGCAGGCTGCAGGACAGAGGTGTAACGTATTTGCAAAAACACATTGACATATCCACATCGTGGTTCAATAGACAGTCGGGTCTGAAATCACGACCATAAACAAGCGGAAGTAAAACCACCGCAAAATCTTCCGTTATAAAGCAAGACAACGTTAAAACCCCAGAACACTCGACAACATTTAACATAACCAATAGATCATTNCTTAGTAGATGAAGNAAGCGAAGCAACAATCAGCACGTCTTGCCAGCTACTAGAGCATGTTCAAGAACTCAAAATACCGCCCAGCTGGAATCCATACAGCTTTGTACGTCACAACTTAACACTGATGTTCTGCGTAAATTCCTGATAAATGGTATTGTGGTAAAAAGTCTTCAAGACGTTCTGCTAGTATGTACTTTCCACGATGGGTGTAAGCAAGGAATCGATCAGCAAATTTTTAATAGGAAATCGATTTCACGTAAAATT
>JGI24158J21664_10011607_pt1 | contig 11715 bp, 8 predicted proteins | sample Ectturendosymbi3_FD_21664 | JGI IMG/M metagenome (IMG submission 21664)
TGAATGAACTCTAGTACAAATGTACCGTACTGGACTGTTGTATTGAGAGTAGGCTGTGTGCTTTCGCAAGTCATAGCGGCCAGCGGAGACTTACCTTTGAAGTTGAGCCTTACAGCTAACATCAAGCAGGTACGTTTTGGGCAAACGCAGAACAACACTTCAAAAACAAATCTCATATCTTCAGCAAATACCGATTATTTCGTCATTGCAATATGAATAAATGCACGAAGAATATACAGCATTACCTGATGCATCATGTTTAATTTTTAGAAAATACATGTTCGCTTTATCTGTCTTGTCATTTACAATTTGTTGGCATGCGTCTCTTTTTGCTTGTGTTTTCTAGCGTGACGCTTGACATGCAACTGAACTACCGATCTGGTCCTTATTTCAGGTCCGCTTCAATGTTATTTATGCTTTGTTTTTGCTCTCTTATTACTAACTATTACTGACATATTTCATTCTGCGAGGCCAGTTCAACTCGACAACTAAGTTTTTTCGGTGCCCTGGCTGCAGGTTCACTTTGTTTTAACCTTAGTTGTGCAGTGTGGCCAGTCTTGATGACGTCATTATCCTTGCCTGTCTTATTCGTTTTTTTTCTCAATGCACTTGGTCGTCGCATCTGTCTTCAGCCAAACATAATACAATACATTCTGTTGTACATTGTTTTGTCACAGGATTAGGACTGTAGTAGGTTATTTTCATTTCATTCATTTTCATACCCCCTTTTCTTGAGGGTCGCGGGAGGCATCAGTCCTGAGAGGACTCAAAATAGCTCACGGTGAACAACCACCTTAAACAATTCTGCTGGCTCCACACCAATACAGGAGATGTAGTCAATTCACCTGGTTCTTGGACGACTTCTGGGTCGCTTACCCACGGGCGAAGCCAGCAGGACTTGTCTCGCTAATCTCATTTAAAGCGTCATGTAAAGGGCCCACTGATTCGATTTCTGACTTAAAAAATGTGAGATACTAGGTAGATTCTGAACCTGAAGACTTCTGCGTGAGTTTAATGTTCCATATTCTAGTCATAAAAAAGGGAAGGATGAAAACAGATACGTGAATGGGTCACATTTGGACAAGTACCGTGATTGGTGTGTTCTAATACTTAAAATTGCAATTTTGTAAATATTGCAGCTGATTCGTTATAGACAGCGTTGAAAGATCTCACAGACGCCATTCTATAATGCACAAATTTTAGTATTTTGCTGGACAAAAATAAAAATTATTTTAACTACCTGCCCTAACGTTACTAGGTATCCAGTAGCGCAGCCAAGGGGGGACGTCAATGACGTCGTCAGTCACTGACGTCTCTTGAAGCCGACTGTTCCTACGCTTTTCAAACGGTTGTAAATTGATATAAAGCACCAACAAAAATCTTAACAAGTTTGTTTTTCGGGTGGGCATAGCCGCATTCTGGCTGCGCCGCCCACCCCTGTGATCAACCAAGTTATGAAGTGACCACACAAAAAAAAATTACTAACGCAATTTCCTTTCAAATATTTTGCACTTTCACTTGATGTTTTGCAGGGTTATATGGCAATTAATCACCAGACCATTACCTCACGTCACACTACTACAGCATCTATTGCCTTCTTGACACTTGAGTTCTCTTTTCCGAAAAAATCTTTAGGACAGTTGCCTGCTGGAAAATGTCAGAAAAACAACGTCCTTTGCATCCGGCATCCACCTAAAGTTTTCATTATTTTTCAAGGACCTCATGAACTCCCAACCGATTGCTGTGATTGTTCAATTTGTCGTATCTGCCCATTGGACTTTCCACTCGATCGGGTGCGCTATGTGTGCGGACCGGACATCTTCATAGAGGGAAAGAGCTTCGTTTTTCTTAAATCACGCGGATTTTGCTACGAACAGTTTTTACTGACACCGAACTAAGCAGTACGTTGAGCACAGCACCTGTGAATAGCGCCACTTGTACGAATGGGAAAACTACGAATCACAAGGTTAATTACAAAAAGCGGACACGGTGAATAGACAAGAACGGCAAAAACGCGCGAAAGCGGAGGAACCGGGAGAACGTAGCGTTGATTCTATAAAGAATTGTTAGAAAAATTTCACAATGAATGAGAAATCTCGCGATAACAGGTATAGGGTGCAATCGGCGCTGAAAGAAGAAATGATGCGTTGTTTTCACGTTTGAAAGTGAAAAGAATCGCTGGCCAAGGGGATTGCAACTATCTTAAAACTTCCGATTGAACGAGTAAAAACGCTGGGAAAATCAGATTAAAACACTAAGCAAAGAACGTATCACGCTACTTTTGTATGTAAAAATATATTTTCGGTAAATATAAGGACCAAGTGTAGGATCAGTCGAAAGGTAACTTGATGTCAAGCGACGAGGCCGTTAACGAGCTCGGGAACAAAGAACCAACGGCACTGCGGAGCGTTTCACTTGGCGACAAGCGCAGAATAAAGGAACGAGCACCGGGTAAAAACGAAACAAAAAGAAGCAAAAGTAAAAATAGTGCACTGCGATTCAGCAAACAAAACGTAACAGTTCCACCAAACGCGTTGTTTCGCGATCCACAAACGCGAAACGGTCGCAAGCCGCACACGATCAAAACTTCGCAATGGAGACTCGACGCGACGGCGCCACTAACCAACGCGATTTACAATGCGATGCGCCAGTGTTTCCCAGACTTTAAATAAGCGGCGCTATCTGCAGTCGTAGCACCGAGTTTACTTCAAAAAGACTTATTTAAAGGAAATGGCAGTCTTGGCTGTGAATCATACCTTTTCGCGCCGAGTTTCCACAGAGCAAACAGATGATGCAAATAACCGGCTGTACAGTAGAACGAGAGCGTCGCCGTTACGAAGAAGCCGCAAGCAATCGAATACTGTCACAAACACACCGCACAACAAGCGAACGATTCAATTGCAGCTTGTACCGTATCATACGCTATTTTGGCATTCCTCACAGACGAAAACGAACGAGTATCGACTTGGGCGTCCGGCTACAATCCACACACTGATTCGAGTGCAAAATTGTGAGTAGGTGATAGCGAGTGCGCGGGTGTTCTGTTCCGCGTCAGGTGAAATACTACTGTGGCACCTTGTTTGTACAGCGAGTAACTCTGTTGCAGTACTTGATTCGCAATAACGGGTTTTACAAATGGCACTTGATGCACACTTCTGTGGGGAAACACGCAGGTGAGGAACGTGTACGTATTCGGAGATCGCGAGTTAAGCGCGCGAGACGATTTGCACCCGTGGGTGAGTCGCTTGTAAAGATCAGAACGCCTTTGAAAAGTTCCTTTACTCAAATCCTTCTAGCTTCCCACATATATGGAGGTGTAGTTAATCCTTTGCCACTGATGGGAATTTTGAAGGTTCCAAGTGCTTCGAGAAGCAAGCAGGTTGTTAAAACTGGCAACGCGATGACTTCGCGCTCCAATGACATCATAACCGAGACATGCAGCCTCGCCGGAAGATTGCTTCGGCAGTATAGTGTTCCTTCAGCCACATTCGACAGGGGCGTTTTAATACTTCTGTCAACTCACGCCAGAAACAGCGTTTGTGACGTGGACCGGTACCCAGTCATCACGAATCCACACTGCCGGATGGGGTTCTAACGTGTGGGTGTGTGAGGGGTCAGGATGGGGCACGCAGGCAACGGCGGAGCGGTCACGACGAAGAACGTGCAAGTGTCAGGACGAGTGCAAACGCGCAGCTGTACATCGCACACCAACTAAGAGCTCTACAGTGATGGAACTGCCGAGGTGCGGGCTCAGGCCGTGCTGCTGCCGCCGCCGTTCGTGCCTGTGACGCGCGCGCGCGCTGAACCCGACGAACCGGAAACAGTGGACGCCACCGAACGACCTGGGAAAGAAGGTTCTGGTAAAGCGATGTGGACCATCACAGCCCAAGTGGCACACAGCAGAGCAACAGCAATTTCGGCTTCAGTCTCATACTACGTGCTACCTCCAGTGCACGACACAACATGTTTTTGGTGGATCGGAGCTGCTTCTCAAGAGTAAATGAGCCGGCAATGACAACCGCTGTTTACGATTAACACTCAGTTTGTTATCCACAGGGGTCTGTAACTGTGATTTGTTGCGTCGACAGGAATTTGAGTTAATGGTTAATTACCTTGTTAATCAATGAACAATTACGTCCCGTGTTCACGTTCTTGATTCAATCACTGCCAGCTTCTGCAAACACTTATGAATACACAGCATTCCACAGGTCAAGAAAGAAGTAACTGGATCTCCACTGAAGCTAATCGGTGCGTTTCCACAAAAACGCAACCTCTAAAAAAATACAGCCACGCTTGGGCTTTGTGTCCCGTGTCGACCACGCGGGGAGCAAAATGTATTTCTGCCAAACGCACAAGTAGACTGAAGAATGAGCGCGATGGCCGACAACGTTGGAAAAGTAGCGCTCACAATAGGACAATTTGAGATCGTTACGACGAACTCACCAGAGGTGGGTCGGTTTGCGCCGCGGCGACTCGACGAAGATATCGACGCGTCTGAATCCCAGCGTTCGAGCTCTTCGCGCACCAGTCGCTCCATTTGTTCCCGGCGAAGTTCGTCGTCGCTGCGGCCGTTCCTTTCGTCCTGTCACGAGTACTTTTGTTTAACAAGACCACTCGATGAGATCTCGGAAAAACACAATTTTCCATTTGTTCTTTCCGTTAATTGCCAAGATTCGCAGAACTTAACACGGCAGCAAAATCGAAAACCCTCGAAGGATGAGGCGAAGGGCCCTTGACTTGCAAAAACGATACAAAACGTTTGCCCCAAGGCCTGGCATTTTTTCATATTTTGGAGACCATCGTCAATTCCCTGGCTGCGGCCCTAGCATTTACAGTTTACGCAGTATGCCAGCAGAAGACCACACAGTACACTTGAATCAGAAAGAAGCTTCAGCAGCACAGCACGAGAAACGCTGCACCAAATGAAAACAAGACAGGGTCTAAAATTATCTCATGCATTTCCATATTGAATGAAGTGTCTTACTTCGATCAGAAGACACTTCTATTGTAATGGTTACCTCCCTCTGCCAACTGTCTCGAACTTTTAGCAAGATCAGAAGCTTCTGACTCAGATTCCAACAGGTGCCTTACATGTTCTGAAGCAACACTGACCTAGCTATGTTACTCGGACATTACTGTCAACCTATTAGAGCATTTTCTGAAGTTCTCATCCGGAAGTCTCAGCGATAGTCAGCGCACGAAATAAATTGCTTGCGTAGAGAAATTCATAACGTCATTTCGCTGGCATGATTTCGCTGATATGGCTAACTTAACCAACAACTAATCTGTTAAAATCTAACACCCATTACTGTGGGCACTTTACCTGAGCAATTTGGCACAGGAGGCAAAGGACGCTAAATACACCGCAATATCCTTGCAGGTCCGTAATTTGCCGTAAAAAGTATAACCACATCACCTTAGCCACTTGAATGAAAGATACTATCTCAGTCAAATTCTTAGACACACGTTTCTGACCACTGCAACACTGCTACTTTATTTAAGCAGGGCGGCGTTTCGCTTTCAAACACTGCTTTCGACTGTTGTGGACGTGTCGTCCGGATCTGTTTCCGTTCCCTGCTTCTTTTTCTTCGCTTCTTTGCGCAATTTTTTCTTCAAACGCTTTGCCAGACTGGAAACTTCACTATTCTGCAAAAAGTTTCAAGATAATTCCAACAAGGATTCTGGGTGTCTGGCTACAAGAACTGCTGGAATTCAGCCGACATTCAAAAGCGAAACCTGGCGTTTTGTTCTGTAAGCTGCTCAGGTAATTGTGTTAGTAAATCGGTCTGAAAACAGTTAACGGCGACTCAACAAAGTCATGAACGACAAAACAGAGCCCGACGCTTTTAGATACCCTACAGCAAAACATAGAACACACGTGGGGAAATGGTTGCTAAAGGCGCGCAGTGGCTATGAACCGTATTGACATGGCATAACCGATCCTTCGGCGCTGTTGCTCGCTGTGTTTTAATCGAGGCCACCGTGTCCATCAGTTTAACCCGGTCACCGAACTTGATGTGCGCGTTTTCCAGGGTCAAACAACTTTTTGGCACTTTTAGCGCGTCTTGAATCATAACCTTATTTGACAGCATTTGACGTACAGTTCCGCCTTCTCGGGTTTCGACAATTCGTTACTCTCTTGCGCCCACTAGCATAGCTTGCCACAGCGATACAGCATGTTTTTTCTGCTTCTCCTCGGCCGCAACTCGCCATAAAACTGCCGCTCTGACGTTTACTCTTAAGCGTATAATTCTGCCATCCCAACAGCTAGCTTTCTGATAAAATAAAGACCGAAATTCTGAGCTATGGAATCCACATCGTTGCGTACATCATCTTTACTCATTGTAGGAGGTATTAGCGCGCAGATGCAGTCCGTCAATCGGCGTTGCAGTGGTCTTATGACACTCGTGCCTTTTGAGCTGTGTGTTTGATTTACTGTAAATAACCGCAGTGTGCGCTTGTCTAGTTGTTAATTGTTTGTTGCACGCTCGGCTAACTGATAGTGAAGTCTGTTCGCTCAGTTTAAACTGCGCAGGTAGAATGCTTAGATTTGTTTGTTTTGTCTCAGAAACGGTATTCCACGATCAATCGCTGTTGAAGTTCGCGATCGCTGTAGAGAATGCCAGGCTGCAGTTCTGTTGATGCGCGGAATTTGTGAGGTGTCAGTGTGGGCGAAGGGTTGTCGGATACGCGTTGAAAAACTGTCAGTGCTAGCTCTCCACGCTCGCAATAAAGGTTAGCGTCGGAACAATGTTTACGACCAAGTTTCTCAGCGCGTACGAAAACCAGATACTGAAGGGTGTTTCAAACAGAATGCATCTCTAACCACTCCCACGCCTGTATTCCTGCGTTCGGAGAGAGAAACTGACTCGCAATACCTCAGTTATGTTGTCCAGCAGCTTTCCCATCGTTTCGCGTCGTTTCAGCTTGGCTCTTTCCATCGCTTCGAGCTTCACAATGACCGCGTCTATCTTCGACACGATCGAGCCGATGCTGTGTTCCATTCTGTCAACTCGTCGCGTCAAACTGCAACACACACAGGCGACTCAATTGCTGAGAAGGCTGTTGCAACTTCAGAATTGAAGAAAATTGTTATTTTGATTATCACTCCTTTCAGAATCTCCAAAAGCATTAGGCCAACTACAAGACGGTGATCTGGCAGTGGTAATTCCCACACAGAGGGGTGACTGACCCGCAGTGTGAGACCGCGGATCATGCAAGTGCTTCTAGCAACCACATTTCAAGCACAACTCACATCTGGAAATCATCCTTCGACACGAAATTCTTCGAGCTGAGTCGGCGATCGTCATCGTCGTCGTCATCGTCGCTTTCGTTGGCCGAATCGTTGTAGCTCACGTGACTTACGGCGCCTTTGGATCGTGCAGACGACGGTCGGGTGCCAGGAGCTGCGCCAGCGTCCTTGTCGCGAGCGATTTCGTCGAGCTCACTGTTCAGTTCCGCCTGTGACGTGAAACACAACAATGTTCTGTGACAGAGGCTGGCGTACAATAGGGCGACGATATTCCTCCTGACCCGTGTAAACAAACGGTTGAACTCAAAAAATGCAGCACGCCCTTTCCACCCGCTTGCGTTATGTGTTTGTAGAAGTGGATCGAGCACTCGAAAAACACGTCCTCAGAATCGAAAAAACAAATCGAAAGATTCAAGAAATTCTTCACATTGCCCGCACGACTGAGAACTTTTGCATGTTAAGCTGGCGAAGCGTTTCCACGAAGCATCGAACTATATCACGTGATAGTTTTCAAATAATGCGTTAAAGGTGACATGGCAACTCAGCAATACGCTGTCCGAATCGCAGCATGAGAGTCGTGTGCGAAAATAGGTACACGCGAGTGCAACACAAGATGAGGATGCAGTCACGAGTCTCCTATCTACCCACGTGCAAGCACTAAATAATCAAATACACCCAATCAAACCCAGCGCATGACATGGTTCCAGTGTATAAATTAGTCAGCTTGTTAGAACCCACAGCAAAAAGCTTGATTTGTCTTAATCTAAATCGAAAAGTATGTCAATAAAGAGCAAACCACAAATGCTTGCAAAAAGCGAGTGGACCGAGAAGCTAATGTCGAAATTGAGAAGGCCGGCACTTGTTCTCCGCCCAGTGGGCAACGCTTGCGCTTTTGTCTTCATAACAAACGAGTAAGAGATGTTTTTCTTTTCTCCTTTGTTTTTCATCCTGCACTGACGCAAAAAGCCTTTCGAGATTTGCCCGACAACAAGTATCAGTTGAGCGCGTCCTCATTTTTGTTCCCGCTTGTCAAAGAACTTCATGAGCCTCTCATGTCTCAAATAATTGAATTAAACAAAACATTAGATCACCGGCGACACCGCACGGAGTGTCACGGACGCAGAAGATTTTGAATTGAGAAAAAAGACACGGTTGCAGTTTAGTTTTTGCTCAACACTCCCGACGCTTTGTCTCCGTCCTGGAGTTTTTGCCAGTGTTGCCAACTGGTATATTTTCGAAGTACTTGGTATATAAACTTTTAATTTGGTACAGTATATGAAAAATTTGGTGTATTATTATCGGAGGGATTAGTTTGTGACTTTAAGCCTAATTATTCGTTACACTGGAAAGCGTAACCAGAGAATATAGTGGTGTTAAACTATATAAAGAATGTATGGTGATTTCTTAACATTAGAGTAAGCGTGCACTTTGGGTAAACGGACAACGAGACTGAAAAAGTGCTGAGAAGACGAGGCTGCAAAACAATTTTTTTTAAATGAATATAACTCTAGCTACGCGCTTTTTGCCAGCTTAAAGTTTGGAAAGCTGCGCAAAGAGTGGCAGAAGGCTTCGAGAAGTGTGACTGTCAGTTTGCGTAGCTTGCAGAACAGGATTCTGCTAGTGCTGTGTATTCATTTTGCAAACTGTGCAAAGACATTTCAAACCGCAAAGCAGCACAGCATAATAATGCAATGGGCCACAAAAGAAATGAAAATGCAGATGCCGGATTTGGAACGTTGAATTTTACGGAGGTTAATAATTTTATCACTAATGAAGTTTAAGGAAGCAGAAATTGAGCTTGCTGCTTTTCTGTGATGTCACTGCTTAACAGCAACTCTTGATCATCTACGTGAAGTAGTAATAAAGCATGGAAAAGCAACATTACATTTTACGTTTTTCGTTACAGGTGCATTTGGTATATACTTATATTAGATTTGGTATATCTGTCGCAAGAAGAGTTGGCAACCCTGGTCTTTACTTCAACTACACCAAAACCCATTCAAACAAGTCGTGAAACCTTCGGGACAACGCGGTTTTCAAAGCTCGAACGACATGTAACAACACGAAGCTACGAGCACGAAACAAGCAACCCGTCGCAGTACAATGGTTGTCAAAAACAAGTCGGAAAACGCAACGAAGACGTCGTTTTATAACCCTACCCTACGATTTCTTAATTCCAACTGCGAAGTCTGTATAAATGAATTAATGTTTAATAGAATTACTCATATTTTATTTATCGCCTGCGTCAAAAGATAATTCGCGAACATTCACGTAAAGCCGCCAGTTTCTATTGTCAGTCCAACGACCCAAGTCTCAATAATTGAATACAACGGGAAGTGGGATCTGGACGCGGAGGCTGCTTGTCACGAAAGCCCAGGACGACCTTTAAAAATTATTTAACGCGATCTTGACGAGCTATTAAGTATTCCCCGATATCCTATTTCTCCGATCTCCTCGTCTTTCATCTTCTCTGCGATGACCTCTTGGCAAAAGAGCGCACGGTAGACGCGCGAGGTAAACACTCGGCATCGCGAACCGCTTTTTTGTGGAAGTCGACCCGGAAAAGCATAATTCGGTTACACTTCAACGATCTCCAGTCGTCCAATAACAGATAATTTAATGAGGACTGCAAGCACGACGTGAAATACAACCTAAGCTTATTCACCTTTTGTCGTTCCAGGTCGGCCTGAAGTTTCCTCTGTTCGTTTTCGTTCAAGATCATATCACCGTCTTGATCGTACTTCGCGAACACCGCTTCGATCTCGGCGTCGGGAATCCCGCGCCTGCAGCAACACATTTATAAATCGTCGCTCGAACCGTGACGCTGTCATATTTCGATACATTCAGGCCAAAGCATCCGTAGCACCACAACCGCCATCACCACCACGCCAACAAGCTGGAACAAACGTTAGGCCCGGGCAAGCTAATGCCAGCATGTTGACAGGAGTCTGACCGCGCCGATCGACGTGAAAAAAACATTCGTTTGACAAAATTTCTGCAAACTTTCGACGCTGTACTCACATTTTCAGGTCGAGCCGCCATTCTTCCCAGTCTAGTTGTTTATCTTGGTTCAAATCGGCGCTGTGAATCGCGTCTTGGATGTCACGTATGCGATCCTTTTTCAAGGAAAGCTTCTCTAACACTTTGTTGTAGCCCTGCAAGTGAACGCAACAGTAGCAAACTTGTTTTCGAAACAAGAATACTGGCAATGCGCGAAACGCAACGTCTTTTCATGGTCTACGCAAGGTCTCCTAAATAGTATTTTCTAGGAGGCTTTGGTCTACGTCGGAGTGAACGAGAGTAGGAGAGAAAATTTTTTTGCAGCAATTCTTTAAAAACTTGCTAGAATAAGAAACATTTGTTCTAGACGTGATGTGATCAAACGCGTTAAAACAGGCTGTGGCATAGTAAAAGCCACGCGAGTCAAACACAACGAAGTTACACTGAAGCAACAAAGCATTGGCACGGAGCGTTCTTGCTTGACACTTAACAAATTTATTATACAAACACAAAAGACTTAGTTCATGAAAACTTTTCCAAAACTCATATATGCAATTTGATGCTTAAGGATGATTTCTAAGAAGGCCCAACTTATGTCACTTCATATTCGCACGCAACGAGGTTGTTTACTTTACACGTTGTCACAGCAACGATTCCTTGATGTGCTAAAGCTGGAAGTTGATTGGTTATATTTTTTATGAACCCATCTCCAAACTAACGGTTGGCGGTTGTGTCGATAGATGGATTTTTAAGTAAAAATTACAGTAACAAGCTGAAAACGCTCATCAGAAAGTGCAGCAAGGAAAACAACAACGGCCGCTTTACCCTCTTGATGTAATCCGATATTTCGAACTCGCTCTTCTGCATCGATATCTCTGCTTTCACTTCCGAGTATGTGTCGTTGATGATCGCCAGGAACATGTTCTGCGATAAACGACAAGAGCAAAATTTAGTGCGGATCAAATGGTGAGGTGACAGAACGGAACGGTCAGTTTGTTTCTGGTCAAAGCCCGTGAGCGATTTAGACTGAGTTGTGCTTTGAGTAGTAACCAAATTCGAAGGAAATTTCAGGCATGAGTAATGAGTTGAGGTGTCGCAGTACAGGTTCAATAGTCGCCAATGTTCTTAAAGTGATTTAAAATTCCAACAAACATGACGGTTGCATTTTTTAACTTCCCGTGTCAAGTGATGCGAAGCACGCGAGATGTTTCAGCTAAAACACTGACAAAAAAAATCGTAAAACAAGAATGACGAATTTCCTTGCATAACATTACTAACAAATCAGCTTCACTAAGCAAAACGCACGAACTGGACAGGTTGTTTTGCACCGCCTCCTTCACGCAACTGGACGTGTCATCCTGCCTTCGCCCATTTTGTAAATATTTTTGGTGTTGATGTTTGGAGCAAAACAATAGTAATTTTATGACATACTAGCCAACTACTTTAAGGTTAATGAATTAATG
>JGI24158J21664_10011608_pt1 | contig 11715 bp, 10 predicted proteins | sample Ectturendosymbi3_FD_21664 | JGI IMG/M metagenome (IMG submission 21664)
GCGACGATTCGAGCTTGACTTACCACTCAGCAGTAATGGTCACAGCAGTGACGCACACAAACATGACGCAACGTACTTGCTCAAGAAAACTTGTTTCATGTAACAACACATCCTCAGTTCTGCGCAGCCAGTATAATAGTAACTAGCGAATGTTGACATGAAACAAATGCAGAAAAACCACGTATTGTTGCCATGAACAATTATCAAGCGTAGATTAATTTAACCAATAAGAGTTGCCCTTCCTACAAATATTCAATAATACCTGCTTCTACCCTTATTCAATAATACCTGCTTGTGATGTGTTAACTCAGCAATGGCGTTAGGAAACAAGTTGCCTCGTGACAGGCCAGGTTACACATCGGGACATGATTCGCTTGTGTGAGTCACTGCTGTGGCCATTACTGCTGAACTAGTGCTTTACTAACGTGTAAACATTAAAGTTGATTGTTGCTCACGTTCACATCGATTAATTTGTGGCGTAGTTCGACAATTAAAGTTTGCGTCCATTTTGTGTCTCATCATCAGGTAATTTGTGTTAATATCTCCATATGCTCCAAAAACTTTTTAGCGAACAAAGGCAAGAGGCCTAAACCAGGCCCTGTTGACGGTATTTGTTATTTAAAAACGCCATACATTTTTGCCTCCTGACTTTAACTTTACCGGTTTGCTGCTCTGATTGGAGCATTTTCAGCTTCTTTCAAATTCCAAGACTGAATGATGTGGTTTGCATCTGGCCAGTATCGTTAATATTTCTTGCAACACTAGTTTTTCTGTAGGCATTGACTTTTTTCTTCTGGTCTGAAGTCGTCACATTTAAAAGTGGACCCTGTTGAAATTCAAGATCTGGAATTGGGTACAACTATTGCTTCACTAACGTATAGACATTAAAACTTTATTGTAGCTCACGTTCACATCGATTAATTTGTGGCGTAAAACTGAGGTTAGGCAATTAAAGTTCGTGCCCATTTTGCATCTCTTAAAACCAGGTAATTTATGTTAATTTCTCAATGTGCTCCAAAAACCTTTTTAGCGAACAAAGCCAAGAGGCGGAAACTGTAGCGTGGAGATGTTGAGGCCGGTAGAACGTGAAACGTTTGAGTTGGTTGTTTACTAGTACAGCTCCCGACTCACTTGAATTTCCAATACCTCTAGATGGCGCTGTACCACTAAAGAGACGTTTGCTGCATGTCTCTGATTTGCTATTAATTGAATGGCTTGTAAATGGAAAATAACGTCTAGTGTTTCGGATTATCTGATATGCGAAATAAATATTGCGTGTAACTGTGTGTCATGAAAACTTTGCTGACCTACTAAGATACGAAGTGGCATGGGGTTCCATGTAAAAGGGACAATTAGGTTGCATTTCTTGCCATTGCAATTCTCAGAACAGCTGCTTATTGCTGTTTAGTAGATCCAAGAAACGAAGATGTGGTCAACTGCGCTCTAAAGAAGCGAAATGTAAAAGTGGTTCCTTGTGGTTTGGAGTTGGGTGTCAAAGGTTTCACCAGGTTACGAAAAACTTAACTATATAGCAGTGAAAGTCACATCGTTTGGTGGACAAATCGTTCTTTTCGTCGTCGTGCGTATAAGTAAAGAAGGAAGCGAGCAAAAATTACTCTTTTGCAACTTTTCAATCAAAGTTTCAAACGAAATTGTACCATTTCAACAAATAATTTGTACCATTTCAACAGGCACGAGTTTGGATTCCTAACTTTGAAGTGCGATGTAAAAGTTGATTCAGTTTGACTGTCGGAGTCGGATAAAAAATTCGACTCTTAGTGTTCTTAGGAATCCGACTCCACCCAAAAACCTCCGACTCTGCAACCTTGTTTGGCATACTTCCAAGAATTTTCTGGAGAGTGAAATTTGGTGTGTAGTCCGACGACCCGGGTCGAAAATCGCACTGGACAACCTTTTTTCCCAGGGCGCTTGACATCAACTTTTATAACTAATGCGTATGTTGTTTTTGTCAGTATTTCTTTCCTGTCTCCCTTGCATATGGGGGTGATGACCCCAGTCCGTCGGTACCTTCCCAGAACAATTGACTCACAAGTTTAAGCCAAATAACTACTCTATTCAAGGCTTAAAGCATTTAGGATTGGAATACATGACAACGTGCAGCCTGAAGTACTCCGACAGTTGGGTAGACTTCAGCTGCAGTGAGAGTAATTTCCTCTCCCAAATGTACTTCCTGTGCGATCGATGGAATGGGGTATGGTAGTGATTGGGGTCAAAAGGTCCTTGAAATACTTCCATCTCGCAACCGGTTTATTTTTATCGGGGGTGAATGTCGTGGAATGTGCGTGTGATTAACGTCATTCTGTTTCTTGTGTTCTGTGGTCTCGCGTCCGTAGACATTGAGTCATGCTTGGTTACCGCAATGCTTCACATGCTTGTTCATCCGCCAGTATGGCATTATGCGTTGATTGATCTGGCGATCGGTTGCAGTTTGGATGTCAGTGTCGCGTGTCTTATTTTTGTTCTTTCAGTTGATTAATGCCACGTTAACAGAAATAATATGTTACAGAAAATTTGTTGATATGGTAGAACGTGCCTTATTCCTAAACGACCACATGGCGTAAAAATGTCCGGCCCTCGAGCTGTCGTGTTATAGCTTATGTGACCTTTTGACAAAAACGTTTGGAGACTCCTGATGTGGAGTAAGCGTTGTCAAGCTACAGAATATCAACATCTGTGTACACGTTCTTCATTAGCACTGTACGAAGGTAAGTTAAGTCCCAGTTCGTTAATACTTGTAGGCCTTTGTTTTCTAATCCGCTAAGACACGAGTGTGCCGGGCCTAAATGCACACAACCAGGTCCGCGCGCCAGATCTGCATGTGTCAAACTCTGCGAGTAAGACAACCCACCGGAGATTGGCAATGCCCTTTGAAAACCGTGATGCTTGCTAGATCTGGACCATTTCGCAGGCCACAAGACTTCAGCAACAGGGACACTTCTGGGCCATGGGTTGCTCACCCCTGCGTTAAGACAACTTTAGTTGAATCGGATGCGGTAGTGAGATATGTCAAAGAGGGGAACTTAGATTTTTAGGCAGTCAAAAATTCTGATGTGTGTCTGTATAGATGCATGATCATGACTTTTAATTCTTCATCTCCTGAAGGAGTTGTTCAAACCACTGCTTGGCCGCACTAGATCTCGGGGCAGATGTTGAGCAGCCATTCGATTGTCTCATCATCCAGAACCGTCAGGCCATGCAGTCCATTGGGAGGTAGATGGATTGGACATTGGAAGACAACATGGTCGACGGATTGTTCTTCTGCGCCACACTCACAAGCTGGAGAGGAGGCCATGTCCCATTTGTACAAGCAGGAGCGGAAATGTCCGCCTGTTCCTGTGGGAGCAACGGGTTGATGATTGGTTCGACACAAGCGTAGATGAGTCTCTCGAGGATTTTAAACGGGACTCACAGAAAAGTTACGGGACGATAGCTCTTTGGGTGCCCCAATGGCTTCTCTGGCTTAGAGATCGCAACTACTAGTGCTCTTCTCCAGATCTTTGGAATTTTGAGTTGGCGCATGCAGGAAGTGAGGAAGTCGCATGACCAAGATTTGAGAGCCGACCTGGTGTGGAGTATGAACTCTGGGAAGATGGAGTCCAATCCCAGATACTTTTCTGGCTTCAGGCGTCTGAGGGCAGTAGCAAGCTCCTCCGGCCTAGGGTACTGTGACCTTCAGGTGTTGGAATCATCCATAGGTCGGACGGCTCCTTGTTGACCAGCCTGGTGGACTCGCGGCCGCCAGTCTTGTGTTCCTCGTTCTTCACGAGTTGCGAGGCGATGGAGCTTGCCAAGAGACGGGGCACAGGCGAGAGGAGCGTCCAGACCTGCCAGTAAGTTTGTTGATGGTGCTCCACGCTTTGCGGCTAGAGTGGAAGAAGTCGTTGGAATTGACAACTTCCTCCCATCGCTCATGTTTCTGTTCTTTGAGAACTTCCTCCCATCGGTCCTGTTTCTGTTTCTTTGACAACTTCCATCGCTCCTGTTTCTGTTCCGAGAAAGCAGGGTCGCGGCAGCTGTATCAGGGTCAGTTCCCACTGGGGCTCGGATGAAGGACTTTGTCCCAGCGTGGCACATAGTTCTTGCGACGGCCACATTGTTTGGCCGCGGATAGCAGGCCCAACGCTTCACCGGATCGCTGTGGGCAGAAACTTAGTGGCGTTATGAGGGAGAGCTGATGTTGTGACCGCGGGAACTATCCAAGAACACGTTTGTCCGGCAATCGGCTGTCCTGGCCGAAACTCGCGAAGGCCAGGTCTGGGTTGGTGCCAACGTTCCACCGATGAGAAAAGAAGCTGGCTGTTTGCTTTGGGTTATATAACTGTCCAATGTTGCCCAGGAGTCCAAGCTCTCACCATCAGGAGATGTTTTGTTGTAACCCCAGTTGACATTTTGGCAGTTGAAGTCACCAACGTACAGNCTGGGGTGTGGGAACGTCGGGATGACCGTTGGTGTGAATCACAAACGTGATCTTATATTCTGCGACGTCTACGCACCATCACTCAGTCTCTGATTTCTCTGGAGACTGATCGACCAGTGACGATTCCAACCGCTCGTGGACAAACGTGGCAAGGCCGTGATTCCTGCTCAGGATTGAACCAGCATAGTGAGAAGTTGGGGATCACTAGCTTGTCTTCAGTTGTGCAGTGGGTCTCCTGTAGGACGATGATGAAAGCTTTGTTCTTATAGGCTAGCTGCTCAATGACAGAGATCTTGTCTGCAGTAAGCCCCTCAGTGTTCAGCTAAAGTATATTGGGCCGTGGGTCATCTTCGGCAGCATTTCTGCTGCAGGGTCGTCACCAGCGGGGGGGCCAGTGGTGCCCGGCACCCCCGTTTGAAATTGCTGCCCCCCCATTTCACATTTGGCCCACCGGTTGCTGCATACATCCAATACTGTGTTTTAAAATGTGGCCCCCCCTGCTGCTACATCCTGGCGCTCTGAGAAGGGCGTGTTATGACCTAACCCACGCCGAACACATACAGCGCGGGTAGCAGTGGTTGCCTTTGTAGCGACAGATTTAGCAAGCATTTCAAGAAATGCCGCAACGTGGAGGGCCACATGATGGCATCTGTCTTTCTTTCCATCAACTTTTAATTAATACTATACTTCGAATATTTGTATATAGAAATGCTTGCTGGACAAGCCGGAGCTATCTACCAAAGGCATAATGCCGCGGCTAGCCAAGATTGCCAAATCCTTTTCCTGCCGAAAAACTCACGAATTGAAGCATAAATATTCTTCTTGGTGAAACTCCAAGATGATAGGGGCCATGCCGTTCGCCTGTCTATAGTGAGGTTTACTGCCCGACTGCGTCACTGACAGTAGCTTTCGTTGGAACTGCAACAAAACTTATACCCTGGTTTACAGCACCTGCTACAACTGTGATTGTACGAGTTACTGGACGTCGAAGCGTTATGGCTGGTGCAGTAGAATTTTCCTGTACCAGGGGTGGCCAAACCTGCTCTAAGTATGAGCCGCATAACGTAAAACCCAAGTTACAAAGAGCCGCAACATAAAAATCTAAACTCACGAATTTATTTGCAATCTACATTTCTGTGACATCATAATTCTAACAAAGGCACAATGCCGCGGCGAGCCAATGTAACTAAATCTTCTCCCTGCCGAAAAACTCACACAATGGAAACAAATATTACTCTTGTAAAACTCCAAGATGATAGGGGCATGCCGTTCGCCTGTCAAAAGAGTGAGGGGACTGTTTTACTGCCCGATTACGTCACTGACAGTAGCTTTCGTTGGAACTGCAGCAAAACTTATATCCTGGTTTACAGCGCCTGCTACAACTGTGATTGTACGAGTTACTGGACGTCGAAACGTTATGGCTGGTGCAGTAGAATTTTCCTATACCAGGGGTTCCCAACCTTTCTATAATCGTGCACCCCTTCAGCATTTTGACAGATCAGCATGAACCCCTGTAAGATTTTTATAGCATAGATCAATTTTTTCCCAATTATTTTATCATGACTAATCGTAGATATAATTACCGATAAGCATATAATGAGTTTAGAAAATGATATTCACTCATAAATGTATAAATATTTCGAAACAAATAATATATAAATATATTTTCCCTTTCATTGGTAACCGTAAATGTACCCCTTCTGATGGGCAAATGTTCCCCAGATTGGGAACCCCTGTCGTACACCCTCACTTAACGGGAGAAAAAGCGTCGCTTTAAGCGGAGAAAAAGCGTCGCTTTAAGCCAACTGTCGCTATATTCAAATTCTACTGTGTGAACGGTTGGGTTGCACCAGGTGCAGATAAGCGGGAGTATACATTGGGTTATGTTTTTGCATATGTCTAGCTTCGTAGTTTGCGTTACCGTATTTATTCGATTCCGAGCCGCACGAAATGGTATTTAAAAAATTAATGTAAGCCGCACTTAAACATAGATTACCCATGCCTCTGAAATACTTTTGCGTACTAGCACGTTTGCGTTTAATTGGCAATCTTTGGTAACGATGCTTCACCACTACAACTGCATTCTGTTCATCATAATTCCTTCTGTGACGAAAAAAGAAAGTTTGGTCGATAAAACGTAGCCAAGGCAAGGTTGGGCGTCATCCACACCTTTCGATAAAACAAAAAGAAAACTCCAAACCGCACAAAATGACGAAAATAAAACCCTAAAACGCGGTTTACAATCGAATAATATAGTATTTGCTGCGGAGAAAATAAGTTTCATCTCTAGCACTTTATAATTTATGTTCATCTGTTCAGTTACAAGGACGTGAAGATCTCCATTTGATGAACTGAACATAACTCTCAACTCGCACGGAAGCTCAAACCAATCCAAGCAGTACGAAGGAAATTATCCACCAATGTTTCATTACAGCATTTACAAAACTGTATCGAGGCATTTTCGTATGATTTTCCATATATGAAAAGTACCCTTTTTGAAGTCACGCGTTTTCTGTTTCTACGCAATTACAACTTTCCTGTTTTCTCTTCCCTTCATTGGCACACTTCCTTTCATACTCTGCTATCTTCGTCGGACATCGTTGAACAACTCACCTGATCGTTCAACGACTCATCGTGCGTGAAAAACAGTATGTACTGTATAAGCTGTAAGGATAGCAGATAGCTTGAGGGCAAACCTAGCTTAAGATAGTTTTAACAACTGTGTTGTGCGTCCACGTCAATGACGTACGTGCTCAGCTTGGCCTTCGGGCTGTATGCCTAAACAGGCCTGCACAATTCAAGAAAGCTGGACGGACCATATTATCGACATAAATTTGCCGAGGGCCGCAAAAGTGTATTTCATTTCGATGTAGAGAATTCGTTGTAGTATGGAAGAAATTCTGGAACGACAATTAGTTATTCGAGGTCGAGCTTTTGCAACATTTTCTATAATTGAAATCCTTCGCGGGTCGCATGTTGTGCAGGCCTGGTCTAAACCTTTGAAGTTCCATTCTATTATCCAGGATGGCCAAGCTGCGGCTCTTGAGCTTTCAGAAAAATTATATATTTGTTTTTCAGTTTTATTGCAAAATGGTGCTGTGGTATCTAGCGTGCCGTACAGCATTTGCAAATCGTTCCAAAAAGAATTGATGTCACAGAAGCGTAGATTGCAAATAAATTCGTATTTTTAGACTTATGTTGCGGCTCTTTGTAACTTCGGTTATGCGATATGCGGCTCATACATTGAGCAAGTTTGGCCAACTCTGCTATTATCTATCGACTTGGGCAGTCGGTTGAACGAATATGTCAGCATCAACCATTTTCACATGCACGTTGCTTTGTCGTTAGAAGCAAAGCTCTTAGCTTTTTCTGTTGTCATAACGTGTTCGTAGTTCATGAAAAAGTCTGAATCTAGAGTTGTTTCAACCACCGAAATCGTAATAATTGTGCGCTACGCCTTTCTGAAAAAAATCATGAAAAGAATTATAGTTTCCATTTCATAGCACTGCATGTTTGTAAGAATCATATGAAATCGCCAACCATTCTATTACAATGTCGCCAACACTCTGCTGAAATCCTGGTTAGCTACCTTCAAGTTTAAGCACTGATGAATAACGCTGTCACATTTTCGATCGATATCTTGCTCACCCCAGCTTTTGTTAGGTACGTTCTGGGGATGGTTTTATTAAGATTGAATCGCTTGATCGACCTTCTGTGAGTCAACCTTAAACTGGCAATGTATTTACTCTGATTCTCGCTATTCAGCTTCAGTGAATGTAACAATAAAACCGCTCGCTACTTGCGCGGGTAAACACACCCAATTGGTGGGTGCGTTTATCTTGGTTACTCGGGCGAAAGAGTAAAGCCACAGAAATCTCTCGCCTGGCAGAATGCGGATATTTACTGCCACGATGCGTGACGTGGATTATTGAGTCTTAACCTTGTGCACTCATGAGTTGGCTTGATTCTGATGATGGATTATATACACCTGAATACCAGCATCAAATACCGACGAATTTGTTACGACAAAATGTATGGGTTTCCCTCGAATTATCTGCTGTTGTTGCAGCGCCTGTAATATTTGCTGCTTAAATGCCTTATCGAATGACAGTATTTCGGAATTTGAAGGTCTTAAACGTTTGCTCACAGCAAGCAAAACTATGCTACAAATGGAGCAGCAGTGAACAACGTCTTGTCAAAGAATCCAGCACATCCCGTTATGAAAACTAAGTTGAATTTCGCTGAACTCAATTTGAGTACAGTAAACCTCAATTAATCCGGATCTTCGCCAAAACCGGATAAAACTGGTGGTACGAATGATTTCTAACGTTTTTCTTTATAAAAATCTTCACCAATACCGGATAAAATCTGCTCTTCATATCTCGTAATCCGGATTTGTCAGTGAAGTCAGTGCACTGACTGGTCTCTAGGAAAGATTTGGCAGCTTTCAGACGCAACACAAGCGTCCTTACGATCAACAATGAACGTTTAGGAATGTGATAACAACGGCCGCAACTGAATGCAACATTCGACTAATCGTAGAGGCGATTATTACGTCACACACGGGCATAGCATATCGCGTTGAACATAACGCTGAAGGCACGCCGCCTCACCAGGGCTTCAGTCTATTGATTAGTGTTGAGTTTGCGTGAGAAGTGTTCCCTGAGTGTATTGCATTCGGTAAGATGTTTCGAGGGCATTGTCTTCCAAATAGAGAAACTGCAGGACCAGTCACGAAAATCTCTGTCTGTCCAAAATCCCTGATTTTTTCGCAGCCAAGTAATCTAAAATTATGAACTTAAGATTGTTCATAACTGCCTGGATATGGCGGTTACTAGTCTGTACCGTTGTAAATACATCAATAAATTCGTTCTGCTTCTGCGAAAATCTGCTGTTGTGTCGTAAATGTGTTCAATTTAAACGAATCTCACTGACATCTCATTACCGAATGACGTCAGGCTAGAAACAACAATCTTCGGTTAATCCGGATCTTCGCCTGAACCGGATAAAATCGTCGGCCAAATCGAATCCGGGTTAACCGAGGTTTACTGCACATCACTGTCTGAAATAACGGCAAATTTATTTTCTCTTTTTACTTACTCCAACACAGTTACTAGAATTGCACACTCGAGAACTTCTTAAATGCAATATCGTTCATCTTAAGAGTTATACATGTTGCAGTTATAGACTATGACTGTATAATTCAATTTCCTAGTAAGTTGTTAGACGCCTGTATGCTTTGATTAAGCAAATCACAGTTGGTAATGCAGCACAGAAGCAAAGTAGTCTATTCAATTTAATACATGCGCAACCTGTCTTCAGCAGTAGCACCACGTCTGGCGAATATCGATCCTTGTGTAGGCTTGTTATAAACGTAGGGCCAGTGAAAAAGGGGCTATTAAATATTAATGACTGACGAAGCAGCCCGAAACGCACCGACCACCACTGCAATGAGAAACCGTTTGTTTTAACAATGCGAGGTTAATGTTGGAAGTAAACGAGCGTCGAAAGCTGACTCGGGCCCCGCATATAGATGTTTCTAGACCCGTCTGAAAACTTCGTATGACTTTGACGTCAGGAGATTGGAATCTTGGAAATCATTACTATCGTANGGTTAACAATCGCATCGCGTGAAGTTATCCCCACTTCGAAATTTCGGTCACGATTGAACATTCAAACAGTTGTATTGCGACATTCCAAATTGCTGCAATACATTCGAATTGTAGCAACTAGTGAAAGAAACTAGGCAAAAAGTTCCCTGATCATTTGCAAAAATCTGAATGAATTTTAACCACAGATTTTTATGGATACAAAAATCTTCTGACAACAGGATAAGTTGGCCAGAGCTGCACTTTGTTTAGCACAGGATTTGTCTTAAGCCTTTTGAACATCCCGAATGCAGCGTACCCGCTTGTTCCACCCTATCGTCGTGTCTGGTCACAACCAGTGTCGCCACTGCCACTGGGGTCAGTCTCGTTAACATCAGATTTTTGCCTTTTTCAGCATAAGATTTATGCGTTACAGTGTCATAAGCTAAATGCTTTTATTACCAATACCTAACAAAGCACGATAAAACTCACAGGGTTGCCAACCTGCCGTCACCAAAAAGCCAGATAGCAGTCTCAAGACATGGTATGCACATGAAACATGCATAACCCAACAAAAAATGGATGTTAAAACTCGTCGGAAACATCGATATAATACAATTTCAATCTTTAGAAGCATTTTCATTCCTCGTAATTACACGGTCACACATTTGTTTCTTATTAACTAAATTGAACATTTTTAGGGCAACGGAAAGTTCTTTGCACCCTGGAGGGTCATAGACTCCGATCGTCAGAAGAGATTTGTAATGAATATGCAGCTCAGACAATGTTTTGCCAGAGCCAAGACTTTCCGACTAAAAAATCAAAAAAAGGCAGCTTTTGATTTTCAAAAAATCCCAAGTGCGTTAAAAAAGCTAGAATATCAAAATCTGGCTTCAACAAAGCCAAATTGGCAACACTGAAACCTCGTTGAATCCGAAGCAGAGAGAAGAGTTGTCATTGCAGTACTTGGAGAAGTACGTCATGCGTAACGAAAAGCTGTTATTCTCAACGCAGCGAAGAGAGATTGTTGAGTTTGGAACTATAAACAAACACATGAGGGTAGAGATTGAGTAAAAGTAGGCATACCATATTTTCGTGATTGAGAACCGGGACGCTTCAGAACAACGAGCCTTATCAGACAAATGTGGTTCATATCTTACAGTACTTGGAGCATGTGTCTCTTTTCGCTAAGTATTGCAGCAGTATCGCCTGGAGCGATTTAAATTATAAAAGCTTCACTTTCACACCGACATCAGGTACAAGTAGCGAACCAGAATGAACAATTTTACGCTTTTTTCCAGGGACGCCAGAACAGCGGTGCAGCAGGGGTGCAGTGAAAAGAGTTTAAGGCAATGTAAGCTTTAAAAGCAAAAAATCGTTACCAACAATGCTTGTTTCTGTTCAGCAACAATGTTTACCTCAAAAATAATAACAGATAAATGAAAGAAAACTACTCTGAAGTTTCTGGGTGTGCGAATAGCTGCATTACATATGTTTCAAGTCGATCGTGATAAACCATTAAATTGCCTATGATAGATTTACACTTTGTTCATGCATTGGCAAATTTAGGTTTGAAGATTTGAAACTAGCTCAGAGGTTGCAATCAGAACTTTTGAAAGACTTCTTAAATAGTGGCGTGATACACAGGCTTGTCCGTGGGAATGTCATTCCTATGGAAATCCCATGGGA
>JGI24158J21664_10011610_pt1 | contig 11715 bp, 7 predicted proteins | sample Ectturendosymbi3_FD_21664 | JGI IMG/M metagenome (IMG submission 21664)
AGACTTGGATTGTAGCCTAGTTTCCAGTAAAAACTTCAGCGAAATACTATCACCTAACGGTTGGCGCCCAGGGCCAGGCAAAGTGGGCCAAGGTGGCTGAAAAGTCCTCCACTTATGACGTCACTCACAAAAAAACCACACCCCCCAGGCAAAAAAATTTTTTTCGAGTGCAATCTACTAGACTGGCCGATCCGTTTGAGCTGCTGAACAGCTCTCTAGCGCAATCGGCAGAGGAGCTAGGGCGTTGGTAAGGCAACCGAAAACTGCTGTTTTTTTTGCGAAAATCGTCAAAACCAGGCAGCTCTAAAAGTGTTAATGACGTTCCAAATGCATTTGCAAAAGTGTAAATCGGTTCATAACACGGCAAAGTTAATTCAATGTCTAGTTGAACAAACTTTTTGGGAGATACTTCCATTGGAATTGAAAAGAGAAAAAAAATTTGGGCGATAATTCTAACTTTAGCACTATATTAAGCTGATTTAAAGTGAGCAGTACTACGTGGAGCAGTAATCTTTGATTTAAGGTTTTAGTATAGCCATCCACATCCAGATTCACCATCATTTCTTCAGTTTTTTTCTGATTGTTAGCTAGTGGGCCCCTCACAGTGGCCAGTGGGCTTCTTTCACCTAAGTCGTCCCACTGGCTCAAACCTTTAACACAAAAATTGCAAGTCAACAGTGATTTTTAATTTTTCCGGTGCTTAAGCCTTGCAGATTGGTAATTTCACTTATTGCATTCATTCATTTCGTATGTTCTCTAAAATTATACTTGCGTGAAACCACGCAAATGGGTTTTGTTTTCTTTCTGAGAATGTTGCAAGACAAATGTAATCGCCATTGTAATCGTGATTACTTTCAATGTAATCATAATCGATTACATTGCTATTTTGTTTATTCGTAATCGAAATCAAGCAGGTGGCAAGTAATCATAATCGATTACATTTGTGCTGTAATCGCCCCATGTCTGATCTATATATGCTTAAATAGTTTTCTCAAAGGTGAAGGATTTTAATCCATCAGTACATTTTTTAATAGGAAATTGATTTCCTGTAACACCACGCGTCCTCAGTCTTGTAATGTTGCTCAAATATAAACATTTTTAAATTGAATAACGTATTTCAATGCATCCAAAACACCAAAACACTCCTAGAATTAACAAAGTTTGCAAGTTGAAGGAAAAATGCCAAAATCTATTACAAAATTGTGTGAAAAAATTTTTTTACAGAAGTGAAGGTGCAGATTTGGAAGAAGTTAACTGCATTTGTGTAGAAAAAGAGCCTATGCAGTTCCTACATTACGTTTTCTTTTATTAATTTTTCGTGTTCATGTTTTCCAATTGTACACGATTTAATTGCTTAGGGGACAAACCTTGGGATTGACTCGACACACCACATTATTGGGCCACTTCTGCAAACATGGACTCATCCAAAGTCTTTCTGGATAACATTCAATGAAGAACTGGAGGCCTCAGCTACACTTTGCTCTTACAGAACTGTAAGTGTTTTGCCTGATCAAAACCAAATTTACTGATGTAGGATGCCTTGCATTGGTTGGTGTCAGCATGCTTCACAAAATGTTTTAAAGATTTTATGATTCTGTTGCAACCTCTCCAGTGGCGTTGCATTGATTGTGTGATTCACCACCAACGGGATGTGCGTGAAGGACAACACCATTATGTATGTAGCGCAAGCAAGCAGTAGTAAGAAAGATTGCAGTGCATGATCTTTATGGTTGCTTGCTGCCACAGTGCGAAGCTTTGCGCAGATGCCGCTCATGTTTCCGATCGCAACAAAATGGTGCTGTGACCAGGATGTGAAGTCGTGCCGAGTTCAGCCTTCACACAAACAACGTGCGATCAGTGTGGTTCGTTGTTAAAAGGAGGGGATGTGCGTGAAGAATAACACCATTATATATGTAGCGTGAACAAGCAGTAGTAAGAGAGATTGCGACGCAGGATCTCTATTGTTGCTTGCTGCCACAGTGCGAAGCTTTGCACACTTGCTGCCACAGTGCGAAGCTTTGCCGCTCGGGTTTCTGATCACAACAATTCCAGTGATAAGGCTACATTTCAACTTGTTAGTCCATAATGTTTTGATTGCACTCTGCTGTAGGTTCCCCTGATCTTTTAGTTTAAGAGTTCAAGCGAAAGGGTGAAGTATGAAAATTTTGCTGTGCTTTGCCAACAGCCGTTTGACACTATTACTTTTTTTTCATGACAATGCAACACTACACTGTGAGCTGGTTTCATGTTGCTGAGTAGTGTTCTCAGACACGAAATTGGCCAATGCAAGTTACATTGCAGGCAAAGCTGCAATTTCCAGCTAGTTGTCTGGTCAGAGCTAGCACTTTTGGCTTGAAAGACAGTTTTGCTATGGATGCAGGTGTTTTGCTGCTGGTGGATACTAACAGTAACTATGCAACTAAACTTCTTTCAGATTGGACTAACTATGGAATTAAACTTCTTTCAGATTGGCGCGTGCCCAGCTCTGAATGTACCAAACTTGATTGCCAGTCCAGATGTATGCAGCTCTGACTTCGTGGTGATGTGGCAGGAATGTGCCTTACAATGTCAATCTGGAAGCCAGTTTACTGGTATGAAGCAGTTTTGGTTAGAGAAAACTTTATTGGACCATTCTTAATTATGTGAAATATCGAAAGTTAATGTAAGCTCCACTTGAACACAGTGTAAAACTGTGAAGTGCTTTTCAAAACATGGTCTAGTCTAGCTTTTTAACTTCATCATAACATCCTCACAATGACTACTGTGATGTATAAACTGCAAACCGATGATGCCTGCCATACCACACAGTTATAGGTGCAATGTCCTACTGTTGTCATAATGCCCCCTGTGACAGAGCAAACATTCACACATTTTATTATAAAATGGTTCCCACACAGTATTGAATTGCAAAATCGTTTTTCAAGACCTTGAAAAAGTATTGAATTTGGCCAAAATCTACATAAAGTATTGAAGAAGTATGGAAATTCCAAATACAGCCATTTCTTTATTCAAATTTTGTTTTTCACCGCTGACGACAGTTTTGCAGAGTTTTTTTTGCATTGTGTTTCATTAATAAAATTGTCAAGAAACAAAGCTAAATGTTGGTATTAAAGTCTTAATTTTGTATTGTAAAAGCATAGAAAATGATTTTTTTTAATTGTGTGGGAACCCTGGTTTTATTATGCGTTGGCCGTGCACACATTCAAGCACAATGGATTTAACATGTCTCTCAAATCTGTTGGTGTGCTTTGCCACACAGGCAGATGGAAAACGACAGGGAGTTTGTTTGATAAAATGTAGCAAAGGCGGTGGTGTAACTGACGGGGAACAGAGGGGCAAGCAAAATGTAAAACTTGGACCAACTTAGCTTATATTTCAATATTATATTTGTTTGGCTTTCAGTAAGTTGTTTTTCTTGCGTTTTTTAAGAGTACTTTCCAGCTATTTAGGGTTTTAGTACAGCCAACCATATCTAGATTCACCATCACTTTTCACGTTTTTTTCTGAGTGTTGGCTAGTGGGCCCCTTTCTGCTAAGTGTTTTCCCCTCAAAGATCAGACATCTAGTTGCACCACTGGCAAAGGAAAAACAAGAGCTTGAAATAACAAGTCAGAAAAAATGCAAGTCACATTAAATAATGAACAAGAAACAATGTAAACACTGCTTGCAATCAGTAATATATGGCACTTGCTGTGGACAACAAAACTGTTTTCATTTGCTTTGTCCTGTGGTACATGCTAAAAGTCAATGTTGCAGTGGTGGCAAAGTCACTGGAAACACCACTCAAGTATATTTTTCTTGGACCTATTCATGAGCATTTATTATGATCCTGATCATTGTCAGGTGCTTCTTCTTGGTCGTTTGAGCCTGTTGTTACTATTCACTGCTTGACCACACTAAATCGTGGGGCAGATGTTGAACAGCCATTCAATTGTCTCATAATCGCAATCTGTCAGGCCATGCAGTCCATGGGCAAGACAATGGATTTGACATTGGAGAATGACAGGGTCAATGCTTTGTTCTTCTGCACCACACAGGCATGAGCAGAAACATCTGACACCAGTGTGGAGTTGGTTAAGCCAGACCCACACTGTTCTTGGAAGGGCAATTCCAGGAGGATGGGTACTGGTGTCAGGGATGAAAGTACAGAGTTTTGTAGTATTGGAGTCTGCGGAGTCTCCCAGTTTGCAGTAATTGGACACAAACCATTGGTTGGGGCTTAGCAATTGCAACAAGGAAGTTGGCTTATAGTTTTAAATCAGTAAAAACATTTACTCACTTACTTCAGCAATGTCAATAAAGTTACTGATCAATATCTTGTTTTGGCACACAGCTCCGAGTGGCTTGCTCTGCACATGCAAATTTTTTGAGTTTGTGAATAGTTGCCACTACTGCTTCAATCTTCCTACATTTTTAATTTGGTGTCGTTTCCTTGTCTGTTATGAAAAGAAAATGATTTTCAGGTGAGCCAGTAGAGACCACCAAATGTTTGCCTGCTGGTCTCTGGTCAAACAGTGATCAGCTTATGTGTTCGCGCAACTGTTCAGCGCTTCCTTCCAGTCCTGGAACAGTCTACACACCATCCAGGTTTGAACCATTGTTTTCATTACGTTGAATCAGTTATCCTGGGGGATATGTGGATCTTTTACTTATTGAATTAAATGTGTTTTGTATCAACTGTAAAAATGTTAAAAGATTATGTTGTGTATTTTTGCCAAAGGTTTATGGTATGAATGTTTTGATGGAGTTCCTTGCGTGTGTGTTTTCAGGAACATTAAGGTCGGTTGGTTTGCATGTGAACATTTTTATTTTTAGTTCATACCTTGTTGTGTGGTAAGTTGACAACAAGTCAAGGTTGGCCAAACGTTTTGACCCGAGGGTCGAATTCGTGCCTGCCTGGCCAATGGAGGGCCAGATACAGTGCGATTTACGTGATCTATGCAGAAATAGGTTGTTAGAATGTATTTTAGTGCAGTAATAACAATAAAATCACAGCATTTTGTTTACACCACGGCCTACTTAAGATACGGCCGGATATGTCACATTTTGCAGGCCATTGTTAACAGGCCGATTTGGTTTGTTTCAAAATGCAGGTAAACTCGATCACATACATTTGTTTCATGATTGTAGCAGTAGTTGTAATAATATTAGCGGGTTATGGGACTTTTTTTAAAGCTTTGCCTTTTTTTTTTTTAATCATGCATGGTCTGAAAAATGATCTAAAGCTAGAATGTGTAAGGGTTCTAGAAAATGTAAACCATGCTTTCTATATATATCTACTTACAGCATTACAGACACTTTTGCAAACAACCTTCAGCAAGCAAAATGCAACACACCTCTGTGGAATAGTGCAAACGTTTTGCTACCAATGTGCCCAGATTTGCTTTAAATTATAACAAAATGTCAATACAAATCATTTAGCTTCACAATATTTCAAACAGCTGATTGCAGTATTCATAAAACTCCTTTGGTTTAGTTAGGCGTACAATTCTTAATGAAAAAAATTTTTCTCACATGCTCTACTGTGTTAATTTTGAACATCTAACATGAAAAAAACATGATGAAAGATGGAAAGTGGGATATGGGTCCAGGTAACTGCAAAACTGAAGTGGCGCACGCAAATGTTCATTGACTTTTATGGGTTTTTGCATTGATGAAAATCCTGTCTCCTCATTAAAAACAACACTGCTAATTATTATCCATGCACTTGTTTTCTTGCACACAAGCAACCAGATGGTGAGTTCGAAAAGCTCAAATCATGAAATGACTTACAACTTCAAAACTTTCATTTTTATCAGTCTGATAAATTCTCTGCTAAGAGTATTTGTTGACAAGCTAGCAGTAGCCAATGCTGAAGATTGTCTTGATGCTTTTTCTGGGTGTGTTGTTGAACTGGTTGCATTTCCTTTTTTGTTTCATTCTTTTACCATTTTTTAATAAAATCATCCTTAAATGTTTCATGCATACTATGGAGTTTTTGATTGGCTTCCATTCAGACTGGTTGTCACACTTGATCCACTTTGTTAATGAATCAGGTTTGTTGAAAAGAAAATCCAAGCACTTCTTGCTGTTTCTTGTTATATCCAGAGTTGCAACCGCAAACCAAACACTTAACCATTTTACCATGTACAGCTGTCAAAGCATACAGTATGTAGTAAAACTGCTACATATCAACAATTCACATTGCAGTTCTTCTTTCATGATGTGCAAGCATGATGATTAAACCAGAAATGACATTGCAATACTTTCTACTGGTAGATCATCATTGTAACATCCACACCATCTATTCATTAACAGCAAAACAGAGCACAAAACCAAACTTACATTTACCTTGTCTGCAAAACATGTTTGCTGAATCTACCATATATTTTTCTATGGTGCTGTTTTGCCTGTGGGACTAACTAAGCCAATATGCTTATTGCTTGGCATTTCAAATATGCATTTACATTACACAATTTCTCATTCATTGTTGAATACTGTCAAACGGTGTTACTCGGGACAGTTTTAAAAGTGTTATTTATTTTTTCAAAGTACAATAGATTATTTTGAAATTTTCTAACAATGAAAGGACTTGTAAGTATGTGAAGTTTCTAAAAACACAAGTTGTTTTCATATTTGAAAGTTAATAGTCCCTTTTTTCAAAAAAATTATTGGTAACGCAAATTACCCTGGTCTCACAGGGTAACTTGAAATGCAAAGTTTTTTGCATGTTTTCTTCAAATATATGTAATATCCATAATTGTGGCTAATGGGACATAACCATTGTTTAAAATTTAAGTAGTAGTGAGGTTTTGCATGAAAAAACATATTTAATCAGATGAAACAAATCTTATGTTATCAGGATAAGCTGGAACACACGCAAACAGGATTTTGATTTCAATAATATATCTTTACACTTTTCACTAAGCTCAAAGTTCGAAATCAAATACTAAATAGAAGAAAAATTAATCACAGAAAGAAAACCTGATGCAGGTACATCGAAATCCTGTTTTGTTTATGTCCCATGTTACCCTGGTAACTTGAAATTGTTATCAAATCATTTTCACAAAAGTTGTGAAAGAGATATTAGTCTTGTTTTCTGAAATATGTGAAGTTGAGGTAGGCCTGCTGAAATTAAAACTAGCCAACTCAGAAAAGTCAATTGTACTGTGCTAAATAACCTTTTTCAGAACATACTGTGCTAAATAACTTTTTTCTCATTTCTGCACTTCAGAAAATTGAATTTCTACATTCTTTAACTAAATAGTTGTAATATGTGTTTTGTGATTCAAAGTTTTGTTGTTTGCTGCATATATATATATATATAGAATTATTTAGTCATATTCCAAATCTAGCAACCATATATCAATAGTCAGCAATAATTGTGCTTATGAATATAGCAAACCAGGTTGAAACCTATTTCTCATAAACAACCTGTCCTATGTAACCTTGTTTAGCGGCTTGTACTTGTAGCCTGTTCATGCAGGCAACAATCCAGCAGTCTCATGCACTAATGTTTTCAACCACATCAAAAGACTAAATAGCTGTCAGGAGAAACGAACAGGCAACATTAGCTTTTAAGNNTAAGCAAAACTTGATGCAAACTTGACTGGCAAAGCCGANGTGCATATCATTGACAACTAAAACTTCCAGACATGTCAGGCTTGGGTCTGGTGCAGTACTGTATACTCCCTGTAATAGCTTAGCAGGCCTACGGCTCTGGTGCTAAATACTAGCACATGCTTCAATATGTACATGCCACAGTAAGATTGTTTTGCAAATACAGTGGCTGAATGGACAAACTAATGCCAAGTTTTAAATATATAAACTCAACTCACGGAACTAACCACTTATAAACACACCCCACACCCGCACTCAGTCAGACCTAGCAGGCTGACAATCAGTGTGTTAACAACAGGCGGGAAAATGTGACATATCCGGGCTTATCTTTTGTAGGCCGTGTTTACCCTTTACGGTTCTGCTTGCAGCTGAGTGCTGCTGTGGCAGACAAGACAACAAGAGACAGGAAGTAGCCAATGCTGTTGCACTGCTGTCCACAGTGGAGCTTGTACAAAATGTGCAAGACATTTGGCGTGCCAGATGTGGCCCACAAGGCATAGTTTAACCACCCCTGGGCTAAGGAAGTCTCATAATATTTCTAGTGCGTTTGTTGACAAAAGAGTCCTTGAGGCTCCCATGCACGTTTTTCTTCAATTTCTTCCTTTTTAATGTAGTTAATTGATAGTCATGGCAAATTGACAGTCCCATCAAATAACATTTATGGTTAAGCCAGTTGTAAGTGCTCAATTTTGTATTCATAAAGTAAACTGATTCAGATCTTAATTATAAAATATAATTTATGCAGGAGTATTTAGCTTGTTCAGTTTCTTTGAATCTTCCTATTGACTGTTAGTTTGGTTTGAAATATATTAAAAATACATTAATGTATCTAGAAACGCAATTTGGTTCGTAATCAGTGGTATTCACTAAATATTGATAGTTGAATACTGTTCTGTTCAAATTACTTGTTGCATGCAGTTGTTCATCAGTTGGTGCTCGCTGGTGTGTTGTGTCCTGTGCTGATGGGTACGCCTTATCTAACGGTGAACCAAAGTTGGACTTGTTCTGCGAAAATGGTGCATGGTCTCCTGAAAACATTCCTTGTGTTCCTCAGTGCACAACAGATCCACCTGTTCCTGCACATGGGTCTGTAAATTGTACCTCGGAGGTAATTGTAATATCAACCAATTATTTCTGAAATTGTAATTTTTATCCTTTGTTTCTTTAAAGATTGGTCATTGGGCTTTTTTAATCAAGCACAAAGAATAGTTTTGTTTGAATTCTGCCAAAATTTGCATGTAAGTTTTCACAGCTGCTATTCAGATTTGGCCATTTTTTTTGCTGCATATTTCTGGAGATTCTCTATTGTAAGTGTAAAGTCCATCTAGAAACTAGTCTTCTTTCAGTTGTTGTTGATGCACTGGCTGCGTTAGTTTTATTTAAACTGCATGACAATGATTGAAAAAGCGTTTACATGATGAACACCACATGGTTCGCAGTCGCAGAGTAGAAACCAACAGGCAGTATTCCAGCAAGTAACGGTTACTTGGTCGCAAACATGGGTTACACTCAGCAGTATTGTGTCATAATGACAGTCGATGCCCAACCACATGAGAGGCAGTGTTAGACTGTGTATAGCTGCTAATGGGGTGCTGGTCCTCCTTGTGAAAATGTGCATGGACAAGTTAGCGGGGGCCTGACATGACACACAAAATGACGACAATCACAACCAGACATGTTTGGCAAGGTCACACCAAAATTCATGTGTACAGATGACACACAAGAAAAGGTGTAAATACATGCATCGTGCAAATAAAAACAAAAGATGCAACAAATGCAACGCATCAGGTGACTGATAGCAAGTAATGAGTTATGGCAGTGTAATTCCTGGGAAATCTGACATGCTCGCAGGAAATCTAAATTTTGTAAATTTGTAAGTAGTTAATAAAAAATTTGTGGTCACCCGTATCGACTTTGAGCGCAACATGTTGCATTACTCGGTTTTTGAAAGTCAAGCCATCTGATTCAACATAGACTCCCTCCATCATGATAAATTACCAAAAGTCGAATCATTTACTCAAAGCGTACTTCCTGCACAAATCACAAACAGTGGTAAGCCCTGCTGCTACGTTGTTGCATGCGGTCATGCTGAGTAACCTATTTGTCAGTTGGGTGGAAGACATGCTAGTCTTGACAAGACTAAAATCAATAGCAATTTAGTCGTAATGTGATCGCAAGGCACCATGCAAGTTCAGGTGCATTAGTGAACTGCTAGCCTGTTCTTGGTGTTCTGGCATTTATTATTTAATTGACATTTAACCTTGTGCCATGTCACACCAATCAAAATGTGTGATGGGTATTATTAACCCCATGGAAAGAGTGCTGACATTATTCCTGGCGTGGACTGACAGGCACTACTGTACTAACACTTTTGCACTGGCCAACATAAATATTCATTTTTATCCGTGTTTCAAAGTGGTATGCAGTCCAAAAATGTGATCCTAGGCTGAGTTTATGTAACTTCAGGTTGTGGAATGAGAATCCTAACTCTTTGTGGTTCAGAGGCTTTGTAAATGCATTGCCCTTTTGAATTGGTACATCTAGGTGAGACCAGGGTCTGGCAGCAGTGTCTGTGATTTTGTGCAATAAGTGCTTTGCTATGCTGCCAAATGTCAGGAAAGAATGTAAGGATATATTAGAAACGTTTCTGTAAGCGTGTTTAGGCATGCTGTCTAGGTTTTATTGCTTGGTGCCAGTGTATAGCTGCTTTTGTCTCAAAAAAGTGAAACTTTTCCAAAAAATGTGTGTCCAGTATGCCCAGGCTTGTTGCAGTGGTATGGATCCTGAAATGTTTTGAAATTGATTTGATATGTTGCCAATTGGTGATTGTAAAGGCAACAAAACATTTGCTAGATTGACTGTTTTAGCCTAAACCTGGTAAATACCTAATAGTATCTGCCTTCTGCAGAAAGAGACAGCATTTGAATTTCCTGCCAAAACCGCTTGGGAACTGTGGATATTGCCACAGGGAAACCACCTGGGATCGAAAGTAGTATTCGAAAGCATTGATGAAATCATTAGACCTGCGCTATTATGTCGAGTGCCAGGCCATAACAAAAGAGCCAGAAACCTGTGTGTCAACATGTATGGATGCCACATCAGTGACTGTAAATCTGACAAAGATATGCATCAAATATTGTTTACTAGGTCTGATCTTCATTTGGGAGCAGAGCATGTTCTGGAACATACAGCCCACATACTTTGCAGCTATCCACCAGAATCCGTAGTTGAGAATAGGGGTAGTGTTTCTAGAAAAAAATTGAAGTGTGTGGTAGGCCTAGAATTTCTGCAAACAAGAAAAACTTAAAAGATATGGGCGGTGAAAACTTCTTATGCTGGAATGGACCAAGCATCAGCAAATGTGACAGCGTTGTCATGCAGGAACTGAACTTTCACTTCAAAAGTGGACTTTGGCGCTTCACCTCTAGCGATGTGTGATCACAAATGCACAGTGTTTCTATGGTAGTGGATGCATGAAACCTGTTTTGACCTTCAGGCCATAGATGTGTGAGTCCTGCATGGAGCAGGTTAACACGCATGGATTGCAGGTACCTGCATTTGCAGGGTGGGTTGAGGAATCCACATTGCTATGCGTGTGGGTGCAGGCAGGCGCAGGTTTAACTTGCTGTGGAGCAGTAGTGGGCTGTACTCGGTGCGGGTGTGGAGTGGGCATGTGATGAGAAATTTTTCATGCGGATAACTGAATGTTTAACTCAAATAATCGGTACAAATTGCAAAACAGATGAAAATAATCAGCTCAAAAATCGCAAAACATGTGGATGTACTAAAGTTGTTTGCCAGCATTGCGCTTATGCGAGTAGGCCGCCAGCAATTATTACACTTTGATGCAACAACCCATTGTTGCAAAAATCAACTCAGACTCTTGCCATGTGGTAGGCAAGTGACCATTTCCATTTTCCAATGCTACCGTCATACTTGGTGAGCAACACTGTCTAGCAACCCTTCTGAAAGGATAAGACAGCACTTAACGCACAACTGGTCAGTGGTCACAACTTGACTGAGTTGAGTTGATTTTATTTGGCGATAATTAATATTCAGCTAGAAAAAACACAAATCAGTGCAAGGACGCCAGGGCATTGAAGGAACCGGAAGATT
>JGI24158J21664_10011611_pt1 | contig 11714 bp, 6 predicted proteins | sample Ectturendosymbi3_FD_21664 | JGI IMG/M metagenome (IMG submission 21664)
TGGCATGGCTACAGCGTTTCCCTGACCGACTGATCAGCCGCAGGTGTGACCCGCAGTGGTCGCCGCATTCACCGGACTTGAATCCCCCAGGTTTTTACATGTGGGGATACCTTAAGGACAGGGTGTATGGCAACAATCCCCACACTATCCCTGGCCTGAAGGCAGCAATAAGAGCGATCTCAAGGGACGAATGTCGGAGGGTCATCGATAACTTTGCCCGCCGGATCCAAATGTGCCTGCAGCGCCGGGGAGCTCATTTGGAGCACATGTTTGAGCGCCAGTGAAACAAAGAGTTTCTGTGGTACAGACTTGAAACTTTGGAGATGTAGCTGAACTTTTGTGTCAATCTAAATACAATTTTGGAAGTTATTCGATTGTTGGTGATGATTGTTTTTTTTGTGTCACCCTGTATTTGGTCAAGAAACACGACAAAAACATTCCAAAAGAAATAAGAAACAGTTGACTTGCAGTCCAACCGTTAGTTGCATTCGTGTTATAGAGTGCGCAGAATGCAGCACGAAATTAAAATTTAAATAAACGTTGTTTTTAGTCGTTGATCAAGGACACCGTTGATGTTTAACCAAGCGTGTCGGCGATACAATAGGTCCGAAACTTTCGATTCGTCCCTTCACTGGCGACGCACGAATTGCAATCGCCAGCATGGAAACTGCGGAAAGCTTATGACGTTGACGCGTCGGCAACACCGCGAAACTAAGGGAATTGTGGTCCTTCTGTACAAGAAAACCGATCGTCTCTTTTCGAGAGTGTTAGGGCGACCAGGTTGAAATTTCAAGTCAGTGAAACACTGTGCACTATTGATAATGAAGTATTGTTGATAGGAGAAAGTTTTCACGAATGAAACCTTCTGGGGCAGGGGTTTCCAAATTTTTTTCAGAGGGCCACATCAGCTATTACACAACAGTTCGAGGGCCGGACATCTTGCGCAATGCGATTGTTTCGGAATATGTTACATTATACCAAATCAACAAATTTTTCGTAAACATACTGTATTGTTTTTTCATTACTGACAAAATGGCTTCGCGGGCCACTTTTTGCCTGCGGTCCGTAGTTTGGATACCCTGGGAAGTAAAACCAAGACCTCCTGCCTGGAGAGACACGGTTGCCTCGGTAAAACCCACGGGTACAAAATAACTCGTTGAATGTGTGTCGTTCCCGCAACGAATTGTTCAAACAGTGAATGAATTGAACGTTATTATCCATTTCAACAGCAAAGGGTATTGAAATTTCATGCAACCACCCCACCAGCCGCGCTTTAAAAATTCAACACATTTTGAGCAGTTCAGCTCGTGCAACACATGTTTGGTTTTCATTACGTCAGAAAAATAAGCGACCCACAGTGTATTATACATCTTTTGAAATGCACAGCAGGCAGGCATATTCTGATGTTGACAGGACAGGTTACGTCCTTTAAGAGTTTCAAAATGTGACTTTCAGTGTCTTGTGTTTCTGTTTACATTTGCGAGTGTTCGTGACATGACATACCTCCTGCACAAACAAATGCTGAGGTTGCCCTCCGCAAACGGGCAAATAAATGTGACGCGTTCTGATCGAACGTTCGGTGAAAAGGTCAACTGACGTTCATCGATCCCTTTGATTAGGAACTTGACGTTGCCCGATGGCCGCACCCAGAATTCAAAGGCGCAGAGTCATGCAAGATTGTTTACTTTCAAAATTAAAATAACGCATCGGCTAATGGAAGGCATCTGGCAACGATCGATCAAAATTCGAGAGGTTCTGAAGGTAAAAATGAAAGAATATTCTTCTTTTTCTTTGCATGCGCGACCTCATTAGTTTTACATCATGACCACTGATCGCGCTCTTAAAACTTTCAACTCCATTCAAGATATTTCTGATGACATAAAAGCAAATGCGTAGACCACCCAACTTTTAGCAGTGGCTTTACTTCAATCCATCAGCAACAGTTTTAACAGTTGCTCGTATGGTTTAGTGCACATTCAATAACTTTACGATACAATTATCCCATGAGCAATTATTATTATATTTTGCTTTAAGGTTAGTACGTATTAGCATACGTAAACATCCTTTAGCAGTGCCTTTGAAGCATCGTGGATTCTGCTAGTGAGATTGTTATCCCAGTTAACTAAAAATGAGTGAAGCGTACACTATATATAAACGTGTTTTGACTCCAAAAGACTTTGTTTTCCAGTGACAGTCGTTATTCGTTTTCGCAAATTTAGAAAAATCCTGTTTCGGGTTTGAAGCCTCTGGTCCAGGGGTGTCCATCTCGAATGGAGATGCGAGGCAGAGTTTTTTTTTAAATATAATTTAGTCCCATGTTCACGCCATGTTCTAACATTAAGTTGTTGTTGAATCAGGCAGCAACACTGCAGCAGCTACCTCGGTTCTTCACTGCTACTGTGGTTTCTGACATGAGTGTGCCGCATGTGGATAAACTTGCCCATTTCAATTATCACCACACCAACGCGTATTATCATTACGCCATTAAAAATCACCTTTGACGCAAACCTAATCGCTCGCGTGCCATTTTCAAATCTGTGGAGTGCAACCTTGGCACGGGTGGCATGTGTGATGTGCCGCTTTTCATGAGACAAGCAGCCACAACCATGTTTGAAGTCAGCTTGAAAAGCGATTACGTTTTACAGCCGACATAATGTTCACCTTCCTCTTTTAGCAAATTAATTTAACGATTATTGACGATCTGACGGCATGACATTCTAAAACGACACTAACAAACTGTTTGTTCAAACAGTGAACAAAACAAAACTAACAGACTGTAAGTTGAAACCGTGACTATTGCAAGCAATGTTTAAACATTTTCGGAAAAGTTGCCTTTTCCGAAAATGAACCAAAAGTTTGGGAGCCTATATGTTATTAAATGGCCATCAACTAACGTTTTAGTCCTTTTCGGGATCGTGAAATAGTGCAAGACAAAAATAGTCAAGTTTGTAGCGAAGAACATACATGGAACGATAGCACAAAACGGAAATACGGCGTCAAACACAGCAACTGCAAATGATTAGTCCAAATGTTTTTACGCTGGAGCGCTAAAGACCCTTTCACTGTCGTTCGAACATTCTTTCGGTGGTTGCACTTTACTTCAGCGTTACCTAACTTCTTATCAGTCAGAGTCGGCGTCACCGCCACTTTTTGCACATGTATGACAACGGCAAACAGTGCCGAGAGTCGACCGAGACGAAACGCTGTCCTCACAATTTCTTATCAAAGGAACAGAGACACACGGTATAAAGCAACCTCACGCAGTCCAGTTACAGCCTGGTGTGGTGGTGGTCAACTGGCTTTTGCTACCAATTGAAACTTCGAGTTTGAACGGCCGACGCACTACTGGGGCACTTGGCTGCTTGTATCACGTGTCTGTTGTATAACACAACTACATTAAATGCCTCTCGCATAACGATTTCTATGAACGGCAGCAAAAACGATTCAGCTGCGCTTTTAAAACTCAACACTGCAAAGTAGTAAAAGCACGTCAAGGACAGCCGGTGTCATAATGAGAGGAAACAACAAAAAAAAGTTAAATCCTTGGACATACACTTCAGTAGGACGCTCACGTCCGGGAATTTGTAATTAATAAGTTACCTTACTTGCAGTGGCTTGCTCGCAGCACTGTTCAAGGCAGAATTTAGGTGTTCAACCTCTTGCATTATCACTGTTCACCAGATTTTTACCATTACTTCTCTTTGACTGTTTGCAGCACAGTGAAACGTTTTTCATTGAGCCTAACACATCATTATTTTCTGCTTAACAATTTGTCCTAATGAGAGAAATCAACTGTCCATTTCGGGAGGCAACCCAGCAACACATGCCAACGAATTCCTGAAAACGTAAAAAAGGCACAAGTGCAAACCAGAAGTGATTTTTACAAAGCTGATTTTGCACGAAGACTTTGTTTAGTGCAGCGGTTCCCAAACTTTTTTAAGCGCGACCCAAATGTGAGTTTAATGAATATCTCACGACCCAAGCTTGAAAGATCGAAAAAGATGTATTTTACCTGCTTAGAAAGCGAACATGTTTCAAACTACTCTACTACTACACAGCTAAATTTTCATACTATCAACCCTGATACTCTACTGACCTATTTACTGAACTATTCAGCTCAAATACTTCCCTACTCAACAAATCTTAACTTAGCAGCTAGTAGCTGTGCTACCATTAAAACTCTAGGAAAACCACTTGTGATGCAGTAATCCAGTTTTGATAAGACGAAGCCAAATGAAATGCGTATGATGTAATAATTCAGTCTTTGACGGAACTTGAAAAATGAAAAGAAACAAGTTCGTTTTGACAGATTTGAATAACCTTGGCGCGACCCATTTTCGACCTTTTGAGACCCATGTTTGGGTCGCGACCCATACTTTGGGAATCGCTGGTTTAGTGCGTACACATACACGCACGCGTACACACACACACACACACATTCACACAGAAAAGATAAAGCTCGTATATAAACCACGAACTCTGAGCTGGGTTCTTTTCTCCGCTGAGACATTTCGTTCATTTGTCCCATAATATTATTAGGACTCGCCGTAATGCACTAGCTTGTATTTTCGGACATTACGACTGAATTAATTAAATCTGTTTGGTCATTTAAAAGAAAATCGGTATATGACGGAAAAAACTAGACTCCGAGAACAATGAAACGGCACTCGGTTAGATATCCGAAGGTTTAGTCAGTGTCCCGGCGTCTTGTATAGATCGATCGTAGCAATAATTCAATAATTATTTGCGCCATTAACTTAACTAACCTATTTGCGATTTGCACGCGCTATTAGTCTTTGCCAGTGCAATTATCACACGCATAAAATCGAACAAACCTACATACACAAGTCGAAATGCCATCCGCTAAATTAAGGAAGTGAGAATTTTTAGGTTGTCTATTAAATTTCTTAGTTATCGCCACAAAAAATATAATCATGTTTTGGGATCATGTCTCGTTGACCCCATCAACAGTCATTTGTCCTGGACATCACTGTTGGATTGCAAGCACTATCGAAAAGGTCAATGAACGAGGAAGAATAAACAGAAATCTAAGGTAGGACAATACAGTTTTTTGCTCCTCACTTTCACTTTAAGTTGGACATCCGACGAATTTGCCAACTCCGTAGCCTTTAGATTCCCAAGTACTCTCAGTTTTAAATAATCATAATTGCTGTCACTTTTAAGGTCGTGCCTTGGCAAAACCTGCTAGATATTAATTCGGATAACACGCATAAAATCTAAGGGGCACGAAACTCTTTACAACTTGCCAGCGTGATTGGGAGAACTGCAAGCTGGAGCAGCACAACGCTGTAAAACTGCATTGTTACGGTTATTTTACTCTGAAATAGCATTTACTGCAATAAACGTGCGTCAGACACGATATTCGAAATGTCAACGAGAGCGCAATTTGCGAAGAGTTCACGACATGACACTTCGCAACAAATGGCGCAACTGTGAGAAATTCGCAAAACCTTGAATGTCGAGTCACCTCTCCGAATGGAGAGATCTCAACTGCGTTATTTCACAGCCATGTGACCAGACTGCCACATGACAGATTGAGGAGGCACGTCCTGTGCTGGCTACACACATGCGAACACGGCCCAGAGGTCGACCAAGGGCAGGTGGCGTGATTACATCTCCCACTGGCTGGTTTTGATCGGTCTTGATGTGGAGCCAGCAGGACTATCTGAGATTGTTGAAAACCGTGAAATATTTCTTGTCCTCATAGGGCTGCTGCCCCCACGGCCCTGCCCAGAGGAAAAGCGGGTACAAAACTGAATGAATTAACGAACAAAAGCGCTTCGCTGGAAAACCTAAAAATGTCTGGCGAGTTATGAGTCCAGTAGGCCACAATGCAACATTTGCAAATCCCTAAAAGTGGTGAAAAAATATTCGTAGAAATTCGAATGGGGTCTTCCTTTTTTGTTCAGCCAAAGGAATGCCGGTTACTTTTGGTAAAGCCTAACGCTGCACCAAGCTATGTCACACATTTCAGTTCGCGAAAGCGCGCAAGCACTGATGAATCATTTGTCCGAAATCTTGCTGCAGTCCGAAAGAGCACGTAAATGACAGCGGAAGCGCATGAGATCATACGCCCGCCATGATTTAAACCCGTGGTTTGTGAATAGCGGCTTCGAATACGGTCAGCTGCTTCAATTTTGCAGAGCGTCTGAACTCGGTCCCTACGCACTTTTCCGATGAAACTTCCGTTCGGTTGCAAACAGTAGCATTGTAGCTGTTCGCCGTGCAAAGAAATGATTAAATAAACGCGGCCCTCGCGCCATTATAATGGGGTCCTGCCCGTTTCAAGCACATCTTCTCTTGTATAGTTTTTCTGCCTGGTTCTTCGGCTGGGTTCTTTCTTCGTACAAAAATACGCAAGAAAATAGCAGGACTGCCTGATCAACAAATACGAGTTGCTTACGTAACGCACAGGCAACATTAGAAGGTGCGTGTTTTCGAACAAAGCTGTGACGCATTCGTCAGTTGAGTTTCATGACCTACACCATAGGTGCAAGAGCAAGCAAATTTTTGGGGGTGCAAAGGATTTTTGCCCAAATTTTTCCAAACTTCCCAAAAAAGTTTTTGTGCAACTTTTGCCGACCGTTTTTTAGTGTGACCTTTTAAAAAATGGTCTTCACTTGTTTTCCTGCAAACGTTGGGGCAGAATGTTTTGAAGTTAAGCAACGTTGGGCGCTATTTTTGCCCAAATTCAGGGATTTTTTCTAGAAATTTGGGGATTTAGTTCGGATTTTCAGGCATTTTGCCCAAATTTTCAAGGATTTGCCCAAATGTTAGGAGATTTTGCCCAAATTTTCAGCCGCGTACAACAGTTATGGGCGCTTTTTCGAACGGCAATATTAAATTGGTTTTACATTTTGCGTTCTGAAACAACCAAAATTTATAATTGCCTTTACAAACCAAGAAATAGGTCTCATTCGGAAACATCTTCCTTATATACTACAGTCAACTTGCTTGTTACCTTCTCACCATACTATATCCAGGCTCTGTGCTTCATGAAAAATTATTTCATATCTTTTTTACCGCTAACACAATCGTTTGCATCAGTGGGTTTGTCACAGTTGTAAATCCGCATCTAATTTTAGTTACACAGCAAAAACATCACATTTTATACAAAATCAAATCGAAAATTACGAATTCACGAGATTTGAACTCAACTTTCCACCCGAGTTTCTCCGGACCATTAGTGCTGAACAGTCGTCGCTCCAACTAATACGGCACGCACCCAAGCAAAGGTCGGAGGCAAAAATTACTATGAGGGGGTTGGAAATTCAAACTTGTCCGCAAACATGTTTTAAAGCGTTTTCGCAAATGTAAGTTTTTGCCCAATTTGTGGACATTTGTTCCCTTTCATCCTGGACAGCAAACCCAGGTGTGAGTACATCGCCGTTTTGATAAAACTTGCTGATATGACGATCCGTTGTCTGAAACTTAACCAATCATTGAAGGGCAAGCAACGTTTCAATCCAACTCAAACGAAACGATACCTTTCTCGAAGTCGCAGTTCTCAAACCTGCAAGCGTTCAACCGCGAAAAGTCCGGTTGGTCGATATATTCTATGTCGGTTGCATTAATTTCTGCCAACGGCCGGAACTTTCTCGACCTGCAAAAATAAACATGATACGTTAGTTCAAACGCTTTATGAAATATCGTTGACCGATCAACTGCGTACGATCCGCAAATGAGTTTCAGCAATCGCTTCGAGCTCAACTTGAGGTTATTGCGCCAGTGCACCATCTTCACGGACATTATAATAGAAATGGATTTACAGAAACTACTATGTGGAAGTGATTGGGCTTAAATAATACTGGCTAAACTGTACTTCTACATGGCACCATCAGGAATAAGCTGTAAATCCATGCATATTCTGAAACACGTATGGGCTGGCAAGGTGCAGGTGACGTCAGTGTAGTCTACGCTCGGATTTCATCGGTAACGTCGTAAACAGACTAAGCACTCAGCGCAAGCTCGCATGCTTCCGCAGAGCAGATGTGCTGCTGTAAGAACAGCAACGGCAGGTTTTTTTATACACAATCTTAATGATTTGGTGAACTAAGGCATCCTAGAGGGATCTAGGAAGCCTTGAATACAGCGCTCGAGAAAAGCACTTGGACAGCAGTGCACTGCGCTCGCTGCTCGCATCCACTAAGGTTCTCCGAAAAAAATTTGACGTGTGAACAAATATACAAAGGTTGCGACACTCTACCGGTGTTAATCTTTGGTGCTCGTGTTATAATCCATTATCAAACGTTACGTTTAGGATTTTTGTTGAAAACACGCGAAGTGCCAATTGACACCGCAATTTAAATACCGCGCACCTTCAGTCTAAGCAAGTCTAACGGCTGCTGGAAGATGTCCATGATGGCTTTGTCAGCCCTATGCGTTGAGACAAGATGTTTGCTATTTTCAACTAATAACTTATGTGTTTTAAATTCACAGTTCCATTCAAATCACTGGGGAAACAACAAAGCCATAATGTTTAGCAAGTTTTTGAAATGGCAATTTTTGTAAAAAATGTCCATCATCAAAAACACTAAAGTCAATTTGTTACATTGATGCTATCAATGCGTAGTAAATGTTTGGACCTCACGGATTGCTTTGACTTTATAAGGTTGTGTTTGGTTTTGCGTCACTGCTTTTACGAAAGGGTTGACTGTGCTACAGGTTTGGTGGTTTTTCAGAGGCGACCTTCAGTGTTTTCCAGACATGTATTTTCCGCCGAAGAATGTTAACGGCACACTGCTTCTCAAAAGCTGTGTACGCAGGGCGGGCTGGCAATTCGTGAGTGGTATTGAATTTTTGTAGAAAGTGACGAATTTCGATTGTAACAACTCCGTTTAGCGTTATTAAAATAATATAGCGTAAAGTAATCCTAAACCTCATTTAAAAGGCGTTTTTCTCCACTGTACAAAGTTCCTCATATCGTTTAACTGTAACAAACAACACACAGCACTACGCAGAAAACAGCACTTGCTATTGTTGGAGACAGGTTAGCAATTACCACCGCACCTAAATTTATCGAATTCCTGGAACCATGAGCATCAGAAGGGGGGTACGGGGTTTTGGCCCCCCTGGATTTTGAAATTTGACACTTTCATATCAAAGTTTTAGCAAAAAAAGGTTGTTTTCTTAATTTCGAGTGGATACAATGAAATTTCACCACTTCCGGCCCCCTAAAAAAACTTTTTAGCTACCCCCGGAAAAAAAATCTTTCCGACACCCATGCCTGGAACACGACCTTACAATTACAAACATTGTACTTTTGTTTTGGACGGTTCTGAACCTCTGTGCGCACCACATGCCACCAGAAGCAGTACTCACGACCACACAGACTATGCCTCGAAACAAACGTGTTTTGGTGATGATGTCACTCTCACGGGGCTAGAAGGAACCATTCTTGTCCGTGAACGTCGATTACAACTGAACAAGCGAGAGCTTTGTGCTTGTTCTTTCATTACTGTCATATTGGATCTAGTTGCAAACGGAAATAATCCAGCTCAGATAAAACTTCCGAAAACAATGTGCACGTTTCCTAAATGTGTGTCGAAACTTCTGCGCTAAAATTCAGTCTCGCACCTAGTGCATGAGGCAAGTGATATTAGGTGTCAGCTGCATTAAAAGCATACAACTAACCAGCAGACATACTGCACCACGTAGACTTACGCGTTTCCCTGTGACAATCCGCTTAACATGGCAACAAATCCTGCCAACGCCAGAAAGTATAAACCGATTATCAGGAAAAGCTTAAGCAAGGTTTTCATTGTCACAGCACATTTTGCAAACACTGCCAATGCAGTGCTGTGCAGAGTAAGTGGTTGAGACAATTCTGAAATCCCTTTTAAACAATCAGTAAGCCGCCTGCATTCGAATCACGGCTTCGCAGGCTCTGCAACGAAGATAAAAATATTCAATTTGGCACACAACTCCTCACAAACGCTCGCCCGTATAAAATGACATCACGCTGTTATTGGCGAAAAACATCACATTCCTTCGGCACAGTTGGTGATGGACTTTGCCCTAATGAACAAGCGTCCCCGTACAACCCCATTTTTCTTCTAAGTTCTTTCTATAGAGTACAAAAGTAGACGAATGCATCATAAAAGAAAAATTCGACTTTTTTGCAAATAACAATTAACCATTACGCAGTTGTTCAGCACGAACGTCACTTGCAGCATAGATTTCTACACCATTGCTAACTAAACCTCTTTGAATCAAGTCGTGAAAATTCATCGTTAGGAGAAGGGGCGGTTTTAACTAAAAAACATTGGTGAATATCAACAACAGAGACGTCAGAAGGTAAAAAAAATTGATTCTTGGGTTCAAAAGCCTCGAACGTTTCACGAAATGCTTGAAGCCTGACTAGGGGGAAATTCGATTGCTTAGAGCAGCGATGGGCAACTAGTGCATCTGCGAGCAACTTTCCTCGTTTGCAACCACGCTGGGGGTCATGGCCTTTTCGCGCGGCACGTTTCCATGATTATCGACGCTTGCTTAACGTTCGACAACAAAAGACCAAAGAAAGATCTTCTTCTATCTGTCTATCTATCTATCAACTGCATGTAGCCGTACTAAATAATTTTCAGTTCATGCTTTGATTTTGTAAACCATCATTGTCCATAACGTTTGATTCGCGGGCGGTTTTGGGCGAACGGTGGCCATTTTTCAGGAACCATCAACGGGCTCGTTTTTGCCTTTGCAAACCACGGCTTCCCCGCCATTGGAATAAGTAGAACTTTTATTTTTGTCAGGATTTTAGGTGGAAGAAATAAGACAGATTAAACACTAATGTGTCAGCATTGGCATGCTGTGTTTGTCTGCTTCAAAGATCGCTTCGTTTGGCGAAAAAAGACTGCATTCAAAAAGGTCATCCACACAAAGCCGTTAAATGAGTTTTACGAGGTTGCTGTCAACACCCGCGAACCATATTTCAAAACGCCTTACAATCTCAATGTTTCTTAATGATATTCTAACGTTCAGCCATCTTTGTTTCTTTTCTGACCGAAAATGAAATTTATTTATTACGTTGATTTCTGAAGCTGCGCATTTATCTACCCTTGTTGAAGAAGCAAACGTTTATTTCATGCAGCAACGCCAGTCCTCCCAGTAAGTTTGATCGGGATTTAGGACAAAAGTTATGGACCTTTTTTTGATACGATGCAGTCGCGTTTTGACAGATATGCGCATTCTTGAAAGCTCTGAAACCATGCGTCTACAAATCAACAAGAACCGGACTTACTTAACATGATTCGAACTCCTTGCAGATAACCTAGCCGTATTTTTGAAATCTGCACAGCATCCCCCCATTTTTGAAAATTCGTTGAAAAATCTGATTACTAATCGGACTTAAATAAGAACTTATTTCATATACCATCTCGCTACCAACAGACCTCAGCTGCTGATCACGGAATTCGTCACTATTTCCGCCTGGCAAAACAAACAATGTCTCGTTCCATACGCTCGAGTGAACAGTTCAAATCAAGTTATGCTTCAGTACTTCGTAACAACGATATTGATGAAGTCACAAAACTACTTGGTGGTGACTCATGACTCGGGTTATTTTTTATGACCTAAAGACTTGACAAAATATGACTCTACAGGGTGTTTCACAATTGTTGAAACAAAGCGGCAGCTTCTAAAACCTTTATCGATGACCTTACTCATTTTTCTCTTTCCAGATTGTCATAGGGAAATAG
>JGI24158J21664_10011614_pt1 | contig 11713 bp, 5 predicted proteins | sample Ectturendosymbi3_FD_21664 | JGI IMG/M metagenome (IMG submission 21664)
CATGCGCAGGCGTTTGCATACGAAGACGCATTGAACTCATTGTAACAGTCGCAGACACACCTGACGCATCGCACCAGAAGCATGCCATGTGCATACAGCTTAAACATACCGAAAGGTGGTGGTTTGCCTGTGTTGTGTCTGTACCGGAAACTCGACACCAATGCACGTTTATGTACATGGTTTCCTTGACAAAAAGATACAGAACTTGTTTCGTAGTTACAAACCTGATTCGAAGTGAAGTATTTGTTTTGATTTGAAATAAAGCACCCACGTGCCCGGTTCTGCCTGAACTGTTCCTCTGGACGCACCACGAGGTACACGAAACCAATTTAATTCCAAAATAAACAGTCGACAGAAGACGTTAAAACGAGCAATCTGCAGCACGATCTCAGAAAAGAAAAATAAAAAATTAACAGGAGGAAAACGTACATGAGCAGACAGGAGACTCACAGCATGATGGCGGTTCATGCAGGTTAGTCGAAGCCGTGCGAGTCGAAGTGCAAAATTGCGATTACGAGAAACTCGATCGTTTAAAACCAACAAGAGGAACTTGAGGTGATCGAGGATGGAAGGCACGATTTTGAACAAACGCAGGAACATTGCAGCGGAACACGACGAAGCTTGGCGGTGAATGGCAATGATAGAAGGCGTGATAAAAACGAGTGATAAAACTTTTTCTCCGTCCACACACGTTAAGCAGTCGTCGTTGTATGGGTATTGTTCGTTGACGGTGGCTGGCAGTAGCAGCATGAGTCCTCTGTGCACCTCTGATTGACGCGGGGTCATAAAGCCCAGGCGGCTTTGCAACGTGACTTTGTACACCTTCGTCACCAAGGTAGACCATCTCGATGTGTAATAAGACATTGGTTGTCGGTTCCGAAACGTCAACTGTCTCCATAGGGACGCTCTCTGAAACGTAAGAAATGAAACTCAATGAAAACACGGAGAATATCGACTGAAAGAATGACGGCAATGTTTGTAAATTTGCAAATTAAAAAAATTTCTAGTCCCAGCTAGATTCAAAGAAGCACTGGCACCTCTAATGAGAACCACGACATTTTTCCAATACAATCTCTTGACGCCAATAAAAGCATTGTCCAATTTTCATCGTATTGAAGCGAGCTTACCTGGATGTGGAAGCTTTTCCGCCTGCTTTTAGTCAACCGAACTAAATGGCTAAAATGGGGAAAACACTTTAAAAAGCAGATTTAAAGCTTTCTTCACCAAAACATACTTGGGCAAGACGTCACGCTCTGACAAGAATACCATTGAATAGCAAACCATCCATCCAACCTCGACTACATTTATGACGTATGGAAATCTGAATAAACCAGTCTGCTCGACTGAGCTGCTTGCTAAGCATTGGTCATGCGATTTAACCGAAGTCGTGATTCCATCAGCAAAATCAGAAGCAACTACTTTGCACCATTATTGGGGCGTCGCTTGTAAAAGTATTTAATGGCTGAAGTTTCGTTCGAAAGTCTTCGTCAAAAACAAATAAATCACAACTGACAAATAAATCAGACCTCCTGGGACCGCTGGCCCCGTGACCCTCCCAAGAGGAAAAGCAGTGTGACAAGTGCATTTTATATGCTATGCCAGTTTTTTAAGGAAAATGTTAGGTACCCGGTATGGACCTGTAGGGACCCGATTTTCTGATTCTAGGGACCCGAATCAGGTCCCTGAAACACCTTAAAAAACGTGCTATGCGTTCTTAATACACGCAAAAGAACAAACAATTCTAAGCTACTTGCTACGTACTGCGTTCCCAATTCGGCGTCTCTGTCCCCAACGTGACGCTCATATTCAGCGTGTATTCTGTCAAGCTCAGAAATGCACTCGAGCATTGAACACAAGGTCCTGAATGTGTGTTGCGGGTCCTCAACGTCGAAGGTTGACGGAGCAGGAGCGGGAGCGCCTGGCTCTGTGTCGGGATCTTCAGCATCGACGCTGTCCTCCGAGTCAAAACGATCACTGCCCGGGACTTCCGGGCCAACGTACACTGCCCTGGCGCCGCATTCCTCTGCAATCACAAGAGGTCCAGTATAAGCAGGGAGCAATTCCAGCAACAACGAGAAGTTGTGTAAACCAAGAGGACCGTCCATAAGAAAGACGTCCCTTTTATTTGAGATGGCAACTTTTGCTACATGAATTAGCAAGCATTGTGATAATCAGACGAGCTGACAAGCAGAGGGCGAATAGATCGCAGGGGGTAGAACACCTTCATTCAAAGACAAATATGCGGCCGACTGGAGGCAAATCGGCGAAGACGAAGTTTCATCATGGGCACGTGCTCCAGTGAGTACGGTTTTAATGGTGGTTTAAACCTCAAATGTTGTTAATTCATCGATATACTATATTTACTCGCTGTGCCAGAGATGGCGGCGGTTCTTACGAACCAAGTACAGAGCAAATAAACGTTATACCCATTCCCTTCTCGTCCTCAAGTACAGGACAGCGGACGGATGCATTAGTGGGGCGTACACAATAAAACATCAAATCGAATGAATCCGTTTAAGGGTTTTCTGCAGTTCGGAGAGCTAGTTGTTACCTACCTTGTAACTTGTGGATTCTTTCGACAGACTTGCTCAGCAAGCTGTAAATCCTCTCCAGCTCTCGGTCAAGATCGGTGTTGAGACGAAGAGAAGCAGGAAGACTGAAGAAAGACACTGATTTCTTTGCATCATTACATCAACGCAGAACGTCCACAACACGACAGTGTTACAAGAAACGCTGAGGGGCAACACCGCGTAGCACTTAGTCGCGATCAGGGAACTATTAACAAACTGTTGAGCTCCAAGTTTTTGTTCACGGCTTGTTCGTGGCACCGTTTAATGAAAGCGTTATCGCAGTCGCCCATAAGAACGCTTGCAAATCATTAAGAACATATTGTTCACACTAAAATTGATTCATGTCATTTTCGTTGTTGTATCAAATTCAGTCAACCAACAGAAGTGGAAAAAGTTCACGACATCACGGCAACAAGCAGCCACTTAACGAAGTCCTTGATTATGTGAAATCTTAAAGAAATCTGCCGAATGTTTAATTAGGATAGATCAACAGTATCATAAGGTTCAGTGAGAAAAAATTATGATTTTCTACCTCGGTATCCAAAACCTTGGAAATAACTGCAACTCCCAATACATGATTATATCTTTCGCGATTCTGTATCGACCTTAAATGTCGACAGGCTTGGCTTATCACACGTTGTTAGTTTTGTACACACAAGGATTCGAAAACGTCCCTATCACCACGCATTTGTTTATCCGAATCCTTCCTAGCCACTATGGCTAACGGATGCACTCTAGAAACGTTATGTCGACCATGCGAAAAAGTTATGACGCACTTTCAATAGCGAACAAACTTCCAGCATAAACGGATTCAGCATTTCTATTACAAGTCGGCCCGAGTCCCTAGAATTAGTTTTGCACCAATAGCACCTTCATTTTTTATGAAGTGGTGCCGTGTCAATGGAAGTGGCCAGCTTTGACTTACAACTTAAAACCGTGCTCCCGACGTTTACAGCCTAGGTTTTTTCGGTCATATACCGATTGTTTTTTGAATGACCGAAAACAAATTAAATCAATTCGGTCATAATGTCCGAATAGGTAGGCTATTAAAAACTGTTTGAGCGAGTTTCAATACTATTACAAGACAAATGACCGAAATGTCTCCGTGAAAAACCCAGGTTCAACTCATCATCGCTTTCAACGTGGTTCGCGCGAAAACAAGTTTCAAACATTTTATTTGCCACTGAAAAAAACGACAACTCGAAATCCTACTCATATCGGTTCGAAGCACGAAAACAAAGTTGAAATCCGACAAGCTATAGGAAAGTCGACCGTGATGAACTCCGAACGGTGATCTCTACAAAGGTAATTCTCCATTTTTGTGTTGGCGCTTCGGAATCTGACCACTCTCAAGCTGATTGCCATTTAGCAAAGAGTTCACCCCACATGGTGGTTTCTAACAGTCACTACCATTCAAAATTTTATGATTGCAATAGCTCAGTAGTAGTATCCACTTCTCAAGCAAGTGGTAGGAACACAGCGCCACCTTCAACCCCCCTGTCCATGGTGTGTTCTTTCGCCACTTGAAGTCATACAAATATGACATAAAAGTTTGTTACGTAGCCTGCATCGCCACACCAGTGAAAAATGACCCAAACAATATTTTGCTTGTACTTAAGAATAAAAAACAGCAAAATAACATTTAAATATTAACGTCACAAAGCAGTAATGTATTGAAATTTGCGAAAGATTTTTACATGGAAATACAAAAATAGAAGTTAAACGGGACGTTTTAAATCAACACATACAGTGGTTTGAAGCTGCTCATAAAATGGAAAAAATAGTAAAAAATATAGCACGGAAAGGAATAAACCAAAAATGGTTAAAAAACAATGTATGCTGAATTATTTTCATTTTAGCTTTTGCGTCTCACGGTGTTTTCTCTTTTGTGGGAGGCGGGTCCAAATGGCTCTGAGTATGTAAGGTTTAGCGCTCACCTAAAATTAATTGTTTGCAGGGGACCAGGACCTGATTGCCGAATAACATGCAGTAACGCAACGTAACAGAGACCAACATAAGGCGAATATCGTTTTAAAAATTTCTCTCGTTGTTTTTCGATTAAACTTTTTTTCGAAAACGTTTTTCGTTTTCGATTAACGGATAGCACCCCGATGCAAATTTCTTCTAGGTATTTTAAGAAAAACGACACACAATCCAGCTAATAATCGTCCGACGGTTCCTTGGAAGTAGCATTACTAACTCCAACAGTGGCAAAAACTGTGATTTAATTAATATTATAGCACTGGGCAATTTTACGCTACCCTGCTAGCACAAGAGCATTCAAAATACAAAATCTGAACAGGAAGAGTAAATTACGGAAAAGAACGAATCTTTTATCCTGTTGCAACACTTGCGAAAGCAATGCATTGATCAAGTTGTAGAAATCCCCAAGTACTGTACAGTAAACCTCGGTTAATCCGCATTCGATTTGACCGACGATTTTATCCGGTTTAGGCGAAGATCAGGATTAACCGAAGCTGGTTGTTTGTTTCTAGCCTGATGTCATCTAAATTCTGAGATATTGGTGAAAATCATCGAAATTGAACACATTTACGACAGAACAGAAGACTTTCGCGGAAGCAAAACGAATTCGTTGATGCATTTACAATGGTACATCATACTAGGAACTGCTACATGCAGACAGTTATGAACCACCTTAAGTTCATAAATTTAGATTGCGTGGCTGCGAAGAAATCTGGGATTTTGGACTGACGCAGAGACTTCTGTGACTAGTTCAGAAGCAGTCTCTTTATTTGGAAGGCAATGTCCTTCATTCCAGGGCATGAAAGTACAATACACTCAAGGATAATACTCTACACACGCACACTCGACACTGATCAATAGACTGAAACCGTGGTGCGGCTACGTGCCTTGAGCGTTATGTTCAACGTGATATGCTATGCCCATGTGTGAAGCAATAATCGTCTGTATACGATTAGTCGATTGTTGCCCGCAGCTGCGGTCGTTGTTAGTAGTTATCATAATTCTAAACCTTCGTTGGTGATCGTGAGTACGCCTGCGTTGCGTCTAAAAAGCTGCCAAATCCTTCCTAGAGACCAGTCTGTGCACTTTAAGAACACAACAGTGTCGAAGTCCAAAAATCCGGATTACGAGATGTGAAAAGAGCAAATTTTATCCGGAATTGGCGAAGATCCGGATAAACCAAAGATTTTTGTAAAGAAAGACGTTAGAAATCATTCGTACCACACGTTTTATCCGGTTTTGGCGAAGATCCAGATTAACCGACTCCGGATTAACTGACTTTTACTGTAAAAGACAAACACGCTACTTACCCGGAAACTCGAGCACAGCCAGGTGCTCTATGTGTTGTCGATCCACAACTGAAATAGAAAAAAATTGATGATTCACTCACAGACCACTGAAAGCATAAGCTTACGGCATATGGATGCGGTCGCATCCCCAACGCTTAAAATTTGGCCATTAATCGGGCAAAAGTTTTCAGCATTTGGGCAAAGCATAGAGCTACACTCACATGTAAATGAGGTAGTCTCTATTTTCCCTCCTAATGCAAAAATAATGACCAAATCAACGGCAAATAGTCTGAGACTATTTTTCCATTATTTTTTGCCTCCGATGGCAAAACAGACACTGCCCTTGAGTGAACTGGAAACAGGTGGTAATGACAACAGGCTTCATCAAATTTGGGCCAACTACAAAACTTCGTTCAAGTTTTAGGTAAAATTAGAAATATTTGAGTAAATTAGGAGCATTTGGGTACGGTCTATCAGTTTCAATTAATTTTGGGCAAATGAGAATCCATTCAATCAAATTTGGGCGAAATAAAACCATTTAGATAAATTGGAAGCATTTGGATGAAGTCCATCAGACAAATCAAATTTTGCCAATTTGCAACAGCTTCATTCAATTGTGGGCAACTTCAAACAGTTTTGTTCAAAACTGGGCTGTATGGAATAGCTTCATTGAAATTTTAGTACATTTAGAAATGTCTGGGTGAACTACGACCTTTATCCACATTTGAATAAAATTAGAATCATTTGGGTAAATTTTAACAATCTCAATTAAGTTTCAGCAAATTGCGAACAACTTCTTTCAATTTTGTGTGAAGTTAGAAACGTTTCCATAAATTGTAAAAATTTGGGTAAATTCCAACAGACTAAATCCATTATGGCCAAATGACAATAGCTTCATTCAAACTTGGGTAACTTCAAAACGTTGCTCTCATATCTCATATATTTCTACAAACTACACTCATACCATACGAAGGCGAAAATTCATTGCATTACTTCTCCCACAAGCGAAACTTGAAATCTTTCTCCAGCCCTGTATTGCCCAACTGGTGGATAGATTTTTTCAGGTATAAGACATTCGTGATTATTATAATAATTCTGACATCATAGGCGAGACTAACGTTATGCCGCAGTCTCAGAATGAATGGAGTCGATCGAGGTTGAATAAAACGTTGCTAGTGAAATGAGATTACGACCTCATTGAGTAGCTGTATCCTTGGAATGAGCTTATAACAAGAATGAAGGGACAGAAGGAAATATTTTGTCAACCGACTATTGCTTCTATTTTTGACCGCGATCCACAATAAATAGCCACAGGGCACAGGCCGGCGACCACTGCTTTAAAGCAGAATGCTTCAAAGCATTCTGTCGAAATACTGCAAGTCAGGGGTTCTCAACTTTTTCAAGCATGTGGCATAATTAATCAACAAACGGAGGGTCCGTACCATAGTACACCGAATATACAACATCTCCAATGCGGCAATTGTTGCACATGCATAGAGCAGAAATAAAACAACATACCTTTAACGACCGCAAAAGCCAATAGATTGGCGCGTACGTTTTTGGTTATAACTCGCCAGTTGCTGCAGCTGGAGAGGTGTTCAAACCCTCTACGGATTCAGCAAGTCTAGTAGTTCCGAGTCAAAAATTTTTTTTCAGTTTTGGGTTGGGGGTTCTCTTGGGGGGGGCGTCACAAGTGGGGATGTTTTCGCGTTTTTATGGCCTTCTTTACCCGGCCCTGGACGCCCATCGAATAGGCTCACATTTTGGCCCAAATATTTTTACGAAACTAGGCTATCTTACGAGTCTTCAGAGCCCTTGATTGGCTTTCTAGCATATCTGGATGAAAAATTATTGCCACAAAAACCACAAAGTAGTCAAAAACCCTACCCCTAAAAAAGGTAACCAGGGTTGAATAACACCCCTTTTGGATATGGCCATAAGTCGCCGTTAGAATAGGCTAGAGAGCTGTTCAAACCCTCTAAAGATTCGGGAAGACTAGTAGTTTAGACTGGAAAACAATTTTCAGCTTGAGATCACAGGTTTTTTGTTAATGTTTGCATATTCAGAGGTTGTTTATGCACATTTCTGTACATTTGGATAATGACGTCACTTCCGGGGAGTCGAACCATCCATCAGATTTGGCGATTCGAAGTTTTTTTGGATTCTAGGCTTCAATACGAGTCTTTAGAGGGTTTGATGGACTTTCTAGCATTTCTGATTGAAAAGTTACGGCCAAACTTCCGGGTTTTAATTAGGGAGATCCTCTGAAATTACTCAGCCATGTCCTCAACGATTTGAGGTCTTTTGGCCCTAACTTGGGCACCAGAAACGCTAGGAAGTCGATCTAGGTCTCTAAAGCTTCATATTCCAGCCTAAAATGCAACCAAACTTTGAGCCAAAATTTTGGCCCTTTGTGGAGGTGATGGCGTCATAATGAAACAACCAAAAAAAGCCAAACTTACCCTTTTTCTAACCCCACTCACCGAAAACCCCGTCTCCAATTTAAATTGTTTTTTTTTCAGTGCAAACTAGAAGACTTCAAGAGTCTTTCGAGGGCCCGTATAGCTCGCTAGCATATTCCAGCGGGGAGTTATCGCGAGTTACAGTAGCCGCCAGTGGGAGACTCATGCATTTTCTGATTTTGATGGTAAAATGGGGTTCTTGGGCCATAACTTTGGTTCCAGACATGCTAGAAGGTTAAGCAAGGGCTCTATCGACGCGGGAGATCATCTAGTTTCCAAAAAAAGTTTGAGCCAAAATTTTGGCCCATTGGATTGGCGTCCAGGGCCTGTCAAATTTGGTCAAAAAACACCCCCACTTTCCGAGCCCCGCCCAGGCGAACCCCTCACCAAAATCAAAAAAAAATATTTTTTAATCGAACCAAGAAGACTGGCTGCATCCGTAGAGGGTTTGAACAACTCTCTAGCTATAGCAGCTGGCGTGTTATAACCAAAAAAGCATGGCGCGCGGGGTCGTTAAAGGGAAATAATGCAACGTGCGCTACAATCAATGCGAAGTCTGAGCCTGTTTGTTGCAAGAAAGCAAAGATATTCGAGGTTCAACACATGATAAGGCACAGATCAAGTCACCTTCCACATAAAGCCTGCTTCTACATTTCGTTTTCATGGCAACAAGAGGCCCTGTTTTCGAGGATCATCTTGCTAAACGTACTCAATTTCAATATTAGCGTACACGGCCGTGGTCCGTCAAAAATTCTTCCGTGACGCAGTAGTGGGCCTGGCCCACAGGTTGAGAAACCCTGCTATCAGTGGTTAGGTTTTCCTGTATGGTTTCGAAACCTTCGCATTTCTGGGTATGTCCGCTAATCCTAAACGCATATTCGGTTAGAGCCTGCATCTGCTTGCGGCGCAAGTTTAACAATCAGAAAAATGCACGGCACACCGTCGTGGTGCACTACAAGCACTTGCGTCCTGCACTGCAATCACTTGTTAATTTTAAACTTTTTACTTATTTTACACATATGCGCAACATTCGAGAGCTACTGTTTTTAGATGAGATTTTATTGTGAACTGGCATGTTTCCATTCAAATTTCACTTCTTGGTTTATTGGAGAGAGCTTTTATTAAAGATTTGTTTGAAAATGAAATATGCAAAGGAAAATTCAGTTCAATGGACAGACTGGGACAGTAATCGTGAACGTCTTAAATTCGACGAAGTAGGCAAACATTCAAGTTCAACAAAAATAATTCTGTTATTAATTATCAGTGCATCATATCAGGAAAATGCACTGCCAGCAATTCACATTAAAATCACACTAGTTTACCAAATCCTTAGGCCAACCAGTTTTATCTCCGAGATTAATTTCGCTGCACCATTCCGAGTTTGTTGATAACAAACACAAAAATGTTCCTTCATTCTCTCCTTCAATGCCCCTCCGTAGCTGCCGGGCCCCGGAACAATGTACCTGCTGGACCCCCCTTTTATAGGCCCTGGATTTAAGACTAGGTGTTCGACGTAACCCGTGCTTTTAGAATTGATAATTGAGAAGTTTTGTGGCCCTGGTCTTGGTAAAAACATCGCTATCAAGCGATATGGATAGGAAGGGCCTAATGAGCGAAACGACATCCTACTTTTTAACATGCATCTTCAAATTACATCTATTGTTATAAGCGTTAAAAAAAAATTAGAAAGTTTCTCTTTTGGGTTTTAATACATTGCTTATTACGATTTACGCAGCAAAATTACAATTAATATCCCTTAACACAAGCAATTGATATTGCTAGCCACTATAGGGAGATTCGCGTCTGACACTTGTAATTTTGTCTGTGTATGATACTACCACCTATGCCGTAATGGGACAAACGCAGACTGAGGCAATTGTTGCTTTGCATCGGAATGGCCGGATTGACTTAAAACCCGCGAGTTGGGAGTATGTTGTGCACCGTAACCCATGCAATGGTGGGCTGCTGTAGAATAGTCTACTTTAGTAGATGCAACTTGTTCCGTGGTCAGAAACAGACTAGTTTGTTTTTATGGTTTGCCGTTGGTTTATCGCAATAGATTACCCAGCTTGTCCAAAACAACAACAGGGCACCATAATATTTTCCTAGCGAAGACGTTGTGTATATTAGCGGTGAAGCTTTCAAATAACGGTGGTAACAATTTGAGTGCGTCTCGCGTTAAAACTAAAATGCATCCTCGTACGGTGAGATAGAGGTCATCAGTTTTTGGTCAAGCACAATTTTCATTCCTTGTTTTTGTGGTTTCTTTTCGAAAACTTTACCACTTACAAATGTCTGCAGCCACTCAGGTTTGCCACGAAAATCATGCAACTAGCCTTCCACCGGGATGAGACATATGGTCATCCCACTCAAAAATTTTATTTGGAGTTGTGACTAATGATATGACCGCAGACGAGGGGTGCTCAAGCAGATGTGTATCTTTAGGTATAGACGTTTCCGGGGCTGGAAAGGTTAAAACTACTGGTCTAGAGTTTTAATTGGAAATCTGGCTGTTTTGAAGAGAAGGCAGTACAAAACCACAAAACTGTTAACCAAATCATTTGTAATGCTTCTGCTCAGTAGAGTTCAGTTTTTGAGTCAGGCTTTACATTTTGTTTCATTTTGACTGTTCAGTCAAAATGGCTCAAATGATAAGGCTGGTTAAATTATTGTGTTGATAAGAGTGTACATTTATTACTTGCCTTATCTACTGGGTAAATTAATGTGAAAAGGTTGAGTTTTTATGTTATTGATACACTTCATGCACCATGGCTAAGCAACATTACAAGCGTGGTAAAGCATGAACAGCAGCATGTCTTGCAAGATTTGCATAGACCTGATGAATAGAGTATTTCAACCTGAACTGTTAATGCTGAAAGGTCTAGAGTATTTCAACCTGAACTGTTAATGCTGAAACTGATGGTTTAGCTCCATGTGTGTCAAATGATGAAGTCCACCATGCCAGCGGCAGAACGAATCAAACTTGCGAACAAGTTTTCCAATGACTAGGTCTTGGAAAATACAGATGTGTCAGAAGATCATAGCTGCTTGTCTAACGTTAAAGCTGTTCGTCAAGTACTATCAGCTTGGACTCTTACGAAAACAACTGCTTCTAAGCAAGCAATATCCAGAGTCTGACATTTGGAATAAGTTGAACTGTGTCCTTCCGGAAGTTCATTATGCATACTCTAGTTTGATTAGGCAGCCACATCTCAGCTATTGTGAAACTGAACACCAGGCCCGTAACCAGCTTGGGACACCAGAAGGGGAGAAGAGTTTTCTGAGGGGCCCAAATTTGTTGAACTATGTCCAATAGTTTAACTGCATCCAGCACATTTTTCCAGGGGGGGGAGAAAAATTTTCTGTTGCGGGCCTGCTGAACACCATCGCGGAAAATAATCGTTTTTTT
>JGI24158J21664_10011615_pt1 | contig 11712 bp, 8 predicted proteins | sample Ectturendosymbi3_FD_21664 | JGI IMG/M metagenome (IMG submission 21664)
CAACTCCAAAACAATTTTTCATAACATTCAAAAGAAAGCAGAATCCATTTCCAATTTACAGTATAAAGGAATATTTTAAGAATTTTGTTTGAATGGCATCAAAACCCGATAATACACCTACTTATTTGAAAATCGCTTAAAAGGAAGGGGAAAATTTTTCTAATATCCCTTGTAGTTAAAACAGGTAAGATATGTTAATATGCATTATTACTTAGTACAGACGAAGCCAGGGGTCTAACGGAGCAAGGGCCCCGCCCAATTTCTAGCATTTCGTATTATTTTGTGCATTCAGAGGCGGTGTCCCAAATGAAATACTGTTGCTAGCTTAAAGTCAAAGGATTGGCCCCCAAAATTTTGGTCTGGTTACGCTAGTGTTATTATTTTAATAATATTACTTACAAGCAACAATTATTATTCAATAACGATATGTTGAATAATGCCTAGTAACCTCGAACATAAAATATAAAATAATAGCACAAGACTTGTATTGAATTTGTTTTCACGTTTCGCACATTATGGTTGAATTTGCACTGCCGCAGATGTAACACAAGATCAATCTCATTAGTCTCTCTATCAACAATGGAGACGATTTCAGCACCCATGAGCTTTGAACATTTTTCAATCTATGTGCATGATCTGACATTCAACCTTGGCAACGAGTGGTTACGCCAAACAACCATTATGCTGAAATCCACGTTGTCAGTGTTGCTGCAGAAGCTACAAAAATGGTATTTTGTTTCATAATATCAGTCTTGGCTTGTAAAAACAAACCTAAACACAACAGAGCTGTGACAAGACATGACAGTAAATTTTTTCTTAATCTCAATCTCACAACAATCGCATGTGAAAAAGTGCGTACGATTTGAGATTGCCTTTTTTTCACTATCATGTATTGACACAACGCTTGTATAACGTGTTATTACACGTGTTGCACGTAGATATCAACCAAACTCTCTGCTGAAAAGTACAGCACTAACAAACAAAGCATCAAGTGTCACCTTCTCTACATGATGTAAGTTGACGAGGTTGAATCTCCACGGAAGGCGCACAAGTGCAAACTCGACAGGATTTTTTGCAGAGATTTGCGATTTTCAGTCCAAAAGAATCATAATCGCAATAAGCAGGTGCGAGAATGGAACACCAAGAACTTTTATCTTTGCATGAACCTGGTATTGAAGAAAAGTTTCTTTAATGCAAAAAGTGCGTCTCCTTAAAATGTTACCATCAATGTGACAGATAGCATTAATATTCGGATTAACCTTCTTCACTTTAAAACTTCTTTTGTGTCTTTTGACATTTGTGATTGTTTTAGTTTCTAAGAAAGCAAAAAATTAAGGTCGAATGTAAACGTTACCACAAAAAACAATATATAAATATCACCATCAGAAAATCATATTTGCATCATTAGCTTGACCGATTTCTTCTACCAACATCGCCCAAGAAAACAGTTTGTGAACACAGCTAATTAGAAATATTTGTACAGAAAGTTGACGAATGAAAAAAAAAATGGAAATACTAACGAGATGCTTTGACGCATTTTCATTACTTGGCATTCGTCTGCTCTAATGCGCAATATCCATTACCTGCATCACATGAGCGAGCTTGTATTTCTTTGCAAGAATTACAAATTCCACATGTTTTCCTGCACTTCTGCTTCACAAAGTAGCTGTACAAGTTTTGATCTTGGCAAAGTTTCTCGATTCCTTTCGCTTCACAAACCACGCTGGAATCTTTGCAATTCGAGTCTGGATTGAGAAATGGATACAAATTATCATATAACATTTTTTTTAAAACGCTAGAAAATCGAAGGTTTTGAAATGTTGTAATAATGCAAGCAGAAGCGAATGCTCATAAAAACTACAAACCTAACTTACGTCGCCCTGCAGCTTTAAACAATACAGCAATCCACAGCGAAACCGAACCACTCCACGAGCTCCAAATCATGCTTTTTCTGCTTTACATTCACGGGGCACTACGCGCATATAATGATATTTTTCCTACGTTGTGTTCAAATTACACGCATAAACAACTCACCGCATTCGGTTCCATTTTTTTCATTACACTTTCCGGAAGCAACTAAAGTAATAAAAATAACCAAGAGCTTCATATTGGCCATACTGTATCAATATTCAGAATATAAAATCAAATATTCTAAAGGGTACACTAATCTTCCTGCATAAACAGTTAGATTTCAGTCATTGCCTTACAAATCATGATCCTCAGAAGGTTTGTATTCTCACACAAGCCGTCTCTATCTTACAAGCCAGTTAAAGTTTCTATGACCTTGGAAATCAAAACGGAACAGCACATCTGGTACAAACTTGCAAAGAAAAGCACACCTCCTTCGTTGAAAGGTACCTAAGAAGTAGTTTGTTTAAAATCTTTATGAGACCGAAGCAACAAGTCATAGCGCCTTGCATTGCTTCATTAAATTTGACAAAATAGTTGAACTGCTGACTTGTCCAATGTCAAAGGGGCACTTTACCACTACTGTGAATGACCCATTAATACACAGTATTTTATAACGAGCTGTTCATACTGGTGTAGGATGAAAAAAAGAGTTGTAGATGATTATATCATCTTTACGACGTCACGTAATTGTTCATCAGGTTTCGCAAACGTTCCTAAATTACAACCCACATTTCGAAAAATTATTTCATCCTGTTTTATAGTTGCGTGGTTGGACAACACAATTTGATTGCAGGTTTTTCCCCTAAGCTTTCAAGGACTGGCAATTATAATGTATGTGTTTGCATTATCTGAAAGTAAGGTTTAGGATTTAGTAAATAAAAGTCAAATACCTTGAGGCTTTTTGATTGAAGCTACGTCAATGGATTACGCCGTGTGTTCGCGAAGAAATATGCGACTGACACAGTCGATAATAAACGTTAGCAGTTAGTGGAAACGTTTGGGCACTCAGTGGGATGTTACGTCTGTAATTATTCCGTAGAAACCTGTTATTATCGTTTTGCGTTCCGCGGCCAACGTTTGATTTCTGATGTAAGTGTAGTAACAAAGTTTGTCCGCCAATTTTTAAATCTGCTGTAGGTAGAAGTTAAGAAAGTATTGAAGCTCATGGTTGCGTACAAGATATCCAAATTCCATTAATTGAAAAACCGCCATAAAGGCACCCACGTTTTCAATGCGTCGAGAATCATTTGGTGCTCTACAAAACGCGGGATAATTCTGAAATGATGTTAGCCTGTTTGCTCAGAATCTCGCCAGTATCATCAAAATTCTTGGAAATGTGCTCTTGTACACTCAAGTCAAGATTTTGTCAGCTCGCGACAATACCCGCTATTCTCGCATCCATTGATTGGCCGAATGAGTTCAATTACAGTATATCAGAGCATCAAAATGTTAGAGTGTAACAAAGTGCCCACATTCCGAAGGTGGTTCGAACTTTCACCATGGCCTATTTTGCTTTCACAACTGCGAGTTAAAATAAAGGAATAGTATCTTTTTTCAGGTAAAAATTATTTCAATAAGTCTGGAAACTATTCTCACAACTGGGTGGAGTATTGAATTTAGGCTTTGTTGCATGAATCTGTGAAAATAGACGAAATCTTTTTTATGAACTTGCGCGTTAAATAAAAAACTGAAACGTGTAGTGGGGAATGAATTTTATTACCGGCATTTCTAAACATTGCAATGTTGATGGGAAGTCTTTTATGCACCGCAAGTCCATGAAAATAGGAAATTGAATAATACGTCTGATTTCCTGATAGGCTATGCATGAATACAAATAATCTGTATCAGCAGCAGAATTTAATCAAATATCCTCATGAAAACACTTTATGAAAATACCAGTTGAATTAGCCTTCTTGATAAAGCAAACAGTGCCCGCATTGGGCGAAATAACCAAATAATTGCTAACACTAGGAATAAAAATGATTTGATTTGTTGACCAGAGTTGATTTACTTTATCTTCAAAACCTCCTTTTCAACCGAACTTCACCTCACATCTTTGTGCAATGCTGCAAAATGCTCTTCTGAAATATCTGTCTGGCAAAAAAGTAATAAACAAAACTGATGAGAGGGTTTGATTCTTGGCAAAGTTCTCATCTACATCTTTTAGCTCCTGCGGGTTATCTGAAGCTTGTACGGGTTATCCCAGACAGACAGATGGTGCAATTTACTGTCAATATCCTTTCAACTCGTGGGCTTCAAACTCGAAAAAGCGATGGGCAATGTGGCCGTTTGCGACGCTTGAGCAATGGCTTACCATAAGGCTCATCGCTGGCGTCTTTGTTGTTCATCGATTTAGGTGATATTCAGTCAACCAGGTCATGTCAGTACGGATACGCCGACGCCTTTGCCCTACTCTACTCGAACAAGTCTTGGGAAGAGCTGGAGAAAACTTTGTCCGCAGATATGTGCGTAACCATCGAGTTCCTCTCACCATGGAAAATTAAACGTAGTGTGACTAAAACAACATCAACCGCTTTCTACCAAAATACGAGAGGAACAAACCATCAACTCAGGTAACGTCCAAGGCAAAACTCTGCCCTACACCCCAGCGTATCTTGGGGTCAAGTTGGATGGTCAACTGACCTACAGTACAAGCACCACGTCGAGGGTCTACGTCAGAAATTTTTGCACGCAACAATCTTCTGCGCTGCCTTGCTGGCTCGTCATGGGGTGCCAGTACACCCATCATTAGTACATTAGCACTTGCGATCGTCTTTAGCGCAGCTGAATATGCTTCCCCAGTTTGGTGTCTTAGCTCTCACAGCAAAAAACTGGATCTTGCACTACATGACAGGCTGCGCCTTATCACTGGTCGTTTGCGTCCCACCTCACCAGGGCTATTGCCGATTTTGGAAGGCATTGCACCACCAAACCTGCGCAGTGAGCAGCTCACATCCAGTACAAACTGGGATGCCAAGCTGCATTCAACAATCAACGCCCCCTCTACGGTTTTATCGCAGACCTGCAGGGCCTCGANCCACAACGTCTGAGGTCGAGATGCCCTTTCCATCGCCATGCTGCCACCCTAATAGCCTCTGGGTTNGAGATCAAAAAAGCATGGATGGACTCATGGAGGGACATTACACCTATCTCTAGTTTTGCGTGATCCCAAACATCGGTCTTCCCTCTGGCTGCAACCTTCCCCATAATCTCTAGGTCACGTTAAACACGCACAGAACTAGAGTCGCACGCTTCGGCTCTTGCATGTGTCATTTGGGGCTGAGAGAGACAGATTCGTGCATATGCGGGGAGGAAAATATAATAGCACACCACGTATCCATTACTGCAAGGCCCTCTGACCAACAAACTCCCTTGACGGCTTGGCGTCTCCTGGTCCAGAGAGTGTTTGTCAGTTGGGCAAACTTGTAGGGATCGCTTGAGGGTTGCTGCTTATGTGAAAGGAGAAGCACAAGTAGTTCTTAAATCAGTGGGAAACCTATTTCAATCACAGGCCAAAAGAATTGTGAAATGCCCCTGGCAAATCGCAATAAGTATTCAAGTATATCTCAAAGAGAGACTTCTCCTTACTGTGCAAGCATTTGCTTATCGTGTAGTTTCGTTTTTACACAAGTTATGTAACAAAATTCTGAAGCGGATCATGTTAAATGTTCGCGTAGGCCGCATTTGGCCCTCGTGCCTCAGGTTTTCAACCCCGTTCTAAATCTTTGTTCGATGTTTCCTTGATTTATTCTGTTTGTTCATTTTCGCTTAATTCTAACTTTTTGCTTCGCTTTTTCAAGACAAATTACAAATCCATGCTTTTCATGTAGTAATATCTGGGAAAAATCAGACGATCTATCCTACAAATTTACCAAAACTTTGAATTTCGGGAGAATGTTTTAAATATTTGAAATGTTCTCCGAAGTTTCGTAAGTTTTCCTTCTCAGATTGTTTGAAAGTTTTAACACATTTGGACATTGTGGTCTGGGAAGCATGAAAAAATTTCTGAAGCAACGTTGCATGTCATTTTGCCGCCCAGGGTGTTCTGTGCATTTCCTTTTATGAAAAGTATAAAAACACGAATAAAATGGGTCAGGGACATATCTAACCACAAGTACAGCATTAGGCAGTGGTGTAACTGACATGGGGGCAAAAGGGCGAGCCGCCCCTCCTGTCAAGCTAAATGTAAAAGCTGGGCCCCTTCTAGTTGACATTTTGATACTTAGTATTCTTTAGGTTGTTGTATTTTTGCGTTTTCGGGTTGTTATCGATTTTTTAGCTAGTATAGACATCCACAACATCCAGAGATTCACTATCATTTCTTAACGTTTTTCTGAGTTTTGGCGAGTGGGTCCCCTACGGTGACCAGTGGGCCCCCTTCAGCTAAGCGTTGCCCCTGCTGGCTCAAACCTCTAGTTCCGCCACCGGCATTAGGTGCATAAATTGAAAATATTGGGTGCAAACAGGTTCCGAATGTGGTCAAGGGTAGCATTTGGGCAACATTTCATCGTGTAAGTTTTTATTGTCATACTACACAGACCCTAGTGCACTAGCAGTAACTTTTGGCATTCAGTTGCTTTTTCACACTCAAATGCATGACAATGCATGATCATATTGGGTGAAGGAGTGTAGTAAAAATGATGTCTCAATGAAGGCATTCAGAACACATAAAAATTGATCTTGCGTTTGAAAATGCTACATTTCCACTACCTCCTTTAGTTATACCTGTATACTTGCGACATCTAAAATTTAATTTGTTTAGTTTTTCTCCAAGAATCTGAAGACCTAATGTTAGAGTTGAATAATGTTTTGATTTATTGCATCATAAACGCAAACGTTGACATCAGGGATTGTAGTGAACTAGACCTCAAGTTTAACTCCATTGCAAAGTTTATACCGTTCGCATAACTCACATCCGCAACCAGAAATCACGCAGCACAGTCACAGTTTCAAATAAACTTGTTGTGAATGCGTCAAGAAGGCGATTATGTGAGAACACAAACATTAAAACTGCCTTGGCTTTCTTCAGAAGATTGCCTGCAACAAAAATACACAAAATAGTAAAATACGCATTTCTGTAGCTGCACAGCGGCTAATATGCGAACGACGTCTAGGACCAATAAGGCAGTCAAACATGAGCGACGTTTTTCAGTCCATGCACACCAGAGGAAGGATTGTAGTATTCTAGCACCATCGCAGTCACCTAGTCACAATTCAAATGCACTTTAACGACACTGTCTTCCTCTTGCTGCGGCGAAACTAAAAAACATGGTTAACCAGTTTTAAATTCAACAAGCACCATATCACGCTGCTTGTCACAGGCTTGTCACGTGGTAAGTGAGACAAACTCGCGGACGACAAGGCTGACAAGAGGTGAGAAATTTCTTCACTGATCTAACATCACCAAACCCAAAATTACGCAAACGATGAAGTAGATTAGCAAATATTTTATTAGGCTAGTTTTTCTTAAAGAAGCAGGAATCCAAACCGTAATTCCCAGCGTAACTCAAACATCTTCTGCAAACTTCGTAGCTCTATGCCATCCCTATTTCTGAAAACCAATACCAGTGCATCTACCATCTCAACATTTTAATTATCGTTAAAGACAATCATTATTTTTCTTCAATTTATGGTTTGGAACAATCACTATTATTCTTCAATTTATATTCAGTTAGGTGTAACTGGCTTTGCCAAAGTTTTAGCTTTGCTTCAAATGCTCTAATCTCACCAAAAACGTTGTGAATGAGTTTGTCCTTTCCTTGGTCTGACGCATTCAGATAGTTTACAATTTCTGTTACATCCACCAAGGAAGCAAGTTTGTGGGCCACTGAGCATTCGAACATCCAGGCAGTTTCTCTTTAGAATGTGTTTTTACGTTTACTGGTATGTATTGTTCGCAAAATATAAATATAACATTCTGAACGAATTGCCTATGTCCCAAGTAAATCACTTTTGCTTCACACATTGCACGTAAACTCCACAACGTTTGCAGTTAGCGTTTGATCAAAGAAGAAAGCTTGATTTGTATAGGTTTCTAATGGCTATCGGGAGAAAATTCTCAATTACAGCAAATGCTTTTTGTGTAATTACTGTACATCTTACAATAATTTATGTACAGGAAAATGTTAAAATACCAAATATTCCTAGGAAACCTCGCCGGCTGGAGTGGAACCCTTCGCGGGCAGAATCTGGCCGGCGGGCCGAACTTCGGGGACTGCTGGTTTATAAGACTAAAGGCAGCTTCACACAGAATCCGATTACGGCTTACGATCCGGCTTATGGCCAACGGCAGTCTTACCACATCCACCAAGAAAACCATCATCGACAACACCGGCAATCCGGCTTACTTAAAACAATTTTAAGTAAGCCGGAAGCCGGTCGAATCCGAGAAAATTAACCCGGATACGGCCAACGGAGCTTGTATGTAGACTGCCGCTGGTCAAAAGCGGGATCGTCAGCCGTAACCGGATTCTGTGTGAAGCCGCCTTAAGAGGTGGTTTTAATGAAAGGAAAGAAGGTTATTTCCTTCATGCAGGCATGTGTAATATTCCACATAACTAGCAACGTTTTCGCTTTTCAGCATTTTATTTAAACACATGACAAAGCTGATGCATCAAAAACTGTTGAAAGTGTAATGTAGTTTGCCTTTAAGCATGAAAAGAGCAATGCCTTTTATGATTATTAGACGAGCAGTAACAAATCGTACATTTTTCTGGAACGTATCTGAGATTCCAATTCTTGCCTGATCACAATATCTTTTTTTTGCGAAGAGGCGAAAGAAAACTTGTGGGAATTTAGTATCCAGTACCCTCTTTTCTGAAAGTAAACGCGATCGTATAACGTAACTAAAGTGCCACAAATCAGTAACTTGTTTTAACTGCAATAAATTTATCAACAGGGTTGGGTTCATTCGTTGTTGATTCTAACAACTCTCCTGCTTTCTTTTGTGATAAGTAGGTGAACACGTTTGATTTTGCAAGAAGGTAAATCTTTGTTGGTAACAGTTCAAACAACAGCAATCAAGGAAAATAATCACAAAAATGTAACAAGAAATAACACGTTTTTCATGTGGTAAAAGGACAAATCTTGGTACGCTATAAAACGCCAATATCTCAAAAAATTCACAGTCATTTTTCAAACAGAAACATTCCTGAAAGAAATCCTTCTTGTATCAGCCACACGTTTCGTTTTCTGCGTTTTCTATGTTCCATGAAATGTTATTTAAGCAAGTTCATTGTGAAAAACATTTTGTGTATGTCCATTTTTCTCATTCCCTAACTCTTGAATGGATTGAGTTAGAGAGTCCGTGAACACATCGTCGGATCCGGAAGACAGCAATGAATTTTTTGGCGTAGGTTATGCGCACTGGTGACGTTGTTTTGGGTGAAAACCCAGTTTTCACGTTGCCAAGAAAAAAAAGTTGCTTTCATTCAAAAAAACGTAGAGCTCAAATCAAAATCGTCGGAACTAAACTTTCTAGATAAAAAATGTCGGTAAGGACCTTACCTTTGCGATGATTATCACAAAAATTGAAATTAGTTTTGGGGGATCAAACGGGACTAAATCCAAGAAGTTTTGTTTTTTTGTCGCTCAAGCCACTCTTCTGCCAGTTGTCACTCACGAAACGTCTCGAAGTTGCAGAACAGGTGTTTTTAGGTATCTTACAACATCCCACCAAATTTCAAGCCAAAACATTCACAGGAAAATATTTTTCTTGAGGAAAATCAAAAAATCCACAAGGCGGCTGAATCAATTTTTAGATTTTTCAGGCCATATTTCCCAAACGCTTAGGCTAGAAAGTTAATCAAGGTCTCTAAAGCTTAAGATTATCTCATAGACCATTTCAAAGGACGAACCAAATAATTACATCCTGTAATTGTTTCTCAGTACCCCACAACGTCATCTGGGAGTGAATCGATCCAACCCAACCTCCTTCACCCAGATTTCCCCTCAAAAACAGCCCGGACTCAAACTGTTTGAGAATATTATATTTCTGAGGTCTTCAGACGGAGTTGAAGCGAAAAAAACGGATCGAAAAAGCTAAAAGGGATGCGGTGAACGAGTTTTTTGATTTTCTGTGAAAAGTGCCTAAAAATCAGCATGTTAAATACAAAAATATGGATTTTTTTATTTCAAAGGCAAAAGTACTTTTTCTCAAACTCATTGGATTCCGTGCTGTCTTCTGCATCCAGGGATGTTTTCACTGGCTCGTCAGCCCAATCCATTCAGGAGTTATGGCCGATCATAGCTTTGCCCGCAACTGTAGTGACCGGAGCGGCGTTAAAGGTTCGAAAACGAAGATCTTTCAAATTCGCAAATGTTTGATGTTGAAGTTCTCAGGATGGATTCAAAGCGATTTTGTTTCCTCTTCATCTCCTACAACCTTTTCTTTGACTGCACATCTTCTGCACACTTGACAACTCATCGGACAGTTTTGCTTCATCCAGTCTTTTTGCCAGTAATTCACACAACTTCCTTGCTGCGCCCAGAAATTGCAGTTTTCGTATTTGTCCATGCAATCTGAGAATTAAAGTATGAATTAGTTTTGTTCAGTGAATATATTACAAAGGCATGATATCTTTNGCGATTTATATTGATTTTCTAAAATGTTGCTGTTTTGTTTGAATGTTTCTTTGCATCTTAATCGCTCAACTAGAGTGTGCTTGCAAGGATTTTAACTGCTTTTTGTAGAGGTGTAAGTGCATACAACTATGGTATATGCCACAATTTTGGCATATCATTGAACGAGAATACATGTAAACTTCATCTTATGTCGAAACTTTTTTCAAAGCACCTAAAATACTAAAGTTCTTTCGTCACGCCTACAATTAAAACTTCCGCGTTTTGCAATAAAGAATACTGTGAAATTAATCAGTATCAGGTGTTTGTAACGGCTATTTTGCTTTGCAATCTAACGCGTAATAACTGCAAAATAATTACTCACGATCTTGAAAAGAAAGCAACATCAATTCCTACCTACGCAGGACAAACTAAGTATTAATTTTGAATTTTGTCGGAACTGTGCTTTATCTACGGATTTAGAAATTCCTTCAAGGAAAAATGAAAATTCCATCGTATCTCTTGTATTTTTCATTGAATCAAGCAAGATATATTTAGTATATGTTGTTGCTTCATGAAATCATTTTGTTTCAAATAATAATTATTTAACAACTGTAAATTGAATAACGGCAAACGACCTCGAACATAAAGTCAATACTTGAGAATTTGAATGCGTTTGTTTTCACGTTTCGCACACTCTCCATTTGAACGGCCCCGGAGGTGAATACAGATCATCTTCTATCGCCTGCACTTCAACGCTTAGAGCAGTTTTTCAATCTACATGCGTGATCTCACATTGCATCTTGTCAATGAGCGGCTACAGCAAACAACCATAATACCATAAATCCACGTTGTCAATGTTCTTGCAGAAGCTACAACATTTGTCTTTTGTTTTACTATATTGCTTGTTGCTTGCATAAACAAAACACTAAGTATAAGTGAAATGTGATAAGATAAGCCAGCAAATGTTTCTCATCTCACGTCACACACATACAAAAACATTTTAAACAAAATTATAACTTGCAATAGTTGATTATAACGTGTAATAACGCCGGTTGCCCACGGATATTAATCAAACTCTATTAAAAACTACAACATTCACAATCAAAGCATCATGTGGCACCTTCTCTACATGATGTAGGTTGACGAGGTTCAATCTCCACAGCAGGCGCACAAGTGCAAACTCGACAGGATTTTTTGCAGATATTTGCAATTTTCAGTCCAAAAGAACCATAATCGCAA
>JGI24158J21664_10011616_pt1 | contig 11711 bp, 5 predicted proteins | sample Ectturendosymbi3_FD_21664 | JGI IMG/M metagenome (IMG submission 21664)
TGAGTTGTTCCCAACCAGATGCATGGTGTCACCGAATGAAGTTGAAGAGTAAAGGATGTGAACAGGTTGCAGTATTATTAGTAATCATTATAAGTTTTAGGTCCTTAAAAAACAAAATACGTTTTTTAGGTTAGTGAATTATTTATTTATATAGTTTCACAAAAAGTCATAGCTTATCTATGCAAACTACCCATTTATTTCACAAATGTAACACTAACTAAGGTGTCATGTCATTGACATCGTCGTTCAGCTTATATGACTGTGGGCCTAGGAATTATAAGCTAAAGTCAATGTCCGTGAGGTCTTGGAGGTGGACATCACTTGGTTTGCCTCAAAATTCTCGTGTTGCAGCAAGGGTACTCTTCAAAAGAGCAAATATGAGCTTTGTCCTTTTGATTATGTATGTTATGACAGATGCATACGGCTCCTCACGTTTTTCAGCTATTTTTTCTGCCAGTCTTTTGTTTACTCTAACTCTGTTGCATTCTGGTGCCGTCCCTCCAGTTGTTGTGAAGACAAGTGGATTGAATGAACACTTCTCTATGTCAGTCACTCATTGGTTGTTGTATTTATCCTTCTTCTCGTTTTCATGTTGTTGGTAGACTTCTGCTAAGGACTTCCCGGAATATGACTGTGAGGTAGGATGTGTGATCCTTATGTCAAAGAAACTTTTCTCACAGCTATTCCACAGTCCTCTCACAGAGATATCCAACCTTGCATTGTTAGCAGTGTTGACTTTCCTTTCATAGTCATTTTCAGTGATTGGTAGAAGTGTGGCTTCCGTCTGAACATCCCTTTACTTTGTCTTCTGAATATTTGTGGCAACTATGCTGCTCAACACGAAATCACTTTTGATTGCAACAAATCAATTGGTGTTCTTTTTTGCCCAAAAAAGTACAATCAACCTGCCCCATCAAATGTTTTTCTAAATGGTGTACGTGTACAATTTTTTGACCAAGCGAAATATCTTGGTGTGTGGATAAATGCATAATTGAAGGATGATGATGACATTCAGAGACAAGTGAAATCACTATACTGTGCAGCAAACAAACTCAGAGGGACGTTTGATCAGTGCTCTCTTGCAGTAAAAAACACTTTCTTTTGTGCCTATTGCATGCCAATGTATGCTTGCCAATTGTGGACCAAATACACGCAGACCAGTATGAAGCGCTTACAAGCTGCATATAACAAGGCCATCCAATTATGCATTACATACCCAGAAATGTTAGTGTTAACCCACACCTGGTTAGCCATTGTGTCAGGACCTTTGATGCCGTGCTGAGAAGCAACTTGTATCAATTTTTTATACGATGCACATCTTCGTCCAACTTTTTTATTTGATCGCTTCAGGTGTCTGATGTTTTTACAAAAATCTTCATTTTTCCTCAATTATTCAGAGCTCCTGTATGGTGGAGACTGAATGCAGTAGTTGTTCGTGAGTTGTTTCAGTATTTGCATCTCATCAGTTTTGCTTTTGTGTGGTAAAAATATGTGGACACTGTGTACACACCAAGCAAAAAAAAATTAAAAAAAATAAAGTAAGAAGTGCTGGGAAAGTGTTTTGCTCCTCTCAAGGTTGGACACGTACTAACACCAGTTGTGTAATGCCCTACTGTATGGTATCCATTTTCAATTTCTGTGCTCTTGCAAATGACGATACATACAGCTATGGTGAGGATAAACTGCTTTGCTCTTCCCAATGTTGGTCATGTGCAAACACTGTTTCTGTAATGTGCGCTGATGTATAGCTAACCAAATTTGTGTTCTTGTGTCTGTGATATGGACCATGATGACTGAGTCCGCAATAAAATATCATTATATTATTATTATTACTTTGTGACTGAGTGCTCAGATGTTATTGTTACAGTGTTTGTTTGGGGACATGTCCATGCCACAATACTTCTGTGCTTCAACTGACCTTGACGAGGGTTGGACTCAGTGTCCTACTCTGGATGTAGTGTTGTATCAAGTGTCACGGTTTAGCAAACAGTGGTGTTAAGAAAGTGTCCGTAGTCCTCACCCTGTTGTTCTACCTCCAACCTTGCTAATAGCCGTTCTGTTGCATCTGTTTTTACCAATCTGCATTGTGCAGACTGTGTATGTGTGTTTGTACTCTATGGAGTTCGTGCCTGTCACAAAACCTTGAAAAATGAGTTGCAGGATGTCTTTGTTTCCATTACAATGCATTTTTTGGCCATTTTCATTGTGTGTGTGTTTGCCTTGTGCTTTTATAACTAACTTGTATTGAATTACTCCAGGAGACTAATCACTAATAGTTGAATCTAGTCATGAAATCAGGTACTTCAACAGAGTGGCAACACTGGTTAAGTAAACTCCGAATCTTTGTTGTTGATAATAGTTTGTAAGTTGTCTTTTTCCTTGTCTCATAGTTCTTCCAATAAATGACAAAATTTGTGGAAAACAGTAGCGGCAGTGATTTTTTTTTCAGATCAAAAAAAACAGTACAAATTACTAGTAGCTATAAGTTTCTGAGGAATCTGCCAGCATGGTTCTGCTTTCATCCTTATATGATGATTCAATTTTGTACATATCATTCAGTAATAATTGTAAATCACTGTATCGGTGGTGACATTTATGCAAGTGAATCCATCACAATTTATTGCACAGGTAAACCAGTTTTAAATCTTCAGTGCTGATTCAAATAGAAATACAGTAGTTGGTTTTTATAAAGTCAGTGTCTATTTAACCAGCGATATTTGGGCGGCAACAGATCGGCTAAAGGTATTGTGTCGGCAGTCGAAAATTTGGTGTTGTTGCATGATGTAATACCAAGAAAAAGGTCACTTTGTCAGGGAAATGCCATCCTGCACGTGGTGTAACGGTTAGATGTTATGGCTGCTATGCCTATGGTTTGCGATTCGACTCACCTTGCCGACTTCCATTTTTTTTGTTTTTTTTCAGGCTCTGCAGGATTGCGGTTCAGATTAGGGTTAGGTTAGCTTAAGATTAGGTTAGTTTATGGTTAGATTTGTTAGGGTTAGGTTGTAAGTTTATCTTTTACTTACATTTACTTCATTTCTACCAAGCATTTTGCTGCTGCCATATTGGGCAGCAAAATCGACACTGCCTTTTATGAATCAACTTAATTTCAGAGGAAGAAGTTGATTTAAACCAAATCAAAAACATCTTTCCACAATGCTCATAACTAATATGTCAACAGAGATCCGCCCAATATTGGGGAAAACTCAGTTAAACCAGTGAGCGTTCATTGACTTGTCATTTGCTCTAATAAGCGGATGTACATCTATATTGGCACCACTGTTCATTTCAGATTAAGAGCTACACAATTCAAAGACCATCAGCTAAAAACATAGTAGCCAAGTTTGAAAAAATAGTCAGCAATTTTAGAATTACTAACAAACGATTTTTCAATGTGGCTGGACAAGTATTCAAGCTTGACAGATGTCGTTTGATAAAAGATCTGAAATATTGATGTTTATTAACTGTAACAAACATTTTGAAGATATTTTTGTTTAATCCATATTTTAAAGTATCTATTAACTGCACAAACATCTCAGCAAACAATGTGACCTTATTTTTTGTGTTTACTGCTTAGCGATTCATAAATTTGTTTATTGCATTTGTTCATAGCTTATGATGTCTGAAAATATGCTTGCATCAAAACATGCAACCACCAAATGGGTTTTCTTTTCTTGAGATGTTTCAAAACAAATATGCAATTGTAATCGTTATTAATTTTATTGTTATCATAATTGATTACATTGTGATTTTGTTTGCAATCATAATTGAGCATGTTGGAAGTAATTGTAATCGATTGCATTTTTTATGTAATCACCTCGCTGGGGTCACCATAGCATTAAAAAACAATATCATGTGGAGCTAGCCTGCAGCAGAGCAAGCTTTGTGTATACTTTCCTACTCAGGCCTGTTGCCTAAAACCTGTTAGAATACACACCTAACAAACAATTATTTATGCATTATTTCAGTGGTATTTATGCACTAGTCCAGTGATTTTTAACCTGGGGTAAATTTACCCCTAGAGGTAAATTTTGTCTTTCAAGGAAGTAAACCTGCTGAACCATAAATTGCAGCAAACGTAAATTTTTATAAATCATTCTTGACTGTAAGAGTTCATTAATTTCATATGTTTAATAAATGAGCAGCATGATTGAGTATATTGGAGGTAAATCTAGTAATCTTGTTTGATAAAAGCATAAGATATGTAAAAAAGGTTAAGAACCACTGCACCAGTCCAAGAATCATAGGTGATAAAAATCAACATGGAGTGATCCAAACATTTTTCAGAGTTGTCTCCATTTTCAATACACAGAATAATTTCAAGGCAACTGAAAGTCAGCAAAAATTCTGATTAGATGTATAATTTCGCTGTCATGTAAGCAACCATTTATAAATTGTGTTGTGAACAAATTTTCTTGCCTTACTATCAGTCAGAAGCATATTCCAGGCCATTTACAAAAATCAACACCATTGCAACAAACTTCTTAGGCTAGCGCTGCCTTCTTGAAAAAGTAATCACTATAATGTAAGAATTATGTAATTGTAAGAACAGCTATAACTGACATTGCCAGATTAATAAAATTTATCATTTAACTTGATATTGGTTGGCCAGCAACCTTTTCAACTTTGCAATCAATTGCCAATATGTGAAAACATTTTTAACACTTCGAGAGCTGGGGTACGATATATTCGTACTTCGATTTCGGCCTAAAACTAGCAGTTGTCAGTTGCCTTACCAACGCCCTAGCTCCTCCGCTGATTGCGCTAGAGAGCTGTTCAAGGGCTCAAACGGATCGGATAGTCTTTTAGATTGCACTCGAAAAAAAATTTTTTTGGTTAGGGTTGGCAGATTTTTTGTGAGTGACGTCATGAGTGGAGTAGTTTTGAGGCCATTTTGGCTCATGTTGCCTGGCCTAGGGGCCCAACTGCTAGGCCAAAGTATTTCGCTGAAGTTTTTCTTGGAAACTAGGCTCGAGTCCAAGTCTATTGAGCCTTTGATCGACTTTCTAGTGTTTCTCGTTCAAAAGTTACAATCTTGAATAAACAAATTAATTATGTAATCATTCAAAAAGTTTTACTAACTTGGATCATAACTTTTGAACCCGAAACTCCAGCAGGTCATCCAAAGTATCAAAAGACTCAGATTGTAGTCTAGAATCCAATAAAAACTTCAGCGAAATACTACCACCTAACGGTTGGTGCCCAGGGCCAGGCAAAGTGGGCCAAGGTGGCCTGAAAGCCCTCCACTTTTGATGTCACTGACAAAAAAACTGCACTCCCCAACCAAAAAATCTTTTCGAGTGCTAACTACAAGACTTGCTGCATCTTTTGATGCTTCGACCAGGTCCGTAACCTGTACAGGAGCGGAGATATTCCTGCGCAAAGCCACATGCGAATCTGCTGTTTTTTTGCAAACCACTTGAATTAACCCAGACGTCAAAGTGTTAAAACAATTTACACACCACTGCAACCAGCTTGGGCACCCCACCACCATCTTGCTGAAAGAAGTTTCACTTCAACGGAAGCATTTCTGATACCATAAAAGCAGTTACCACTGGCATTAGACAAACAAACTTTATCAAATGTCTGCATCATGCATTATTGCATGTGCTTACATAATCATTTGCAATACAGTCTTTCCTGCTTTGCAATCATTTGGCAGCATATCAAAGCATTTCCAACAAAACTGCATTCATTGTAGCAGGATGCTATTCACCCTTAGGTGGACAAACTCAAAAGGACCATGTTTTTTAACAAGCTCTGAACAACACTGACTTTGAAATCTCACTCAAAGACCTGGTATTTTCCCAATACAGTCTAGGACCATACTTTTAAGTTGTTTTCAGGTGAAGAACATGAGGAACGGTGCTGAAAGAGACAATTTTTGGTAGGAACACAAATTTATGCCACCAAGCACCGATGCAAAGATTATCCCTATATACATGTACGTACTTTGAGATGAAAATGTTAAGATATCAACACATTTATTGTGATGACAGACAATTACCACTACCAACCAGTTACATTCCTTTTCATTGAAAATGTGTCCCAACATCAGATTCTATCTAATAAATCAAACACAGAATTTGAAATTGGTAGTGGCAACTTAAGTCTGGTTGATTGAAGTATGTCACAATTGTGAAGACCAACTTGTGAAAGAGTTGGTACATTTGAAAAGTATGTTGGTATTGTGAGGCTGAGAGCTGAATGTCAAGTTTTTAGTAATTCAATAATGGAAACATGATTCCAGAGTGGTAGCAATGTTAATGCAGCAGCAGTGTTTTGGCAAACATTGCATTTTAAGCTCCATCAGTAGGAAATGTGACATTGACATCCTATGAATTTTGCATGTACAGCACAGTAATATGGGTAAAATTCAAGATTGGTGATTGTTTTATTGGGAGGCAAATATTCTGTGTAGAACACTGTTTGCTGAATTTCTGTAATACTAATAATCAAGCAAGTGTGGACACTTAAAATATTCTTCCTAAAATTAGCTTGCCATTTTGCTTCTACAAATTTTAAAGCATATATTAAAAAGCTAGTTTTAGAATTACATGCTGACAGATTGCTACTTGAAAATTTTAGTGCTTGAAAAATTTAAATTGTTATGTAAATGAATCTAACAATGTATTAAAGCAAAATAATGTTGAAATTAAAAAATAAATGTATTACAAGCATGCATCAAACTTTCATAATTGTTTTTATAGTTGAGGTAGCTGCCTTTTAAAAATGAATCATTCTTAAAATGAGTTTTTGTTTAGTAGTGCCGAACCTTAATGATTTCTCATCATAAAAAAGACAAATCAACTTTGTTTGGGCAACAATTTTGGTTTGATTTTACTGAACACAAGTTTCACATCAAGCTGGATGAATCAGGACAGAAAAAATTGTGGGGACATAATTGCCCTTATTCCCTGGTAACCATGAAGAACACCCTTAGGCCACCAGACCAATTCATACAGCACTGGTATTTAAATCAATGCTGATCTCAACCCCATTTTTATCAACCTATTAAGAAACATTCTTGTTAAACTTGCAAAACTAGTTTTCATTGACCTGTATCAACTGCACAACGCTTAAGTAAAACGGATTTTACTAGTTTCCAAGAAACTACTTATTTTCATCATCAACAAAAATTGCATTTCCTAAATGTATATGGCATGCTAGCCTCCCAAGTTAAACATGTAAAATGTTCAAAATCTGGTGAACGTTTTTAATACCATTTTCCAATAATTTAAATGGGCTGCCAGATCAGAAAAGTGGCTGTTTTTTTGCACAGAAACTGCTTGGTGCTAGAAGGTGTATATGGCTATTTTTGAAAAAATTCGGTCATATGTGTCATTCAATAGTAGTAAATATATATTTGGTGCTTTTAAAAATATTACCTTCATGCTAAACAAAATCAAAAAATTTACCTTCATGCTAAACAAAAGCATTTGTTAGCATATTGTGACTTGTTTGTGGGATCAACAGTGTGTTTGATAACATTGCAGTAGTGAAACTAGAGCCATTTGTTAGAAATGTATTATTCAGATTCATTCAGTTTTAATGGGCTGAAACAACATTTTTATTATTTCTATTGAAGTGGAACACCACAGGTTACTACATATTTAGTGGAAGCGATTTGTTATTGTTGCGAAATTATCTTTTGCTCTGCAGCCAAAACTTTTCTGCTGCGTCACCAAGATGCTATGTCTAGGTTTGGGTTAAAAAAGAAGCAATGCATTTGGTACCAAGTAAGTGTGGAGCAAATTAACACTTTCGCAGCCAGGTTAATTCAAGCGGTTCGCCAAAAACAGCTAGACCGCACGTGGTTTCACGTGGGAATTTCTCCGGTCTGGTAAACGCTACCGACCCGGTCAAAAGCTAAAAAGAATCGGCAAGTCTTGTAGCTTACACTCGAAAAATTTTTGGGTTGGGGTTGAGGATTTTTTGTGAGTGGAGTCATAAGTGGAGGACTTTTAGGCCACTTAGCCTGGCCTTGGGCCCAAACCGTTAGATGATAGTATTTCACTGAAGTTTTTATTGGAAACTAGGCTACAATCTAAGTCTTTTGATACTTTGAATGACCTGCTGGGGTTTCAGGTTCAAAAGTTATGATCTAAAGTAATAAAAATATTTGACTAATTAGTCAACTAGATAATAAATTAATTTCTTTATTTTAGATCATAACTTTTGAACCAGACACGCTAGAAAGTTGATCAAATGCTTAAAAGACTCAAACCTAGTTTCCAATGAAAACTTCAGCGAAATACTTTGGACTAGCGGTTGGGCCCTAGGCCAGATAACGTGAGCCAAAATGGCTGAAAAACTACTAAACTTATAACATCACTCACAAAAAATCTGCCACCCCAACCAAAAAAATTTTTTTCGAGTGCAGACTAGAAGACTGGCCGATCCATTTGAGGGCTTGAACAGCTCTCTTGCGTAATCGGCGGAGGAGTTATGATGTTGGTAAGGCAACTGACAACTGCTGGTTTCTGGCCAATTTCAAAGCACGAATGTATCGTACACCGGCTGTCAAAGTGTTTAAGTGGTGATAATGGGAAAACATCTAGAAACAAGAATCAAACTTTTGCTATCAATTGCAAGAACCATTGTGATCTCAAACTGTAACAATTACTTTTATTTGTAAAAATGCTAAGATCTGTTGACTTACAATGATTGCCACACAGCATTTGTTGGTATGTTCATGCATATTTTTATCAAAGGTGCTAGGTCCATATCTCATGAATTATTTGGAGTACATAAAAATTCCAAAAAATGGGTAACACAAATGAACTGCAGTTTGAGTATGTATCTGCTAGATGTACTCAGAGAAACAAGCAGTTGAAAAACAAAACCATACCAGTGACTTGCATTACCTCGCGTCAGTTTTGAGTTACTTTGTTAATGATAAGGCAAAAGAGTTGTTGGGGAAAATGTTCTGCTGTGCTGGTTTCAATATGTATACTCCTAAAATACTTTGGTGTGTTGGCACAAATGCATACTAGAAAGGTAATTTTTTGATAAGAACAGGGTTCCCATGTGATATTGAAAGTAGTGAAAAAGTATTGAATTGTGCAATCGGTTTTCAAGACCCTAAAAAAGTATTGAATTTGGCCAATATATATATAAGTGTTGAACAAGAATGGAAATTCTAATAGGAAAAGAAATTATGAAGTTTCTGAGCATAATCGTCTCTTATTCTCCCTTAATTGCCCTTAAACAAGGCACCAAGGCCTGATTTTATTTCTGCGGAATACTTGCTTTATGCAGGTGAATCTCTACTTCTTTATCAGTGTACTTCTTAATATGTGCAAATTGTGCATTGTTCATGGATTTGTACCCACTTCATGTTTAAACAGAGCATTAATTCTCATATGCAAAAGCAAGAATGGGAATAGACTGACACATAAGTAACAGAACTGTGGCAGTAGCCACAGTGGTGTCTAAACTACCTGAACACTTCATTTTGTCTAACATCTTCCCTTTTCTTGGAATCACAGACCATCAGTGTGGTTTTAAGGTTTGACATGGTACTGACCAAAGTACCTTTTTGTTAAAGCAAACTGCTTCATACTTCATAACGCATGGTTCATGAGTGCATGCTGTTTTTCTTAGATGTCTCGAAAGCATTCGACCGAGTATTACACATAAAATAATTTGAGAAATTCATTCAAGAAGAATGTGCTAATGTGTTTTATGCAGCTATTGTAACATTAATACAAGGAACAAACGTTGCAAATAAATGGGACAAGCATTTGTCTCAACCGTCTCATGTTACTAATGGAATTAGACAAGGGAGAGTATTGAGACCATACTTGTTTAATATATAGATAACCTGTCCATTGAACTAAACAACATAAAAGCTGGGCGTTACATTGGTGAAGTCCTATTGAACCACTTGATGTTTGCTGACGATATTTGTGTGTTTTGTATGTCCAACTGTACGTTTGTTGCAAAGTATACTAGATGTGTGCCAGGCTTATGCAAAATCGCATGAAATTATTTTCAACTGCAGCAAACTGTATGACATTGAGACTAACAGCACAAAAAGCATGGTCAACCTGTTACTGACACTGAGTGGGCAAAGTTTAAAATATGTAAACCAAGTGCTACAAATATTTTGGAATTGACTAGATACTGAGCTCTCAGATGAAACAGACATTCAGAGACAACTGCAATATCAAAATCGTGTAGCAAACAAGCTGTGAGCTTCTTTTTCCTGATGTTAAAACGTAGTTAAAAATGTATTTTTTTGTTCCTTCTGTACGTCCATTTATGCATCACAATTGTGGTGAAATTTCAGGAAGGCATGCATGCAGTGATTGCATGTGTTCTATAATTTTCAGTGCAAGGCTTTATACAACCTGCCGTGACGAGCGAGTGTTAGTAGTCATCAGGTTCCATGCAACATTCCTACTTTTGAGGCCTTATTGTGAAAAAATATGTTACTCTTTCTTGAAAGATGCAGAAAGTCTGATAACATATGGTTGCACGCTTTCATGCAGTCAGATTGTTTATATTTGTCCTTATTCCTAGAACACTCCAACCACATTTCACTTTGTGACTGAGTGCTGAGAATGTTACAGTGTGTGTTTGAGGGCGTTTGCATGCCACAATACTTTTGTACCTTACTTGGCTTTGACCAGGGTTAGGTTGAGTGTCTTACTCTGGATGTAGCACTGTACCAAGTGTTGGCAGGTTAGTGAACAATAGTGTTAAGAAAGTGTCTTTAACCCTGCTGTTCTACCTCCCACCTCGCCAGTAACACTATGAGAGCTGGCGTTTGATATATTCATACCTAGATTTTGGCCCAAAAACCAGCAGTTTTCAGTTGCCTTACCAACACCATAGCTCCTCCGCCGATTGTGCAAGAGAGCTATTCAAACCCCTAAACGGATCAGCCAGTCTTCTAGTCTGCACTGGAAAAAATTTTTTTGATTGGGGTTTACGGATATTTTGTGAGTGACGTTATAAGTGAAGTAGTTTTGAGCCATTTTAACTCATGTTACCTGGCCTAGGGCCCAAACGCTAGGCCAAAGTATTTCGCTGAAGTTTTCATTGGAAACTAGGCTCGAGTCCAAGTCTTTTGAGCCTTTGATCAACTTCCTAGCGTGTCTGGTTCAAAAGTTATGATCTAAAATAGAAAAATTAATTTATTATCTAGTTCAGGGGTTCTCAAACTTTTGGTGTTATGGAGCCCATGAAGAGATTGGCCATAATTTATGGAGCCCCACAATAAATTTCTAAAAATAAAACAAAAAAAACGTGTTGTCACTTACCGATTCATGTTGCTGAGTAAATTGGAAGTGCTTTATTTAATGACACGGATGTATTTGGTGCCGTTATTGCTTCTTTGGACAGTTGCAAAATTAGCCAAGTCAGTATTTTAATAAGTAAACGAATAGCTCGCGGAGCCCCCAGGTTTCTCTCGCGGAGCCCTGGGGCTCCGTACGGAGCACTTTGAGAACCTATGATCTAGTTAACTAATTAGTCAAATATTTTTATTACTTCAGATCCCTGAAACCCCAGCAGGTCATCCAAAGTATCAAAAGACTCGGATTGTAGCCTAGTTTCCAATAAAAACTTCAAAAAAATACTACCACCTAATGGTTTGGGCCCAGGGCCAGGCTAAGTGAGCCAAGGTGGCCTGAAAGTCCTCCACTTATGACTCCACTCACAAAAAATCCGCAACCCCCAACCAAAAAATTTTTTTAGAGTGC
>JGI24158J21664_10011618_pt1 | contig 11709 bp, 5 predicted proteins | sample Ectturendosymbi3_FD_21664 | JGI IMG/M metagenome (IMG submission 21664)
TTATTCCGTGGTGTTTGCATTAAGTCGACAAATTAACAAGCAAAAAGTATGCGAAAACAATTAATCTCCTTTGCGCAGGTAATAAAGTTTTTGCAAAATAACAAGCTCAAAGGGGGTTAACCCCAAAACCCACCTCTTGCGTACGCCCTTGGGCCTGACTCTCCCCGGTGCGCAACCTCAGATGGGTGATGTCTGAGAAATCCGTTGAAAATAAGCTCGCTCCAATACCTCGACAACAAACGCCCTATCCACAAAGCTATCCAGCAGGTATATCAAATCAATGCTTGTATTTCAAACTGATAAAGCACTTTACCGCTTTCATTGCAAATTAATAAGTGATATGCATTGGTACATGCCAAATAAAAGGTATTTTTGTCCAAAATATTGCTAAACTCTAATGCAATAACATAAAAGATAAGAAAAATAAAGGTGATAGAAAGCATTTCGTGGTGCTTTACGCCAGGGCTTCTCAAACTTTTTGTTCTGCGGCCCCATTTTAAAGAAGGTTTTTCTGTGCGATCCCTTATGGATAGCCTAGATGTTAATGATACGTGTATATGTCTCATTACAAATCTCAAGGGGCATTTTTGTCTATGGCGAAATCATACAAATGCACACAATCCACGGAAGTAACTATACAATAATAAATCTACCACGTAATGGAAACAGTACGGCGAAAAAAATTACCTAAAGAACAATTCAAGTTTATAGGAGTTGCCAAGCACAACTAATGGGATGGATGCATTTAATAATTTTTACACAGATCATGCATTCGTAGATTGATACAAGACAATGCAGGGCGAAGGACATTCTTAACATTTTTCAAAAAGGATCGGTTTTTGGACCTGATGATGATTATCAATTTTGAGAAAACCGCTTCATGCAAACATCTTGTCCAAAATTCTAAGAGTTTATGAATGTCTAGATCAGCACTGACTGAGCATTCATTTATTGTTCTTATGCAAAAATGCCATAACCTATGTTTTGAAAATTCCGGTTGCAAACTTTTGTCGTGTTATAAGTCGGCAAATTCATCTTTGGCAGGGGGGTGTGTGGCCTCCTGAAATTTCAATTGTGTATGGTTGGTGGATCGAACTTTTCCTGAATCAAAGTCCAAAATGCTTCTGAAATTGTGTTTGAAGCTTTTAACTTTAGTTTGAAACTACTCGGTGTACTCTCAAAGCAGTCAGCCTAGCCCCTAGACTAGATCTATAGGGTTCTAAACACAGGTGTGCCCTCGTGTTGGAATGAATGCAGTGGAAGGTCAATATTGGTCAGTACGGTAAAAACCACGACGCAGTGTAACAATGCATAACTTGTGCTTGGTTGATTATATTATCAGTTGATAGCTCAGGCAGACAAACTAGTAAACAACTGACAACATGAAGCAGCACAATATTGCCTCTAAAAATGCAGTAGAAATAGATTCATTGCAGGCTTACTTTTAATTTTCTTGTAAAGTTTACAAAAATTGTTAAATCTGATTTGTCAAGACAATTTTTTTCACGACCCTAAAATTACATTTCGCGACCCCAAATGGGGTCGTGACCTATAGTTTGAGAAGCCCTGCTTTACGCAAGCTTTTCGTTTTACGCAAAACTAGTACCTTAACATTTACAGCAATTGTTGACAGGTAGAGCAGACGATACTTGGCACTGATGCTGCAAAACAGAGAAACATTTTCAGGACATTTCGCCTTGAATTTGAAATAAAAATGGCAACAAACTGAAAACATTCCAAACTTCAAACATTTTGTCAATGAAGAATAAAAGTAGTTGAGAGGTAAAATCATAAAGCAGTTGCCAAAAATCAACCAGATACTATGTCTTGTCGCCGCCAACCCTCTTTGTTGTAATTGTATAAATTTATAAAGTTTTGCTTGATTTAGTAGTATATCTTAAACGAGAGGACTCGTGTACTTGCTGCGACCGTAAAACTGGTTATCTTTGACATAAAACATGAATTTTTCATGATTTACCGCCGGGTGCATCTTTCAAGATGAGGTACAGTACACTAAAAATTGATGGCAATTTTGATTGTTCATTCTTCCCAAAACGAAAATCTTAGGATGATCACGCAAACTCTGCTACATTTACAAATATAGCCTTAGCTGTCTCTATTGCAATTTGTTGCGAGTTACGGTTTCACCGAAACGTTCCATTATCAAATGAGCAAGAGGAATTATTGTTCTCTGAAAAAAAATTTGCGCTGAGAGCTACAGGCAAAACTACCAACCCTGACTTAGTTTTTGACAAAGAGATCTGTAGACCATGTAAATGCAGATGAACTACTCTAATAGTGGCATGGAATATGACTGTAATGCAAGGGTTTCATGACACAGCTTGTTTGCCACCCCTCTCCCGAAACACTTGATGCGAGTTGTGCGCGATTGTCACCCAGAATAAGTGGAGAAGAAGCGTTACAAGCAACACAATTCAAAAAGTCTGCTGCGAAAGAGCAGAGATGCGACGTGTGTGTATTTAAAGATCTTTTCGAATCACAGTTTTGGGACAAGTTGTAAAACTTCTGTCGCTAGATCTAAGCTGATTTAATCTTTTCTTTCGTTTTTTTTAGATTATTCCCCTGATAATCTTCGGCTCCTTTGGTGTGGTTTAGCAAAATATTTGACAACCGCATATTACATTATTTCTTACTTGGTAGCTGAAGGCGGTATGTTACGCAAGTTTCTAATTTATTTGTTTTTTTTTAATCACAGTTCAATTAAACTGTTAGAAGCAATTTTCTGACATAGCTTTTCAGATTGAATGACTTTTAACACGCTTCTGCCTGCCACACCACCCCAGAACACAACCGTATTCAAGCACATAGTAGAATCAAGTCTTTTGACGACCTTTGCCTCTTTGCGTGCTTCCACGGGCATTCTTTCAATTAAGTAAACATGATAATTTTCCTGACAGTGCAGGGATGTTAAAGAAACCTTGTATTACTAATTCTCTCTTTTTTGCCTCCATGGTTCTACTGCTTGAGATATAGGTGGTATGCACAGCCTTTTGTTATTGCTTTTGTTGCTAGTACCTTGCAAACAGTTGCGGTTGAATCACTGATTGCCCTCAGGACGCTTTCAGCTGAATAGTTTGGTGAATCTACCGAAGAAAATTAATAAATACTACCAGACAAAGTTTCAGTTCTTTTGAAGGTACTTTAGTATAGCCCATTCAGCGGCCGCTACAAAGCTGCTTATAAATAGTAAAAGCAACAATCACTTGCGTTAAAATGGACCCATCATTTTTGTTATATTTCAGACGATTTAGTATGATAAATCGTTGGTGTATAAGATTTATTTCCAGCTGTAAGCCTTTTATGTACAATGGCGCAAAACGCAACTTGTGCGGAATACTCCATTCAGTCACGTAGCCCGAACTTGCCTACAGCCCGCATTGCCCCTTCCTACCAAGCGGCACCTTCAGCTCGTCGCACATTCAATTCTGTTGATTGTTCTTCTGGGCCTACCAGGTATTTCGACCTGTGATGGTTATTTGCAACTTTACATCATTCATTTTTCGCATAAACATTCAGGCCAGCATTATCGTTTTTGTTCATGTCGACATCAAACGCGGATGTCACCAGCATCTGAAACAGATATTCGATACTAGCTATTTCGCTCTGAGTGATTACCCTTTGTTCTGCACTTGGTGTGAAAATTCGAGTAAATGAAACCATCTGTCATCTGATTCGTGGTAATGATCACTATTTTTGAACGATGTCTAACAAAAGCTGGACTATATCAAATATGCGATAAGGCTTGCATCACGTATAGTAAATCATGTCGCGAAGAACAATTTTAGGTGTAAACCATAGATCGCGAATAGGTCTAGTAAAAGTTTGCTAAACAATAATTTCTAGTTCCTTGAACCTTACATCAACAATCCCGTATTTACTTGACACCGTGTTTAGAACAGCAGGCAGGATCAACTACAACATCCTGAACGGTTACGCCATAGTGTGCTTCATTGCTTCACTTATGGCAATTTTAGCCATCTTGCTTCTTCACGCTCTAAGTTCCATCTGGCTGGATCCAAGAAGGAATGCTACTCTTAATGAGGTGAAAAAGCAGACAACAAACGCCTCGTTTGTCACTGCTCTCTAATCTGATTTTATGATAGTTTGTGGACTGAGGTGTCACACTTGGTCATATCTCTCAAGGAAAGTAGAGTGTAGACCAGTGGTTTTCAACATGGGGTCATTTGCCATTTTTCTAGAGGTCGCAAGAGCTTTTGATAATATTAATATTAAAAATATTCATAATTAAAATTAAACATTCATAATTAAATGAAATAGATTTTCTATTTCGCATGTGGAACCACTTTTTGTCGTAGCCAAAATAACGGGATCACCTGGCGAGAATGATAGCCTATAGTTTTTCATTAAAAATTGTTTTGAGTGTGATTATGACCATTGCAAAGTTTTGAGTGTTATTATTACAATTACAACACTGTTGCGGTTGGCAACGCACGAATAACTTTGTGATGTTAGAATCTGCTGTGCTTGTAAATTAGATATCTGAATGCGGTAGCTAACTTCGGAGTTATTCTAGTTCACTGAATGGTTTGTGCTGTGGGGTGATTGTAATATTGTGTACGGCACGTGTCTCTCTCACTGATGCTGCCATGTGCATGAATTTAATAAATGAGTCTTTGTTCAATATAGTGATATCATACGTTTTTTTAGTCATGGTGATTTGCTATTATGCAAACACAACTGCATTTCATATGCCTGACTGGAAATTTTCGGAAGGGGTTCGTTAGGTCAAATTGGGTTCCAAAATGGGTCGCTACATGAAAAAGGTTGAAAACCACTGGCGTAGGGCGAGGAGCCAGGACAACGGCCATATATATTTTATAAATCAGCTCCACTGAAAGATGCTTGACTGTTCCAAGGGGTCAACTGTTCCAGTTGTCAGTTGTTCATAAGGTTCAAAATGGCGCCAAATACACCAAGCATTAATAACAATCTACGTCACTGCCACAGAGAATTGCATGTTAAAGTGTACTTCACAGCTCTGAAAAAGTATTAAAATAAGTTGCTCAAATCACCGGTGATGAGACTGGCGGTACAGGATCTTTAGTCTTTAATTTGAAAGAAAATTGAAACACTCTCTCCGCCTTCTCATTCTCGCAAACCAAATTCACCAATAAACGAGGAAGTGGATCATACTAAGGAATAGTTTAAGTAATAAGTAATAAATAATAATGCAGATATTGCATCTCCCTATTATATCTTATATCAAAATGCTTTTGGAATTTAGGCGATTGAACTGCGTGGCCTGAGCCTTTAGTTACATTTTCTGTCTTTCTAAGAGTCATCTTTGAATTTCTTCGCTTTTTCGACGATTACCAGGAAATTAAAAAAGTATATTTTTTAAGTTCGTCGCGCATTCTCAATAAACAAACCTGTCATAACGATTTAACAAAGTGCTTCTAACGAGCAAGTGAAATAGAATACGGGTTAATAAATTGCGCATTTCACTCTTCTATCGATGGGAATTTCACTGCATTAATGTGATGCAAAATTCAAATGTGACTCTTTCTCATCTTGCATTTACATACAAAACTTCAAAGTTAAATACAAAGCAAAAGTAAAGTGATGTCAGTATTGACTGATGACATCAAGGGAACGTTGAACCATTTCAAAAATGATTTTGCTAGGTCAAGGTCTTTTTTCAATTTTTTACTTTTACAAAAATAACTAATGTATGGTTTCAAAACCAAAAATATAGATCATACCCGATATATATGCTTTTATACAGGCGTAGCCGTATTCGAGACCATTTTATCGTAAGCAACGAATTTTTGCCCAAATTTCTGTCTCTCCATTGTCACAGTAGTTTTGCCTTTATTCTTTATTCAGTATTTTCTGCTTGCTTTTTGCCGTGAAAAAGTACGCATGGCTAAAAAAGTCATCCTCGCACTTCTGTTGACGTTTGGAGATGTTTTATCGAATTTCAAAACTTTCCGAACAAAGCTCCAACATCTTTTTGACCAAAATTTTACCCTTGCCCGATGTTTACTAAACTTTGCCAGAGTTCCAGTATTTTCACACTTAACTGATTGCTGTAGCTGCTTGTGTGATTTTGATTGGTAAGAAACAACAAACAATTGTATTCAGGTTGTAATTAAGTTGAATCAATTAGGAACTGATGTTTCAATAGAAGTCAATTTAACTTTTACAAACGCAACGTCAGCCACTAGTAGTAAAGTACAGTACATCACATTTAGAAAGACATTTTTTCAAATAGACCTTATCTTTTTCTAACTTTTTCAAGTAGAACATATATTTCTCTTAACTCTTTTTAGAACTTATGTATCTGTAGAATTTTCGAACGGCAATTGTATTAGGGAAGCAAATTTTAAAATCGAACACTCCCACTACGATCAACACGGTAACAGAGCGAATGTTTACTTCTACACAGAAATTTTGAAAAGGTTTGGCAGATTACAGTCAAACACGAAGTCAGACGTGATAATAAAGCTTTGATATGGCATCTCAGTACACTTATGCGTCATGCAATTTGTGTTCTTGCTTTTTATGAACAGTATATGAACCGGAATGTCTCATCATGTGTGGTGGCAAGGTGAATTTTGGAACTGGTCTAACAATTCAGGAAAGAGTGCTTCATCTGCAGTGTCTAAATTAAAACGCAGTGATGAAAGCAAATATAAATCAAACAACATAAGCTGAATTGCAACTATCACTCATTTCGGCAAAGCGCAAGTTAATTATACAGCATGTGGTGTTCTTGCCATTTGAAAAAACCTTGTTTGCTGTTTTTGGAAAACAAAATGAATCCTTATTCTCACTCTGTGCGTAATTTGCTGTGAATGCCTGACGTTGTTGCTCGATGAAACGAAGCACAATGCTAAATGCCAAAATGTGTACCTTAGATGCAATGTAAAAACAATGAATAAATCCCAAATTGTGATAAAAGTAGCAGCAATGATGTTTTCACGAAGTAAAACTCGACCTTAGCCACATTTAACAAAGCTTCCTAGCCTAAATCAAATTTTAGTATATGATTTTTAAGCTTAAACGTGTCGAAAAAAATACAGAACTGAGTTTAAATTTATTCTAGTAGTATAGGCACGGCAGTAATTTTTACCATACTTTCAAAAGGCGTGCAAAACGAAACGCTATTAGATTAATGTACATGCTGGATAATCTCAAAGTTGGTTTATGGTTATAATCATTGATTCCTTTCTCAACGTTATAGAACGCAAAGTTTTTAGATAAAAATAGGTTACGTAATCGTCATGCTCTCTCTCCAAATGTCGTAAGCTTTAGCACTTTACTATCATAAGTACAGGGCACGAAATACTGGGCAAGATTTTGCTGAAAAAATAAATAACAATAAAATGCGCCTGCGTATAGATAAATTTGATATAGTTTCTTTTGAAACAAGGACACCATATAAATATAAAAATGACATTCCGCGTGCTACAAGGGTCATTATTCTTGTAAATTTGTCCAAGCTTTTGTGATGCTCATGTTACCCCTAAGGAAAAGGAAATGGAACAGTTTGATTCTTTAAAGTTCAGAAATGGTAAGGTAATGTAAAACCCATAAAGATTATATATTAAATTGTTTACCTCAATTTTATGGCATCCTGTTTCAATAACACAGCGATAAAATTTTACAAAGACCCCCCGTTCTTTAATGCGAACGTCTTGTTATGATTCCACTCCTGTTTAATGCGCCAGAGCGTTGTGTTTTATTATCGTATATCTGTGACAGTGTGACAGGCTTAACTTTGCAGAATGTGCAAATGAGATTGCGGCCTCTGTTGGAATGATTGCGCTGCCAAAAGAAGCATAGTTATGTATTTTGCGTTCAAGGGCCTCCACTATAGTTCAAGGGCAAAATTTTGCCGCAAAATATTTTGCAAAGAGAAGTTGGTCAAACGCTCTTTTCAATTTTGAAATATTGCATAGATCTTTGGCAAACATTTGTATCATATTTCACTATTTCACTGTCACCACGTAGACCGATGACTTGCAAAGAAAAAAACGTGATCTTTATCCACGTTTCAGCATTCTCAGGAAGCGCAAAAGCTCACCTAATTAACCACGCAAAACACGCTTAAACCTTTGTCCAGAACTAAGAATTCAGGTGGGCATCAACATGTATCAAAAACGTACAAATTTCCAAGTTTCGAAGCTTTGCCTTGTCTTGGAAGGTTCAGGTCTCAATCTCTATTGCTAACTTATGTGACCAAAACCCCGTCTCATATGGTATCACTTTGAAACCAAAACCAGTCGCCGCGGTCTCAGGCTTGGCCTAGCAAGTACCAATTACATCAGTGGCAGAAACAGCAGTGAATCTTGAAGAAAAATATTAACTATTTTTAATAAGTGAAGTATTAAAATTTTAAATCTTAAATCCATTTTCTGCAAACTTTTTCAACAGTTTTTGTTAATTAGGTTTTAACTTCGCGGCATTTCCTTTTTATTTATGGCAAATCCGGAAAAATCAGGATTCGGCGTATGCTTTTCCTGATACGTAGAATCCGGAAATGTTTCTGTATCCTTTAATATTCGACGACGATAGCATCAGGAAATATGTTCACCACACAACTACTGCTTTTAAATGAGCAGTTGGTACCCGAGTTTTCAATCGCAATAAATCAAAAACAAATTTGAACAAAATGCTTAATTTTTTCAAGCCTTGTGCAGTATGACAGATCAATGCTTGCCAAGCGTCTGACTTTTTATTTCTTTCTGTTAGGATTTTGTTTACATGACTATTGCAATGGCAGCCGCTTCTCTGGCTCTGAACCTATGTGCTGTTGCAACATACGGAATCCAGATTTACCTCGTATCAAGCGATTTTAACACCGAAGAGTACAGGTACGTCATTACAGAGTTGGAGCAATTAAAATTTGTAATTAAGCTGAATGTAAATAATCACACATTTTCATGTAAGTGCAAATATAAATACATTGGGATTTTTTGTTCTTGTTGTGACTGTAATGTAATCAAAAATTTTGAAGGAGCATTTGTAAATGTAATTAAACTGAAGTCATGTACAAGATCTAACTCCGCTTGTCAGCGCATTTCTTTGGAGTCGTCGTGTGTGTATATTGTCCACCTGTGTCATTGACGTTACATTCAAATGTTCCTGTGAAATACCGTTGTCGCTAAATGATGCAGACCTTTGTAAGGTGCTGACCAAAGTCAGGAAATAATTGAAATTACAGCTGCTCACTGATAGAAGGTAATGCGATTATAGACAGCTTGAATGCAAGCAAGATACGTCGCCAGCTATTTGATACCGCATGCATGCGTTTGCAGGGCGTTGAGGCAGCACTAAACCAAAGGCTTTAATTTCTCAAGAGTTGCATTGAAACTTTCCAACTCATCCTTTCTTTCTATCATCTTCTGTTTTTGCTTAATGCGACTTTTTGGAAGTCTAACAGAAATTATGCCAGTATATGACGTTGCTTAACGAAGCATCGCTTTTATCTGGCAATAAGTTGAAAATCTTGTCAGTAGTTTATATCTTACCCTTTATTTCGCTGATTGCCACTCAAAGTATTGTACGATGTTTTTTTGAAGAATGCTTAAGTAATCCGTGAAACCAACCCAAACGGATAATTTTCACGAAGCTGAGCTACCCACGCGCAGTCATCTGATGTCACTTAAGTTTGTTCAAACACATTAGAATGAGCCGTCAACGTGATAGTGGACGTTTGTCTAAAACCGAAGGTATTCTTCTGAAACATGCAAAATCTAAAGAAACTTTAGACGCATCTCTAAACAAACTTTGTTGAAGAATACCGTTATTTCTTTTCCAACAACTCTCTTCAGGGAAAAGTTAAAATCAATTTTGCTTAAACTTTACCGTCACAATGATGCCAAGAGATTTTGAAGTAGTTTGTTTTTTGTACATGTATGTTTGACGCAGAAAAACAGATTATCTCAAGCAAGTTGCGACCATTCGATTCGTTGCGACATTCTGCTCCTTTGGCAGCATTCCGGTTTACATAATCAGTGAGTGGCTGTTTTGACTAAGAAGTTTTTAAAATGTGGCACTTTTCTTCATTATGAATCAGCACAACCTCTAAGCTAAACATCTATAACTATATCACTGCAGTTTTTGTGTGCTGACGGCTCTCCAGACACAGAACTAAAACTTGCAGATAAATTGTTCAGGCTTCATTCATTCTTTGCCGGATGTCGTCATACAGAATCAACTCAAAAAATTAATCCATTAGAGCCTTTTTGACGACGGTTCTGTCTGCTTTCGAACAGACAGGCTTTATGCTGTAGCAAGGCCCTTCACCCAGGGGCATAATGAGGTTAAATGGCGTCCGGAACAAGACGCGAGTGAGGCGCCCCTATGTTCGAACCTGAGGTCTTACGGAAGCAAACTTACTGTACTGAAGAAGTACTTGTGACATTGTTGGGAGGCGCCCCCCGCAGTGATTCGGTGCCCCATAGTAATTCGGCGCCTGGCGAATTGTGCCCACTTGCCCCCCCTCGTTACGCCTCTGCCTTCACCAAGTTCAAAGTCTTTTGTCCGTTATCTTTCGAGCAACTGTATCTAACAGATGTCTGCCATAGAACCACGGTTTGATTATAGCAATTAAAGTTCTTCTAAAGTTATTTCAGATCGAGAGACTGTCTACAGAGTTGATGTCATAAATTTATTGAAAAGCTTTAGTTATTTCATTCATTTTCCAACCTGCTCCACCTCTGAGGAGGTCGTAGGGGCAGCAGCCCTAGGAGGACTCGAAATACCTTACGGTCGACAGCAATGTCATACACTTTGCTGTCTCCACACCAAGACAGGACTAAGCAAGGTACGAGATGTAGTCACCCCACTTGGTCGTTGGTCGACCTCTAGGCCGCTTTTTCCCGTGAATATAGCAAGCAGGATTTGTCTCGCCAACTTTTCGTGGGACATTCTGGACACATGCAGCTATGGGATTCCCAGAAGTGAATCAAAATTCAGGTCTTTACGAATTTCACAGCGGCGCACTTTGTCGCCGCGAAATGAAATGCAAGTTTTTTTAAATTACTGGAAAGCGATAGTTTTCATCATAAGCGTACGGGAAGGCATTTTACTGGGGGGCGGAAAAAATTTGCCCTGAAAATAATAATTTTCCCTATAAATAAGCAGTTTGCCCTGAAAATAACGTTTTAGTTTAATCCGAATGGGGCCTGAACCTTACGTAAATCTGTTCTATACAGTTTAATTCGTTTATAACGGCTTCGTCTGGAACGTCAATTCACCCAAAACGTTACATTTTGTTTGGTCGCGATGGCATCTTTTACATGCATTTCATTTCGCTTATAATGTCAAATTGTCAATTCGGAAATAACGTTCTTTATGCAATACCCTAGACGTGTCGTTATAGGTAAATTCTGTAGTTAACTTGCTTGTTAACTCAAGGGGTTGACGTTCCTTGTGTACTGTGTTCTCCCAGACAAGAAACTTTAGGGCGGGGTCACCAACGTGGTGCCCGCGGGCACCGGGTCTCCCGCAAGGACCATGTAGGTTGCCCGCGGGCCTGTTCTAAAAATAACATTAGCATGATCAATGTCTTCACCAATAATAAAATAATGGAAGGTAAATTGAGCAAAATTTTTATTTCAGAAGTGTGTAATACACACTTGTATCAAACTAGTAGCCCGCCGCATTAATCGGTACACAAGAAGTAGCTCGCAGTTTCAAAAAGGTTGGTGACCCTGC
>JGI24158J21664_10011620_pt1 | contig 11706 bp, 11 predicted proteins | sample Ectturendosymbi3_FD_21664 | JGI IMG/M metagenome (IMG submission 21664)
GTTTTGTGTCCGTTGCATTTACCTTTGAGTGAGTTGAAGACCGCCGTCCTCAAAGGTGATGATTGTTGCGAACCAGAAAGTTGGCGTCACTTTAAGTGCTTGCTTCAAATTGTGGAGTAATCGAACTGAAGCAACCCGCTCTCATGTGAGGAGGTTCAACAATGTTAACGCCCGCGTTCAATCATGAAGTTCACATCCAAATATTTGGATTACAAACTATAATACGTGCCATGATGACAGCGTACGTCTTCGATGCTTTGTGTCTCATAATTGCGATTAATTGGATTATTAGTGAGAACGGTAATGGCGTCGAATTTCGATGTCAACGTTTCTAGCGGGACGATTTTGGTTAAGTAAGAAGAATATAAGTATTTTTTTCGTTAAGCGGGAATTTTTATTTTTCGCCTTTTTCAAAAATAAACAATATTGCTTCTTTTCCTTATTCTTTGTGAAATGCAAGAACACTGTATTCTTTGTGAAATGCAAGAACACTGTTGATTGAATAAACGACTAAGTGTTCTTGATATGAAAAGAACAGCAGCTGCATGGATGATGATGGTCCATTGCTTCTGCATCCGTCTCGTCAACACCTCTTCTCCCGCGACTACTCGTAGCACTTCACTGGACAGTTGCAGGAAGAAGAAACAGAAGTGTTGGGTGAATGCTTTCAATGATAATGACGCTGCGGCTGTTTTTTACAGTTCACTCCAGAAATCGAATCCGATTCAGAAAAACACAGTCCTTGGTCGACCTTTGAAAGGTCGTTTATCTGGCCTCACACCCCCCACCCCCAGACTGGGCCACATACATTCAATCATTCCGGAGGACTGCTCAAATCATGGCATAAAAATAAGCAAACGCCCTAGCGAGCATCTTTGCTGTTCAAACATTCATATTTTCACCTTCGTGGAAGGAGTCGTGGTCCATATAAGCAACAGCAAAAGCGCGGTTCATGGAATTTTTACAAAACGAGTGTCTCTTGGGCATAAAAATTCCAACGAAACATGCTCAACGTGGGATACCCCAACCCGGCTCGCGAAGCCATTTTGTCCGTCATGAAAAAAACAATATTTAGGAAAAAAAATTGTTGATTTGGCAGAATGTAACAAATTTCCAAACAACCACATTATCTGAGACGTGCGACTTCCTAACAAAAACTTTGGAGACCCCTGGTGTTAAAGTGGGCGCCACAATAATGATCATCACTATTGTGAGCAGCGAGCTCGTGTGGTTTTAGGGGAGGGGGCGGTCGCCATCCCTAAAACCTACAAAAGTAACTTTTTTCACCATGATTTCTACAATTCGGAAAACAACATTCGCCACATGAGGACATTTTGTCGTCCATTGTTTTGTCACATCAGTATTGTGAAGTATGCTTCATCTCTCTTACAAGAGCGAAGCTGTGATGAGACTGGACTGCCAAATATTACTGAAATCGTCCCCTCTACACATACTGGCTGGATCCGTCCCTGCCCCTAACGATACGACCTCATGTACCAACCCTGGCAATCGAACACATCCTTTGCTAAGCAACAATTTCTTTCTGCAAGATCGTTTTGTATATACTTGCCAACACCAGTCCTCTCTCGAACCACAACGACCACGTGGTGCATGAGTCTGATGTTCTATGAAAATATTGCTGGATTGAAAATGAAGTCACTACAGCAGGGGTTATCAACCGGGGGTAAATTTTATGATGCATAAGTTACAATACTTAGCTCAGTGCAAGAAAATCGATACTTGTCTTCAACCCTTCATAATTTTCTAATCGACTCACGAAACTCCGTCAAAGGTAAAAAATCAGACAAAAACCAACATGGCTGCAAATCAGTTTCTCGATTTAACCACAATAGCGTTTATTGCATCACAGTTCCGTTTCTATGCACGCATTCTCGAATACATTCAATCAACTAAAGACCCGTAATTCACCTGTTCTTGGTCTTTTTCGACTTCCCCCCAATATCATTCACCAAAGTCGCATGCCCCGAAGATTTCAAATGCTGGAAAAGCTTATTTCGCGAATGATATTCTTTATCGCACGTCACGCAATAATTCGTCTTTTGTGACGTTACACTGCCAGCTGTCGCTGACTTCGCGTTCATTTTCTTGCCAGGTTTCGTTTTACTTTTCTTGACGGAATGTGACGGTTGTGAGTTCGATTCCTCACCCACATAGTTGTTTTCATTTACTAACGATCCATTAACATCCGGGTTAGGTTTGACGTCATTAACACTTGGCTCTGCTTCTCGGTTGCTATGGCAGCGATTTTCTTCATTCTGTGTTATATCACAAAAGTCTTGAAACTCGGAAGGTTCGTTAAAAAGCTTCGATTTCATTTTCTGCTGACGCTTCTTCTGTTTTTTGCTTAACCTGAAATTGAAGTAAACGAGTTGCTGTATTCCGTCACAATCAGCAACATTCCAGCCACGCGCAACTTACTTTTTATTTGGAATTTTTTCCTCATAATCATCGGAGTCGCCAGGAGCAGGTGAAGGAGGATTTGATAGCCCTGAGAAAACACAAAGCATTGTTGATGTCAGGTTGTTAAACTTTTCTGTGTATCGCAACACAAGGGTCACTGCCACAGCCTTCTGCCGGCAACTAATGAATGCAAACAGTTAACGATTCGAAGCGGGGATATTTTGTGATTGTTGCGGAATAATTGCAACTGAATGAATGATCAATGTGACGCAAGAACAAAAAAGCACCAATGCTGGAAATTACGAATGCCGTCGGGAATTTGAAAAACTCCGCTTCCGGGAGAAAACGGCAGCCAAAGCTGAGAGGACCATCTTTATATTACTGTCACAATAAAACCGCGACCTTCATCATGAGTAAACAAACATCTCTGCCAGTAATCACATAAACGTGGGGGGCTTTTGAAATGGAATGTCGGTTCAAATCCTGGGAATCATTCAGCCCCATACCTTGGTGGGGCTCTTCTTCATTCGCCCCCATACTTTGGTGGGAGGTTTCTTCTTCTTCCTTCTCGCTTTGCATCTCCGCTTGAAGTTTTCGCAGCTTTTCTTTGTGTTTCTTCGATTTTTCATGATTTTTTATCCTGAAGATCAAAACCAAACCCGGATGAGAAGAAACCAACAACTCGACATGTGGTTTAAACTAAGAACGAACATTATCTACAAAAACCTCATCAATCCGCAGTTCTTGACGAAGTAAATCAAGTTTTGTCACTGAAAATCATTGAAAAAATGTAGTTTTTGTCAAATGATCAAGCAACCAAAAATCACCGCAACACCATTACTTCATTTTCATAATTTTTTCAGTGAATTTATCAAAACCAGCTCAAACGGGATTGGCTGACTAGACGACCTCCATGGTCTTTTAGTAACCTACTGTATGTGACACAGTTACAATCTTTGGTTACATTGATCAATTCCGTTGCCACTGTGTCTTGATTCATTCTGATTTCCACTGACAATTGATTTCCTTATAGCGCGATAGCTGTTTGAATTGTTTCTATTTATCAGCTGATTCATATGAAACAATAAACCAATCAAAAGAAGTTACAAAAACCAAGTTTTATTTTTATTCAACGGCCCTGAAACGCTCCCCCTCCTTTATTCAGCTTTGTACGAATTGAAGTCGGAACTCACGCCATTGATGTTTTGAACTGTTTGTTGCACGCGACACAATAGAGGTCTTCCCCATCCTCCTCATCCTGGGAAGCATCTTCATTTCTCTCCTCCTCCTCCTCCGATGATGAACTGAATCCGAACTCGTCCTGTGACGTAGCAAGATTTCAATGACGTTATCTATTCACTGTCTATCGAAAAAAATCTTTCCACATTCAAGAATCAGGCACTAAGATCTTATCCGATTATATATTAATTCAAAACTAGCCACGACTCCATCATTGTCTATTGATCTTATTCATCACCAGACAGCCGCCATTTCTTGCCTTGAGCATGTTCTCGAGTTCGGTAACTTTCCCAGCATGTTCGAGATGTTTCTCTCGGTGCTCCTGCTCATACAGAGCAGCTTCTTCCACACGAGCTCTGCAACATAGAAGCCCACGCGAACAGTCGCCATCATGCGGTCAACATACATCATTTACACTGGTCGCACGATGGCGCTAAACGAACCTGAGCAACTGAGCTCTTTTCTCCGCAGCTTTTGCTGCATTCTTCAGCGCGACCTCCTCGAGCTCCTCCCTGTGCGCTCGCACACGCGGATCGCGCTTTCGCACAAAGCGAACAAGATCCTGCGATGGGAGTAGATGTCAGTGGGACAGGAGGACGTGGCAGCTCAGTCACAACAAAGCATGTGCATGCGCACATGGCGCGGGGTCTGAAATTTCGCTTGACACCGGATTCGGAGTAAAAAATTTTTGAATAGGAGCGGAGGTGGAACAATGTGGCTCCGGGAACCTCTGGTGTGAACGCGCGTTTGATGCTTCCATAAGAAAAACCTCCGACTGGCAACCGGCTCAATGCGCACAACGATTTTTCCAGTGTGAAGGGTTGAGGCAGAAATGAACGTATCATATGAGCTTTGTGGCGTAACGGTTGATGACGCAATCGAAGCAGAACGTGTATGCCGTAACGCGCGAGCATGAATTTTGGATGAGACGAGAAAGCGCAGCAATGGTGGGCGCGGAAGAACTACTGGCTGCCTCACAAAGACTTGCTTCAATCAAAGCGATGAGTCGGTTACTATGACCGAACCGTTGTGGATGTATCTCACGAAAAAGAACGACCACGAATAACCAACAACACATCAGGATTATTTGGTTGGAAAACCAAACGGAAGAAAGAAGATTTAAAAAAGTAACGCACGGAAAAGCCAGGAAATTCTTGCTATACATGTTTGCTTTCAGGGAAACTTGATGTAAAAGCGAATTTCGTGCCACAGACCAACTTACCCTTATCAACTCATTCCTCTTCTTCCTTTCTTTGTCTCTTTCCTTCTTATTTTCCTTTTCAATCAACCTGGCAACACGACGGTCTGGAGCCTCGTGGACGTCGTATTTGTCGACCCAGACGTAAGTCAGTTTAGTGCAGTAGGATTGCCATGTGGCGTAGAAAGGATGGACAACCTGCGATCGAATCAACAGCAGGTAGTGACGTTGCACCGCCTGACTCGTCACACAAACGCCACTGTACTGGTCCACAAGAAATCAAGGCTAGCTGCGCAACTGAAATATACTTGCTTGCGTGGAAGTGTTACAGACTCAACAGGCGTCATTGCTTTAATCCGATCCCAGAATCATCGCATGCATTACAAACGCAACTTAAGTTAACAAAAGTAACCGCAAAAATGTCAGGTACAACTGGATGCACAGCTCGCATCAACTTTTGTCTGCAAGCTGCTGTGATGTTCTTCAACCCAGACGCTGCAGCAACGAGAAGCGAATGGAAAAGTGAAAAACTGTTCTTTTTTTAAATGCACGCAACAATCAGCGGCGAATGTGCATTGTTTGCTAAGATTTCAAAACTGAAATCCATGAAAGAAACGAACTGCCGGACGGGCGAGACTCACTGCGTCATAATCACTGTCGACGTCACCGAAACCTGGCAAATCGACGTCATCATCCGAATCAGCGTCATCGCAAAACTTTTTGTCTTCCTCGCTAACTTTGCGGAACACGTCCCGGTAAACGGCATAGAATCCCTGCAATAATCCAATACAGTTTAAGGCCGAGAGGCGCTGATGCTTGGAAGAGCAATGGCAGAAACACATGCATGCGCTGGATGTCGGAGTTTTACGAAAAATGAAAGGGCAAATTTGATTCGAAGTCATGCGAAACCGTATTGATAAGAACAAAAACCAATCATTTAAATACAATCATGTTGGACGAAACAACCGCAGTCGTCGCTCGAGAGGTCCCAACACTTTGCCCCGCACCCCAACCCCCCCCCGCGTATTGTGCCCTGGCGCTTCATACTTCGATCACTGCATCTACCTGATGATGAAAACAATTGTTTTTGAAAAACTATATCCAACATCCATTCACTTCAACCATTAGTTTTTGCCTCCTTTGTTTTGAAGTTTTATTGTAGAGTTTTTGAAACGTAACAGTCAAGATAAACAATGCACCGGACCTCTATGACGTTGTATGGTTTTTCGCAGTCGCACCAAGCTCAGAAAACCTCTATTGCAGCTATTCATCGAACACACCTTGGCATCATTTCCGAAACCTCTGTACGCTGACGGGGTGAAGAACTCCAGCAAATCTGATGAAGCATCTTTGAAATTTTCGAATTCACTTTTGTGCAAGATCTCGAGTCGATGTTTGTCGTACCTGCGAATGTACGTCGAAGGTTGAGAGGCCGCCATAAGTTGCATCGGAAACTTCGCACAAAACTACAGGCAGGCTGCAGGAAAATGACACATACCACGCTTTTTCTTGAGGATCGGAGAGTACGTCATACGCTGCTTGGATCAAACGAAACTGCTCAGTGGCTTCCTCAGCGTTTTCAATGTTCTTGTCTGTTGGAAAAAGACCTTTGTGATTAGACATTCGAACATGTATAGCATCATTAACTGATGATTGCTCTATCGACATCTATACAACTAACGTTGTTACTCTGTCCACGAATCAGTATCTCTCTTAAAAGCAATCTGGCAGTGGTGGGATGGCGTGGAAAAGATGAATGAAACACGTCAGTTGCTTCTGCTATGCTTTTAATAGAAAACAGCCAAAACAATGGAAGCCAACAAATGAATGCAAAGCTTTTGTTGATTAGCTGCTAATTGTATTAGCAGCGATGGTCTGACATGAATAACATACACTCCAGACTCTAGATTTTCACTTAAAACCACTTTTTGTTGCTTTCACAACTTAGTTTTAACCTTTCATCAAGATCGGTCAAAATTTGAACTGACTAGCTTTATACCAATATTTTTACAGTTTAACAGCAAAATGTATGCGGAACAGTTTCTGCGTATTGGTTGTTTACAGGCTGACTTTGGCAAGACTGACACACTGTTGCAGCCACTTTGTCAGCGTGGTGCTGAACGCGCGATTCACCACGAACAGGATGTACGCGAAGACTAGTACCCATATTTAAGTGACACGAACAAGCAACAATAGAGTGATCCCGATGGAATGATCTCGGTGAGTGACCTCTAATAATGCTTGTGAAGCTGGTGAACAGGTGATTGTACTTACTAGAGGTGACGACAACAGTGATCACAGTATGTAATCTCTACTGTTGCTTGCTACCACAGTGTGAAGCTGTGCATGCTCAGGCCCCACAGATCGCAACAACACACCAGTGACGCAAATGCAGTTGTGTGTGTGAGCTTTATTGCTGTGGTGACAAAAGCCTTTTACCAACAATGCACTGTAAGTTGTACCTGAAATAAGACCACTACTATGTGCATTGAGGTTTGCTCTTAGGCAATTTAATTACAGTTTACATGTGCATAACACCTGATTTCAGAGGCAATAATTTTAGGTTGTTAGTGATGTTCAATGAGTTTACCACTTTTTCCCTAACTACAAGCTTTGAGTGTTACGCAAAAGAAACTGTTTCAAAAATTAATGATAAGAACATTTGGAATGGCAGCTAACTAATTCCTGGACAAACAGTATTTCTAGTGAATTCACAACCTTTTGACATAGGTACTACAGTAAAATTTGCCTAATTCGTCATTTCAAGGGGATTAGAAAAAAGTGACGATTTATGCAACAGGTGAAAACTCTATCGTGGAAGCTCCTATACTTTCTAATAGTATCTCATATAAGTAGTGCTTTTATTTGCAGTAAAATGCAAGTTCATGATGTTATGGTTGTTTACTACATTAAACTCCTTAATTCCTCTATCTAGAATCCTCCATTTAATGGAACGCCTTTTTAATCTTTAAAGACTTCATGCGTTCTCTCAATGAGGTCACGCTTCACACCTCGTGCATAAATTCAATAAACTAATTGCGAGGTGGAACAATTCTCAGGTAAAGATCCTTAATTTGTTTGAGTTCCCACACGTCCTAGCTGCTTAGACATCAAACCGAAACTGTAAATGACATATGGGCTGAACAAAACGCTTATCAGGGATAGGAAGAGGTGACAAATTGACGAATTAGACAAACAGAAATGTACACAAAAGATAGGTATTCTGCCAGGACTGATGAAAAAGTAACGAACTAAGCAAATTGATAAAACAAACGCTGACAAATTCTACTGTATCTCGTTTGGCTGGCATAAACATGCTAGTGGGAATTCAATAACAAGTCACATTCACCAAAATGTGTATAAAGAAAAAGTTTCATTTTACTTACTTTGCATTGCATGCAGAGCTGTTTTTTTCACTGAGACATTTTATCTCTCGGAAATAGCTCTGTCACTTTTCGTTTTAGGATATTTTTGTGTGATTTTTGTATGACGTACTAGTCAAGAATTAAACTGAGTGAGCTAACCAATCACACAGATATTAAATCAACATAAATAAAACCCAGATATGAAAACAGCATTGTCATACCCATACTGGTCACTGGATTGTGAGTTTCTAAAATAATGATGAATGGAAAGATTGCTTTTGTAACATAAGTTCTACATTGCTAAAACTGTTCAAACATTTTGATAGTTTCACAAATGAACAAATTCAGTGTTACCAATAGTTTTTTCCATTGAATTCAAAACATCACATAGGTATGACATTTTGCTGAAATCAAATTAACTCTCAGATCATTATTTGAACTACAGTATATTCATAACTTACTATATGGACACAGATTTATGATATTGTACATTAACTGAGAATGAATAAATGTTGTTTTCTTCTTGTGTTACTAAACGGCAACAGCAGTTTCAAGATAACATTTTTTCAGTATTCTTTTTCACATATGCAAGCAATAGTTTTGTAACATGGCTGCTGCACAAGACCTCATTGCAGTTCTAGGTGCAACTTACTTTCATGATGACATATCTGGGGTCTTACTGAATTTGTGCTTTGGTACAAAATTATGCACGAAAACAAGAAATTATACAGATATATTTGCAACTTTTCCAATGCACCTTCATACAGCATATTTTTATGAATGAAATTTGAGAAGCTGTTGAGGTTAATGATTAGCTGCTTGCAAACTGTAACAACTCATCCTTTACCTGGATGCCATTTCAGAGCAAGTCTTCGATATGCTTTCTTGATCTGATCATCATCAGCTGACAGCTGAATTCCCAAGACAGCGTAATGACACTTCATAACTTGATGCAATGCATCAAAAACATCAATAAATCTCCTGACAGAAAACTATCCCACATTTAAAAACACAACATAGATGAATTTATCAAATTGAGACAAGTGGTTGAAAAATTAACAAAAAACTTAACACTTTAGAGCTATTTCATTAAAATTGTATTGCCTTGAATGTGCATGTAGCAAAATGTGTGTTTGCTGATGTGACATAACTATTCATAATAATCAGCATATGCAAGAAAACAATTAGGTTGGCTTAACTACATCTTTAAGAGTTACCTGCAGTTGTTTATAGAATGATGCACTTGGCTGCACAGACACACATTTTTGAAAGCAAGATTAACCAATGAAAATTATTCTCAGAAAAGTTATACTTTTAACTAACAATTAATCACTGTCTTTTTGTAAATATGCATTTTAGACTCACATTTCATAAAATATGTCTGTGTGCTGTAATTCTTTTTGGCAAGTAACAAAACTGACTCTGGAGAGGGGGTCCTGATCGACCTTATCTCTATTTACTTACATAACTAAGGTTTTATGTTTGTAATTGCTGAATAGAAGAAGGAATTATACTGACAAATAAAAAAAAGAACAACAAATACAAAAGTAGCAAAGGTACATAAACACTGAATTATATACACAACATTCATTTACAGAACACAGATGATGGTGGGCAAGCAATGCATGAAGAGTTGAAAGATATAAAGATGAATAGGCAAGTCATGCCCAGAGGTGAGAAAAGTAAGTGACAAAAGCAACACAATAATTACCCATTGACCATTATGCAGNACCACAGACATTTGCAAGTNTGTTAGGCAGGGCACAAAGTATACCCAAATGAGATTGAAGAGGCAACAGATCAGATTACAAAATGTTTACAGTAAAATGCAATCCAATAAGCATTGGGTACATGAAAAACAAAATATGGTTAGTTAACGAGAGAAGTATATGGGTCTAAGAATAATAGCTATAAGAATTCATTCATATTGCCATGACATACACCAACTACACACAAATTATGTCGTAGTCTTGACACAAACCTAATTATCCCTAATTTAACCTCAATGAATTATCAGTCTTGGAATTAGACTGAAATCAATGTCCATGAAATCTTGGAGGTGAACATCACTATTTGCCTCAAAAGCCTAATAAATGCAGCAAGGGTGCTCTTTGCAAATTTGAGCTTGAAATAAAGTTGTATTGATTAAATTCGTAAAAATTTTATCATAACTGAAAATACCTCGTCGCTTTTGGTGCCGCAATAAAAACTACAGCAGAAGAGAATAAAATTTTTTTGTTTGGATATGAAGGGGTGCTGACATTTGGCAACTTGGGCCGAATTTCATTTTTGATAGGTCTACACTTTAGCTGTCTGCCTGCATTTGCATCAATAAACTGAACTCATATAGTAGTTTTACATCAAATTTTAATTGATTTTGACACTTGAAAGTCTCCAGCCAGTGCTCTTAGGACCTTTGGAAAATTCGCCATCATTATTATCAAGTATGAAACATATAACTCTTATAATAAAATTAAATCAGCACGAAACTCTAAAGAACCTAATTTAGAAAGACAATCAACTGGTACCAAATATTAAAGGAAGTGTCTATTTTACTGCCAACATTCTGGCGGCAACAGCTCGGTTGGAGCTATTGTGCCACCAGTCGAGGATTCAGTCTTGTGGCATGATGCAATTCGAATAAAAAGGTCAGTTTGTCATGCAATCAGTGTGCTGCTCATAGCCTAACAGTTATCCTTCACATCTGGTATGCCATTGCTTTTTCGGTTCGACTCTCAACTTGACAACTTCCCTTTTCTTTTTTTTTACTTTTTTCAAAACTTTTCCCTTAGGTGTTAGGTTTAGGTTAGCGTTTAAGGTTAGCTTTGGGGTTTATCTTTTGCGTTTACTTCGTTTCTTCCAAGCCTGTTGCCGCTGCATCTTGGCAGCAAAACAGACACTGCCAATATTAATCACTTGGGGATGTAAATGATGCAAGTGACGATTTGTCCATACACCATGATTCATCACCACTAGAAAAGGAATACAAGCAGCCTGGGATGACCTCGCCTGCAGGGATACACTCAATGCCCTGCTAAACACCAATAACCCTTGGAACTACTGTCGGTTACTTGCTGCACAAGAGAGTCACACTGCTGCCTGGTCAGAAGCATTGCCAATTGCCAGTGTTGGAAACTTGCTCAGTCCTGATGAGCTCCGTATTGCAATCGCCCTCCGAACTGGTGCCAAAATCTTTGAAAGCACAAAATGCTGCTGTGGCCAAAATTGTTGATGAGCTGGGGCTCCATGGCCTCTCCTGTAATAAAAATGCAGGCCGCTTCCCAAGGCATTCAGCTGTCAACTCCATCCTCAAGAGGTCATTGACCCGCATTGGTCTCCCCTATACCTTGGAGCCTGTCAGCCTGACTAACGATGGAAGGAGGCCAGATGGCCTGACTTTGGGCCCCTGGTACAGAGGCCGGAGCCTGGTGTGGGACGCAACAGTTGTGGACACTTTTGCTCAGGGCCACTATAAAGACTCTG
>JGI24158J21664_10011621_pt1 | contig 11706 bp, 6 predicted proteins | sample Ectturendosymbi3_FD_21664 | JGI IMG/M metagenome (IMG submission 21664)
TATCGAGCCATCACAATTTGAAAAAGATGAAGCTTTAAGATTTTTAGACCAATATATGGCAGTTCCACCATGACCTAGACCATGAACTAGGCCATCATTAAGGTCATAGTCTGCCCACCCAAATGCAAAATGTGACACACCTAAACAGGATAAATTATTAAGTTGCTGCTATAAAGTCCATGCAACTAGTCATTGATGTGCAAAGTTTTGGGCTGTTTTAACACACCTTTCAAATATTTTTTGTACTTCTAGTAGGTACCAGAATTATGATACCTGTAGGTACTCGGTAGTTGGAATTATTTTAACAAAGAATATTTTATCCCGAGTGTGCATATACCTATTAGCAAGTGGCAATCGACTTGGGCTTCATTTTTCTAGTAATACTATTTTTGAAAAAGGTTTTAAACTGCGATAAGTATGAATTCGACACACAATCTTCATTCCCTTGTTAGGTGTTTCTTGCCATCGCAAGAGGCTAAAAATCCTCTAACTCCAGTAAATGCTTTTGGGATGGAATTTCTTTGCTTTCTGTAAGTAGCGTTGTTTGGCCAGTGACGTTAAACATGCACAATACATTTTTACAAACATGCGCGGCTTTTTCGTGTTTCGTTGCAGTCTTGGCACTGTGTGTTTCGGCATCATAATGTTTGCCATACTTTGGATGGTTCGCCGTCGTATCGGTAATGGGCAAAATCATATGAACCAAGTTGAAGAGCAGATACAGCTTCAGCATATTAACCATGAGTTGCCCAACGGTCGCATCCCAGGTAAGTGGATTTTTTAAAAGTGTATTATGGCTTGGTTGTAAGTTTTGACATTTTTGCATACTTAGGTGGCTTTCAAAAACGCTAATCAATAGCCATAATTTCACACTTCCGGTTACCTCTTACTGCTCGACACTTACTTTTCAGTTGCTTGAGCCGGTGCAATACCATCTCTACCAGTCCTGAACCTCCCCTACCTAGCCGGATTTGCTCAACATTTTACTTATTCATTTGTTGTGTTTTTGATGTGGTTTGTTTTTTTTCTCCACCTAATCTACTTAATGATAGGACTAGTAACTTGGTTTTACTAAAGTTCTCCCTGAGTCTGAATTGCTTAGCGTGAGTTGATGTTGTGTTGTTCATGTTCTTTGTCCTCTTTTGCAAGTTTTATCTTTCCTCCTGGTAACAGGAGGTCTTTCCTCCTGGTAACACCAATTTGGAATTTTGCGCTTTTGCGAACTGTTTTATTGCGATGCTATCTTGTGATGCATAGTGTGTTTACAATAAAACGACAATTAATGTCACTATTCTTGCACTGTACCATACGTACCGTATGCTTTAAGTATACATGTTTCTGAATCCCGGTGTTACTGCATGTCCATCTATACTGGTTGCACACCATCTTATTGGCGTTAGTACAATAGTAGGTAGTAGCAAAGGTTCTGTACAGGAAGTTTTCAAAAGCAAAGAATAGGATTTTCTAATGCCCAGTACCTTGTGCGTTTTTACAATTGCAGTTGTTTGTGGAAGGGTTGCTTGAAGATTGAACAGAGGTGTCACCCCGTGAACTCTTTGCATTGTTCCCATCTGTACCTCTTGTAATTGATATAGCGATCTTTTCAGCCATTACCCGAGACTCATGGCCATAGGTAAGGATCGGATACAACCTACTGAAAAACAGAGCTTCAACAGCTCCCGTTTTATTTGACTTGCACAGCGATAAAATAAAGCTCACGCAGAACTACGTTTGCTGCACCAATCCGTGCGTGTATCAGTCTTGTTCCGTCACTCGATATTACCACCCCCAGGTAACTTGTGCCTAGAACGTCACCTGCTGCAGCCTATTGCCTCTCAGGTGCAGGGTATGTTGACTAGCTAGGGTCTCTGAACGGGCATAATACCTCACACTTTTCAGTGATTGATAATTTTCATTCTCACTGAGTGCGACCAAGTGCATGTTGAAGGTCTGGTTGAAAGAATGCAAGCAGTACCACACTGGTTGATTCTGCAGCTTCCAACAGTGGCACTCTCGCAGACTTGGCTGTGACTGTCTATCGAATTTTGTAGACTGAGGAAGAGTGGTAATAGTACTCACCTTGTAGGAATTTAACGCCCACATTGAACGGCTGTGATTTAACTCCGCGGCACACACACACACAAACCTCTGAGCAGGAATACATTGACTAATTCACGGCCAGTAACAGTGGGCCGTCAACACCGTACTTAACACTGCCCAAAACTTTCATGAGGATCACGGTCGTATTCTTTCTCCAGGTCAACAAAACATGTGTAGAGACACCTTTGGCATAATTCCAAAATTTCTTAAATTTTTTTGGAATGTGAGATTTGGTCTATTAGTGCTACGGCCCGAATGAAAACCGCATCGGGTATCATACAGCTTTGATTCAGTTCTCTCACGACATCTTTTTTCGAGGCGCTTGGCATACTAGTGGCAGCTCATGACTGTGATTCGTGAGGTTGCTGCAATTCCTCCCAACAATGATTTTATAAAGACTAAAAGCATCAGGTTAAGACTTACGCATATTGCTATCTTGAGGTGACATGCTGTGGGGTGAAATGACTGGTGTATCTAAAGTTATAAGCACACATTAATCCGACGCAAGTAAAAACTTTCAGCTCGTTGTTTGCTGATCCACTGCACAATATCTCACACGCATAACATCCCCTTCACAGTCAGTCAATGATAAATAACGTTTGATTTGCAACACGGTGGTGGCCTTAAAAAAACGTCAAAGTTCCAGTGGGATTGACTCAATATATCGACCACAGAAACACCCATAGTGATCATATCACACATCCGTATTAAAGAAAGGAGGGCCTTATCACTTAGGCTTAGGACAAACAATTGTTGTTTCTGGAACTACTTAACAGTTATTTGCAGGAGTGTAGTGAGGTGGGAACGAGTGGGAACGGCGTTCCCACACCTTTTTGCATTGTAGTAACGTTACTTGAAGATTTAGATTTTTCATTTCAACTTCTACGTGTAGCGAATTGCGAGAACTAAAGGTGCTTTTTGCGTGTAAGGGCATCTGAGTAATATTTAGTGCTAGAGTTCGGATTTATCATGGGTGTAGTGGAGTAGGAACGCGTGCGAACGACGTTCCTACACCTCTTTTTTAGCACTGCAACCCTGGTTATTTGACGTCACTCACTAACAGAACGATGCTGTGATCGATTACCATTTGCGTGAATTAATTTTCAATGATTAAGTGCAAGCAGCCATAGTTAAGGATTTGCTGAAACATTGGGCGTTACCACATGCTTTGCAATATTAAATCGTAAGACAGTATTTAAGGCAGAATTAATTTTGATGTTAAGGGAGTTTTCAGAAGCTTGCTTGACATTTGAACTCAAGCACGAATCTGAGCTTGACTTTTAAAACCTGTTTCGATACTGACGCAATAAAAACCTGTTGGCATACTCCAAAATGATATTCTACGGTGTTCCTAATTTGAGACTGAGAAAACATCAAATCAAGCATGTGCTCAGAGCGCATTCTGGAATAGAGCCCATCCACTTTCTAGCAGTCAAACCAAAAACACTTTGCTTTGCAAATCCGAAAAACTCCACATGCAACATTTTTTCAGAAAGAATTTCCAACCGATTGTACTTGAGTACTAAAGGCCATTATATACATTAAAAATCACCACCTACCAATGAGATACTAAGGGGCTATAGCTTACTTATAAGTTATAACAGCATAAACCTTGCGCAAATAGGCACGATGCCATGTCTGTTTCATTCTTATTTTTTCACTTTACTTTTCCACTGTCTAGTACAAAAATACATACCAAATGAAATGCAATCACTGCAGGAAAGCCTCAGTCATTACTTTGCAATGTGCCATACAGCTGAGCATTGCAAAGCTTCAGATCCCACAAATTAAGCACGCTGGTTCTCACCAGCACCAGTAGAAACAAAATAATTCTGCTCCCCGTCACAGGCCACAGCACTTGCTAGCCCGGCGCTGCGGAAATCACAGCTCCAGCTCGCAGTTCCAGCTTCCAGGTGGCCGTGCTTCATTGATAAGCCACAACCCTTCCAATACTTTGCTTTAGCGACACCGACGCTGCAAGCGCTCACAGCTCCAGACCTTCGTCATTTTCAGTGCTTCCCATACAAAACCAAATAGAAGTCTAATATTCAGCTTGGTGCATAAAGTTTGGAGAAGGGAGGACACATTGTCATCTCTTCTTGTTAAAGCAAATTTAAATATCAAAGTAAAACAATAAACTGACCTAATAACGAAATTTACCGCGAACATAGGTAGTGTTGCAGTTCCGCAGTGCCTACGTACGAGCCGCCACTGTGGCATACACTTTTTAAGAAGAGAGAAAGATGCCGCAGTAGTTCTGCGGTCTCCCTTTTCGTGTATGGCAGGGGTGCTCAACCTTCTCGCTATTGCTAGTCGCATTACGTCTAATTTTATGAATTACGGCTGCCAGTGAGTTTACGATACAAGATATTTCTATTTTTTGCCTTCACACACTGAATCTAGTCTGCTTCCGCTCTCTGTTTGGCCCTTTTCTACTGAGTAACTTCATAGACTAGTGAGCAGGAAAAGAGTTTTCATTAATGTTCGGCTGCCATAACTTATATTTTAAATCACATGTGCACGTCCGCATAAATTTTCAACGAAAGCTGCCTGCGGCCGGGTATATTGGGATAATCTCGCCAGTTTGTCAACATTTCGTTACCCTCCCAGAGCACCAGGCAACTTTACACACACGAGTCAGCTAAATTACTCCTAGATTCAAGGATTGGAGCATTTTTATGTTGGGAATTTCATCGCAGCGTGCAGCCTTCCCAACCTTCAGTGCTGTGAAAGCTAGGAAAAAGCCAGCTGCAGTGATAGTATTTTCCTCAGACAAATATGCCTATGCGTGTCCCACTGCTTGGTAGTCACGGGGAGAAAAGGTCTTTGAAATACTCTCTCCACTTGCCAAGGACGTCCTCTACTTTGCTGAGAAAAACACCATTTTGGTCTTTGATGGATCTAGCAGTACGAGACCACTTTATGCGAAGACGCCGGATGGTTTGCCAGAACACCTTTTTGGCTTGTCAGTAATTGAAATTCAATTCATACCCAAATGTACTTTATCATCACCATTAGGGCTGCAGGCTTTTGCGCCTCAGCGTACCGCGAATGCAAAGATGATTAGGCTTTGTTCGGAAGCCAGGCCATTTAGGCCACTTTCTTTGCTTGAATAGCATCTTACACTTCGTTCTAACACGGGATTACTTTTTTGCCATTATTCGCGACACAAAGTCGTTTCCGTCCATATAAAATAGCAGCAATACAACTGATTTGAACAACTGCCACTTCACATCTGCGTCTGGTGTTCATCCCGGGAATTCTCGGAACAAGGATGATATGTTTTCTTCAAAAGTCTTTATTGCATCTTTGTCCGCCAGGGCCTCCTATTCTATTCTGCAATATCTCCTAAGTGTAGGCCGAAGTTCAGTTTCAAACCACCATGTGGTAATCTAATCGGTTGACAATTCTGCATCCTTTTGACACGAACGTCCTCCACCCATCAGAATAATTAAGCTGAAAATATGCATCAACCAGTGAATTACCGTTTACCAACAAATCTTTTCACCAGATGTACTTGCGCAAAGCTGTGTTGGAAAAAGTTTTCATTATACACAGTGAGTTGTTACACTACAGTTACAGCCTTCCGTTTTCATTTAGGTCCGCATCAGTATGTTGACCAACCACACCCTTCCATACCCCAGCATCGTTCCCTACGCCTGTATTGAAGTCTCCCAAAATGATCGTGGATTCGTTAGGTTTAACCCAGGGGTTCTCAAACTTTTCTGCAGGTTGACACCCAATTAAAGTGTACAATTTTCTGTAGACCACGTGGCCTAGCCCAACAGTTACTAATACAAGGAAGGTACGTGTCAAGATAAACAGCAATTGTTCTCCGTCCTACTGCGCAGGGTTGCCAACATCTTGTCACCATAAAAGGCAGACCTTGTCCCAAAAAAGCCAGAAAAAGACAAATAGCAATTTGAAAGCATATTCACATAAAAACATGCATACCAAACACAAAATAGATATTAAACTCGTCAGAAACATCGATAGAATACAATTTCAATCTTTAGAAGCATTTTCTTTTCCCGTTAGTACACTGTCGTACATTATCAATACCATAGATTTTTCGGACAACAGTAAAACCTCTGCAATATTCTGTGCACCCTGCATGGTCATTGACTCTCCTCAGAAGAGATTTGTAATGAATATGTAGCTCAGACAATGTTTTGCCAGAGTCAAGCCTTTTCGACTGAAAAAAGCCAGATTTTGTCCGGTTTATTTGTTAAAAAAACGCCAAAGGTGTTCAAAAAAAGGCAGTATTTCAAAATCTGTCTTCGAAAAAGTCAAATTGCAACCCTGCTACTGTGTATCCTACTGCTGTGCTACCAGTCTAACAAATCCGGAACTGCGACACATGCATAACAATCTTGATTATGACGTAAAAAACAGAACAATTTTCATGTCATCACGATGGACGATTTAATAAAAGCTATTCGAATCGAATGTACTTTTAAACTACTGTAGACGAGATTTGATCAGCCCTCTTTATTTTGTTTAATTTGTTGAAAAACGCCGTTTGCATTCCTTGCCCGATTAACAATAATTTTGAATTGGAGGCTTCATTGCTCCAGAAGACCCCAGCAGTTATTCACTGACCCCCTGGCCATTCAGTGACCCTCATTCGAACTCATGACTATTTATCGACCCCTTGGATGGTCCGATTGACCCCTGGGGGTCGATAGCGACCACTTTGAGAACTGGTTATCCTTTCACGCACCACTAGCTTATTTCACGAATTCCGAGTATAGGGCACTTAGTTTAGGGTGTAAACCTGTGCATCTATACCTTGATGGAGAATCTTTTCGCTAGCATGGACCGCGTAAATTGTTGAATGTCGCTCGCGGGCCGCAAAATGAACTAGTTTTATCCTAAAATTATATCTTTATCTTCCAGACGAAAATAAGGACAGAAAACGATGAGAAAGAACAAGAAAGGATATTCTTGGCTCACAGTCTACATGTCTGCTTGTCATGGGATCAGGGGTGTAACGACGGGGGAGGAAGGGGGCCACAATCCCCGGGGGAAGAATTTTTATGGGGACGCCGAATCACTGAGGGAGGCGCCGAAAATTCGCAACATTGTCACATGTACTTTCTTCATTACAGTACATTTGCTTCCGAAAAATCTCAAGTTCGAACATGGGGGCGCCAAACTTGCTTCTTGCCCCGGGCGCCATCTAACCTCGTTACGTCCCTGCATAGAGTTCCGTTTTGACGCGATGCTGTGTTTTAACTTGAGTAACAAAAGTTCTGATGCGGGACATATTAAATGTTCACGCGCACGGCATTTGGCCAGCGGGCCGCAGGTTCCCGACTCCTAATCTATACAAATGTGCATGCATCTTTTACCACCTAAACGTCAAATAACTGTTAACCAAGAACAAATCACAAATGCGCGTTTACTGCTTGTGTCGGTTTATTTTTAAAAAAGTAATTTGTAACAGCAAAACAAGAAAGTTAAGTCTGATTTCTACAACGTCTTGGCGGATTTTTTCTGTAGTTAGCAATTTGGGTTTGGTGTTCCAGGATATCGTCTTCACTCGATTCTTCCTCTGGTAAAGGGTGAACGGCGGCGGAGGGACTCGATTTCAGCCGCTCTCCAAGGTACTCATTCAATCGTTGCTGTGTTCGCTGTTGTGGCCTATTAGTTTGTGCGTTTTCCTCAAATTGGTGTTTGTGTCCCGGCTTCTGCAGCATTACAATTCGAATGATGCAGAAGAAAGCATACAATGCCATTCCGACAGTTATCCCGAGAAATCTGCACAAAGTTTGGACGTACAGTTGTTGATTATTTTTGACAGTATATTTCGTAATTGAAAATAGTTAAATCTAAATCCAAGGAAATACTACAGTAATATCCTGGTTATGTTCGTACCCGTTTAAGTTCCCATCCAAATTAAGTTCGCAAAAAATTATGAAAAAATCTGGATTCAACTTTTTCAGAAATTTATTGGTGTTTACAGCGATTCGAACATGACAACTTGTCATAAAAAAGTTAAACACGAAACATTATAGGGCTGACGTTCACAATACAAGTAATAAAGCGCCAATTGGTGTGTATTATGCTCTCTTGCGTTTTGCTTCCAAAATCACCTGTCTTATTTTTCGCTGAAAGTGTTCGAAGGAATAATTTCGGTTAATTACGATCATTTCCTGCTTGCGCTTACACATCAGGGCACAATAACTGATCCTTATCCTCTCTCAAGAACTTTATTTTTCATGGTTTATGCTCAAACTCACCAAAAATGACATCGTTTCCTGCTTTTTCTGAACCATGTGTACAAGCTGCGCCAACCGTGTTTCCAGCACCTCACTGACGTCATCAAAAAAACAAAAAATTAAAGTCTTCTGCGACCACCTCTGCCCTCTTATCGATAGGAAAAAGTTGTTTCACTTTAAATCGGCTAACCATAGGTTCTCAAAGTGCTCCGTACGGAGCCCCAGGGCTCCGCGAGCTATTCGTTTACTTATTTCAATTGAACAGCAATTTGAATATTTTTTAAATACAGTACAAAGCAGCGCATACATCTGAGTCATTAAATAAAGCACTTCCAATTTACTCAAGAACATCAATCGGTAAGTAACAATGTGCTTTTTTTGTTTTTATTTTTAGAAATTTATTGTGGGGCTCCGTAAATTATGGTCAATCTCTTCATGGGCTCCATAACACCAAACGTTTGAGAACCCCTAAGCTAAGCCACAGCCATGATGGTTGAAAATCGTCCTGTGATATCGATAGATGTTCAGCAATTTGGTTTGCTTTCAAATTAGTGAGTGAAGGGGGAATGGGCAGTTTGCTCGACGCATACTATCAATCCATAGATATACCTTACTTCCAGCTCCGTAAATCTGCGAACACACGCACGATTGAATAAGCCTCACTCACTTCGTACTGTTGTGCGATGCTTCGTTAACTTGGATGATTTGGCTGACTCAACTTAGAGACTATTTTCAATCTCTGCTACTCATTGAGTACCTTGAATGAGTAACTTTTATTTTTTGTGTCTTCAGACAGTAAAACAGAACATTTAAGTATAACGTCCGCTCCACATAGACTTTTCTAATAGAAGCCTCACTCACTTCGTACTGTTGTGCGATGCTTCGTTAACTTGGATGATTTGGCTGACTCAACTTAGAGACTAATTTCAATCTCTGCAACTCATTTAAACGCTTGGTTTTGCCTATTGTTTGTAAATGGCATAATGCGCTGTAAGTGAATACTGCAGGAACATGCCTTGCCAAAAAGAATAGATAGCTTCAGGTAGTGCATCAATCACCCTCCCAACATTAGCCCTAATGATCAACATCTGCTTGCTGATGCAGTAAAAAGCACAATTGCTAAGTTCGCACCTACCACCTAAGTTCGCACAAACAGCTCAGATTCAAGATGCGAACTTAACCGGAAGATTACTGTATTACGAGAAATTTCATATACTGTATGTAAGAAATCAAATAGTTTGTTGCCACTAAATAACTGCTTTTCTGCCAATATTTTCCTTAAAGCCTGTCACACAGCACATCAAAATGGATATATACTTACGTGCAAAGAAGTTTAAGAAATATCATCGCCAGAACCGCGTTGAGCGCAAGTGTTTTCCTGTCTGCGATATATCCCTCATTGTAGCAATGCACAAGCACAGAAAAGTATATAACCAGAACTGCCACAACTATCATTTTATACGCTTAGTCGTTTCAAGAAACTGAAGCATATTAAGTATAATTCAAAGCTTACTACAGGCTTTACAATATATACTTAGTTTTACAAAACTTTGGTAACCCATTTTGTAGCTAGACCATGTGCACGAATCTAACTGGAATGTCAAAAATATGTTCTTTGCATTACAAAACTTGAGTATCATTATTTAAGAAGTTTATGCAAACTGGTTAACAAAACATTTCTTCATGAACTCATCCAATTCAATTAGTAAAAACAATACTAAAATCTCCAGAATACATTGAAAACAATGCACTTCAGTTGCTATACTTATTTTAACTTCAAATGGGCTGTGATGAAACCAAGGCATCTGTGAATTTCCACGTAGATCAGCCAATGGATTGCACCTATTTACTAACAATATTTCGTTTTAAAATCGATCTGAAAGGATTGAACTTTGCGTGGAAAACTTTTACCGGGCTTCAGTTACAAGGCACTATGGCAAAAAACATTTCTTGTTAAACGCTTGTCAAAAGATTCTGTGCCTCCCCTTTGATGTACTTACACATTTTAAAACAGTTACTATATACTACGTGGAAAATGCGAGAATAATAACTTTGGAAACAATTTAAACGTTCGATGGTGGTGTGTCCGAAGTTAGAAAATCATTTGCAAAACAAATAATAAATTCATAGCAGCATCATGAAAAAGTAGACGTTATAACCAACTTTAGTTGTACCTTTCACTAGGTTCTTACCTCACGAAAAGAATATGGTAATCAAAGTAACAGTGGACGAAGTTACCTTAGTCTTACAACAGTATGGAATGTTTGGTAAACCACGTCTGAAAGATTTTTAATTTTAACAAGTTTTAGTTGAAATCTTACGAATGTAATTTTACGAGTTTTTTCGTGATCACTACAAAATTATATATCAATTGATGTAGCAGTACAAACAATTTTTCATGCTTATAAATCAAAATTTTGATATATCGTTTTATCTCTTGCATAAATCAATTAAATGAAATAGACATCAATTAAATGAAATTGAAATCGTACGTTCTAACTGGCTGTATACCAACAAAGTTTATTTTTACTTTAATAAGCATCGTCCGTACAAGCATATCATCATTTGCACGGATGATGGTATGGATGAGGATACCCACTAACTATTATATTTGGATACAAAGACACTTGTGCATGGCCCTTTACCTTTGAGCTGACTGGTTTGCTGCAATTGATTTGTTGCAAATGATTTAAGTATAAAACCTTGCAGATAAGCCTGAAACGTTGCTTACTCCAGAGTGGACAATACCGCCTGCCTACTGTATGTCTTTGCCAGACACACGAAATCAAAATTGCAGTGAATCTCAGAGAGCATCAAGCTGAGGTGCTAAGAAAGACTATCCACTATGCCTATGACACTGATGCAGGCGGGAGTGAACTGAACATATTTGAAGTAACATTGCTATTGTTCACAACAAACAAGCTATAGCCTGGCGGAAAGCTTCTGAGGAATCTGCCTGCTTTCTGCTTTCTTGTTTCTGCGATGATTAAAACTTGCAAGTATGTCTATTTGTCCATAGTTACCGTATAAGCCACAATGGCCTCCTCTGCGGCCTGTGAGTTTGGCGCAGAGGAAGAGACCCTCAACCATGTTGTCCTTTAATGTTCGGTCCATCGACCTGACGGTTCTGGACGATGCGACAATTGAATGGCTGCTGTTGCAACCTCTCCGGTAGTGTTGCGTTGATTGTGTGATTCACCACGAACGTAATGTGCGTAAAGAATAACACCATCATATGTGTAGCGCGAGCAAGCAATAGTAAGAGAGATTGCGACGTGGCGGCTCTGCCGATATTAACGTGTGAACGATTGAACATGATGACTAGCGTACGCGAAGAGAGATTGCGAGCATGATCTCTATTGTTGCTTGCTGCCACGGTGCG
>JGI24158J21664_10011624_pt1 | contig 11705 bp, 7 predicted proteins | sample Ectturendosymbi3_FD_21664 | JGI IMG/M metagenome (IMG submission 21664)
GGATGTTTTTTTCTGGCATCAAAAAGACGATATTAAATAAATTTGTGCGTGTAACTATCGGTTCCCATTCCTAACCACTGGCAACAAGAACGATTTTGACAATGGTAGCGGTATGCGAACGGTATTAACTTGGTGTGGCGTAAGATGGCAAAAAGTAACCCTTGGAAACATTGGTTGGATGATGCTATCAGGACAAAGAAATTAGCGTAAAAGTCGAATATTGTCCGCTGCCCAAATGGCAAAAAATGTAAAAATTGTAGTTTTGATGTGTCTCGAATATCAAACTAGATCCAAAACACTGGCAAACTAACAAAAATTGTCCTGGCAAATTATCTGGCGTTTCCGTGGCAAATGATGTGATACTGCAGGTTCCGTCCAAGACCAAAACGGTGTTCTGCTCATCAATGAGGGAACTATCTTGGCAGATGGAGTATTTCAAAGATCTTGCGAACCCAGTAACTCTCACACCATCATAATCTGTGATCACGCAGGAGATGCATTCGGGGGAGGAAATACCATCATTACCATCGAAGTCTCCCCATCAGTCAAAAACATTGAAGCTTTGAAGAGATGAAATTCTTTGCCTGACTGGTGCGTGGCAAGTAGCCTCGCAATCTGGAAGGGTGCGGAAGTATTGGCAAACGAGGTTGACCATTCCCATACGCAAGGGTGACAGGAGAAAATTCACTAACTACCTGAGCATTTTCCTCTTTAGACTCGGTGGAAAGGAGTACGTCAATGCAATAAATGCCTTTAACTTGAGCTTGAGGATACTCAGTGTGGTTTCGTCCTGGCTGAGGCACGATTGTCCAGCAATTTTATAAGCCTTGGGAGTATGTGAACGATGTTTACGCTTGTTTTGTTGACCTCGAAAAAACAGATGATCGGTTCCCCGAAAAAAGCTTCATGGGCAGTTTCGCCGAGTACGGTGCTGTACGGTATGGTCAAGTCATGGTATTCCTGTTTACGACGTTACGTCAAAACAACTGGCTGTGGGTCGTGTCAGACTCAGAAAAGTGTGCGTGCTCTCACCACTCCTATTAACAGACTTGCAGTCTGCATCAGTGCTTCTTCAACCGGCATGAAACCGCATATCAGTATGACTCTAGACGGTACCATGTGTGCCGCGAAATTTAAAAAACTGGTAATGAATTTATTGAGCACAACTTCACGACTCTTCGAAAGAGGACGTAATGACGTTTCAGTCGTTAGCTGAAAATTTAAGTTGCAATGCGCGCCGCGGCCAAATAAAGGTGTGAACCAGAAGTGAGCGGATATTGATATTTTTACTCCTGATCCATATCTGAAAAATTTTTGCATATCCATATCCAATCCTTATCCGAAAATTTCTAAAATTTAGTATCCGATGTCCATCCATATCCGAATGCGACACTGGCTAATTACAAAACACACAGGCAGTGGTTATAGGTCAGCCAGTGGACCTTCATTTCGAAAACTGATTCATCCGTCGTCTCTAACATGACACTAATCCATGACAAGTGTGCAGTGGACTGCACTACGCTTGGTAGAAACGTGGTAAACCTGAACCTAATCGTTAAACCTAAGCCCTAACCTAACCCCTAAACCTAAACCGCAAATCTGAGCAAAAAAGTTTTAAACTTTTGAAAAAAGTAAATGAAAACCGGTACCACGAAAACAGTGGCGTAGCTAAGAGTGGGCGGGGGGGTGGTCCGCCCCTGGCGACACTTTTATGGGGGCGGCACTATAGGCTATAAACCTGCACAGACTGTATTGAAATAAAAGTGGTTTTAATGTCGGAACATTACACGCAGTTATAGGATGTTGGATGTTTTTGATTTTGAATAATTTAAACTATGGCATGTGTACTTAAGCGATTGTTGTCTTAGCCAAACAATCAACAATCGTGTATCTGGGGTGTTGTATCAATAGGCTTTTTTACATGATGCTGCAACACGGTTCTCAACACGCTTATCAACTCACTTGATGTCAAGTTTTACTGATTAACTACACGGTTGATTGATCGAGTGTTGGGTCGTTGTTGACGTCTGATCGTCGTCCTTATATGACGTTACAGAACTTAGGAGTATGGTGGATGACTGTGGGCAAACGTGTGGCTGTGGTGAGCTCTAAGCTTTTGTAAGTCGTACGTGCAGATGGATTTGTGCTCGTCAAAATGGATTTCCGTGCGTGTGAAACATAATCTAGCTCAGTATTCTTCAGCATGGGTTCCGCGGAACCCTAGTGTCCCGCAAAATATGCAGTGGGGTTACGTGAGTTCTAAGGATTCCTCGTTTTTTTAAGGGAAAGATTTCTTGCTTCAGGATGTTGATGCGTCATTATAAAAATTTTTAGATCACCGTGCTACATTCAGACTCCAAGTAGGCCAGTTAGTTAACAGGAGGTTGAGTGCAGTTAATAGCCGAAAAAGAAATATTGATAGTAGTTGTTGCGTCACTTTGTTGCTCACTGTTGTGGAATTAAGAAGAATGTTATTGTTGCAACACAGTTATACGATCTTGCCGATATACAGCTCAGTAGAGAAAGAAGGCCCCCTTGAACTTTTGCAGTTTATTCAAAAGTATACCTTGTGAACTCTGTTCCAAATACAGTAATAATGCTGCGGATTTTCCTCAAATTGCCGTTAGTGTTTCTACCTGTGAGGAGTTTTTCGAGGGGAGTTTTTCGAAACTAACACTGATCAAGAATTGTCTCTAGATCTAGTATGAGCACCTTGCAGTTGAGAAATCTTGCCACACTGTTTATAGAGCCACGATTAACAGATGAAATGACTTTTGACATTATCATTGAAGAATTCGCCAACAAAAAGGCAAGAAAAGTTTCTATGCAGAAAATTGTAGTTTTCATTTCAGAAATAAAAATGGTCCTACTTTTTTACACTTTTTTTTACAACTTTTCCCTATATTTTATTTTGCTTTTTGTTTAATTGTTGCTTACAATGTTTGAGTTTTTGGTGTGTATTTCAAGCATACCATATTTGAGCATGTGAAATTACTGTAATATTATAATGGCGCACGAACTAGTTAATATATATACAAAGCTTCAAGAGGGAGTCACTGTGCAATACGTATTTTTATGGGCTTCGGGGACGCCAAACTTAAGGGCCGCCCCGGGCAGCCCACACTCTAGCTACGCCACTGCACGAAAAATACAACTACTACCGGCGTTTTCCGGAAGTCCGCCCATGGGCGTTTGTTTTAGGTGGGCGTTTATATGGTGCTAATATTTGAGTTGAATACCGATACTATTTGTACCTGTCACCTCACACGGTACGTCCAACGTTATATTGAGTTTGAATACTATTTGCAGATTTCACCTTATACCAGTGTTCGGAAAACTTTTTTATCGCGGCCCAGATCACTTTTTCAATAGCTATTGAAGGCCCACTACATTTGAAGCCACTAGAACAAAACGAATCAGACGCAGGCAATATGCAACTGCCGTATAACAGCCCAGGCGGTTATTTGGTCCACGCCTTATTTTCCTATTAACGGCCCTGGGCGGCCTTCCGGAAAACCCTGGTACCACCAAAACGAAAGGTGCCCGATCATGGCAATAGTCAATGTGAAAACCATTCACACAGTAAGACACATCTACTTGGTTACCATGACAGTGCTGCTAATGTGACAAACTCAAGTGTTTTATTCTAACCGTGTCACCGCCAGCTGTCCTTTAGTCACTTCCAAACAAACACATCCTGTAATTTGGTGACCCAATCCATAAAAATAACATCACATGTTGTGCACTTTCAATCGGAAAAACAGAAAGTAGTATTTTGCTGCGAGATATCAGTTCTGCTGTGGTTATTTTTTCATTTGAACTGTAGTGTATCCAACTTTGTCCACTTATAACACTGAGTTTGTGGCACTAGCAGTTGGTATGATGAACCTGTTCGTCGTTTGGGCTCTCAGCATTGTTGTCTCAATAGAGACAACTCTTTTTTATGGGAAAACTTTTGATGTAAGCCACAGTGTGTTTTTAATAAATTTGAAAACCAGACACAGGTTTACAATTTGGGTTAGGGTTATAGGTTATATGGCAAAGACGAGCCGCGAATCCAAGGGTATAGTCTTTGTCACATATGACCAATTCAACCAATCTGGTTCAGGTAATGGCAATAGAGCTCCAGCATTCAATCTGTTGGTAAAAGAAAATAAATTTTGTAATACTGAGAGTAAATCACAATAGAAAATATGGCTAAACTACGTAGCTTATAAAAACGACGAACTCAAGCTGTCTTTAAACAAAGGTTGACTGCATAAAACTTGAGGGTGAGAAAGAATGTAATGTTCCAAATTCTAACTAAAAGAAATGTAGCTTAAACACTGAAATAGACCAGGGCAGGGGTGGTCAACAGGTCGATCGCCGAGTGTTGCTTGGTCGATCTCGCCTGATTTTGCATTGAATGGACAAGATACCTAAAAAGAACATTTTTCAATCAATATTGCAGAAAGTATATAAAATTATTATCCATCACTTGGTTGGTCACGTATAACGTATATTCTTTGGTGCCTCTTGTGATTGCTGACCATAGGTTAGCTCAGTCGATGCCATGAAGGTATTGTAAAATGTTGTTCTATTATTGCGCGGTGATCATATGTAATTTAGGCGTAACAGACACTTTGCCTTCTGTGCATCACTTAATAAGGCGATGGTACACTGTATTTGCACATATGATGCTCAACTTTGGCACTGTGTTTGTGACTTTATTATCGACCGGTCGATCGCGAGTTATCAATAAATTTTCTAGTCGATCCCAGTCGAAGACAAGTTGGCCATCCATGAAATGGACTATTAGCCTACACAACGCACATATATGTCACTCACCACAACAAAGCAGCATACCAGCATTATAAGAGCAGCATATTACTTCCACTTCGTAACGGTAAAGTAACACGAATTATCATTCAATGTGATGAGTGCACCACCTACTGACAAAATAATGTATTTTTTTGTGAATATAAAACCATAGCAAAGAAAACACTACCACTATCATTTGTGACATCTTGAATCACTTTCAGGGAAATTTCGTTGTAGAAATCAAACAAATATCCTAATCCTGCCTGATCCACCCAATTCTTTTCAAAAATAGGTATTCAAATCCAAATCCAATCCTGATCCGAAAAAATCGCAAGTAGCCTGCAGGATATCCAATCTTAATCTTGTCCATGCTCACCTCTGGTTTGAACACGGCCTACTATCTTAAGTCGTGGGTTGGAACCACTGATCTATATGAATTGGACAGAGAGGTACGACTGATTCGAGGATGTGTGTAACTGTTGGAAGACGCAACAGGCGATTTGCGGACATTTGGCGCCGAGTTGGATGAGTGGTAATTGAAGTGAATGTAATTAATTAAACATTTTCATCTAATTGTAATTTGAACTAACAATATTGAATTGATCCGTTTGCAACTGCGTAAGATCAGGCTGGAATGAAAGTTGCATTAACCCAAGCGCATGTACGCTGCAAGAAAGTGGCAATAGTTCCGTGGTCACAAAATGGGAGCTTTCAAACACTGCAAAGCTTTCAGTTTCGTATCAGTTTTTGTTCCGATCTTCACCACTGGTCATGGATCTTAGGAAAGGACCGAAATGGTACATTCTCATGTACTAGCGGTAGAGGTGGGAAGTGTTCACTGTGTAACATCTAGCGACAAAATGCACAGCTGTGAATATCGTAAAGACATGAATGTCGAGTCACCTCTTCTCCGAGTAGAGATTGCCAGCTGTGATTTTTCGACCAGCTGATTAGAAGAATGCCCCAAGAAAGGTTGACGAGGCGAATCGTGTTGCAGATCCAGAAGAATTACCAGAAGTTGCTGAAACTCAGGCATTTCAAGACCTGCTTCCTCCGCGACCCTCCAGATCGTGATTCGAGTCACATGCCGTTCAGAAACACGAGGCCCAATTGAACAAAATACCGGCTTGCAGAATTAAGTCGTTCGTTGCCAATGATTTCAAAGGATTGAAGCCCGATTTTCTTCAGTTTTTGCTCAAACCAATTTCCGAATTGAGCAATATCCTCTACTTAATAATCTTGAGAACCCTGTATGTTGGCCGTCGAACCAAGTTCTTCAGCGCGATTACCACTATTTTCCTTTGTACAGTTCAAAACAAATGTGTCTTAAGGCATTTTTAAAAGGCTATTGCTAAAAAAATTCACAAAATTTCAAAAACGACAAATTACACGCTAGAACTCATGAAACCTATTTACTTACGCCTGGGAAAAGTAAATGGATGGCATTACCGTATTGTCGTCACATTGGCAAGATATTGATTTTTTATCAAAAACTAAATGAGGTGATCATTATTAAACAAGTATCTCGGGTGGAGGTAGGACCAACATAACGAAACAGGAATGTCATGAGAAATTATTAAAAACTTTTCTTTTGTGTATCAAAGAATGAAATATCAATATCATTGCTCCAGCAAAAATAAGACACCTTATTGGCCATTAAAATCTCCCAAACTTTCTGGTAAGTAGGCAGTTAAAAAAGATTGAATCCACTGAAAACATCTAAGCAGGCTCATGCAGATGGGAAACACTGGCATTGCAAAACATCCATGTTTTTCCTGAGGGTAGAACAAAAATGAGATTTGTGACATTTATTAACCAATAAATATTATTACCATTACCACTGAAATGAAAATCAGAGAGAACATTAAAATTTGTAAGTGTGAAAGACTTACGATTAATATAATGTGGCAGTACAAAAAATACTTAACCCAAAATGCGTCTTACGTTTATTCTCAAGTTATACAGCGGCCACATTTTCAGAAAAACCGAGGGTTAACTAGTGGTGCAAATTGACATAATACATATCACAGAATACTGGAACGAAATGGTTATCTAAATATTATTTACGTCCTTGATCTTATCCTTTGCACACTACAACCACATTTCACTTTGTGACTGTGTGCTCGGACATTGCAGTGTTTGTTCGTTTGAGGGCGTGTCATGCCACAACGCATTCGCACTTTACCTGGCCTCGAATAGATTAGGACTTGGCGTCCTACTCTGCAGAAGTGCTGTACCAAGTGTTACGGGTTAACGAACAACAGTGTTAAGAATGTGTCTGTAACCCTGTGGTACTGCATCCAACGCCGTTGCAAAACGTTGTGTTAAAAAAGCGTCTGTAACCTTGTGATTCAGCCTCCAACGCCCTTGTAAAACGTTCTGTTTTTTCTTGTTTTTATCAACCTACGTTGTGCAGACGGTGTGTATTTATACTATGGACTTCGTGTCTGCTATAAAAAATATGCTTTATCATTATGATGTAGTTACCTTTTTTCTAAATGACATGTCGCACCCACAACCCGATTTTTATAGAGGCTTTATATGACATGGCGGAGTGTTAGAAGCTTCAAACAAGCTGAGGCTGATGATCATTGTTCCTCGGAAGTTAATGGATTATTTTTATTCATACGTGTGTGTGTGTGTGTGTGTGTGTGTGAAGTTAGCAATCACCATGCTGCTATAACTAACGATAACGTGCACACTACGAAGTTGTAAAAGCAAACGTTCACTCTCGTTCTTAATTTGTTCCAAGTCCAAACAGCAAAATGTGCAGTTATGGTCAATAAAGACGCTCAGATACGCCATCATGTAGCACTCCAATGCATTAAGTTTGGTGAGCATTTCTCCACCAAACCTGTAGTGAAAAAAGTGCAAAAGTCCCTTGAGTTGTGTTACTCATGAAGATGAAGATGAAGATGAATCAGTGTGTTGTTTCATTAAACAATTATGATTTATCTCGGCGAAAACTTTCAGTTGTAAAAGTGTGCATTTTGCTCAGTGACTATACTCTGCGTCGAAACACTCTCTTTGACAGTAACTAAATAATGAAAAATTTTCAACGTTAGGATAAAAGTGCATGGGATATTAACTGTGGAAGGATTAGAGGTGATTCAACGCTTGATAAGTTACACTAACTGCAGAACTACTGTACCGCTTCTGTAGTGTTGGTGGTGTAGTTGTAAAGATTTCCGGCTTTTTACTCACTCGGCGTACCAGTCCGGGATACAAACATTTGAGAGAAATTTGTGGCGCAGGGAAAATGGAAAAATCAATTTGCGAAACAGTAGTTACGTTAGTTAGTGATTTTTATATAAATATGTTCTCACACACACTGTAGTCTTGCGCAAATTATGTGACTAAAGCAAAGTACACACAAATTTAAATCATTTTTTATTTCGCAAGACAAACCCTTACTATCTGATATGACCGCTTTTTCATGTCAAAATTTCCTTTACTCGATTTTGGTCGTTTTCGGCAGTTTTCTTTGCTTTTAGTGCTCCCTCTGTTAGCTTGATCCAATTTTTGTAACCGATATTTTGCTATTGACCACAAATTTATAATGGGTCATAGATCCGGCCAGGCCCGTCGCCAGGATTTAGCAGCAGGGAGGGCCAAAATTAGAAGGGGGGGGCACATTTTTAAGATACTGTATTGAATGCGCGCAGCAACCAGGGGGCCAAACGTGACATGGGGGGCACATATTTCAAATGGAGGGCCGGGCACCACTGCCCCCCCCCTGCTGGCGACGGCCCTGGATCCGGCCAATTTCCAGGTCATGCTAACACATATAATTGGTGTTTCCTGGAAATAATCTCATGTTTTTAGGCGAACGACACGGTGCAAGGTCCTGTTGGAACATTCATCAAGCATTAGAAAAGGCCCTTCATATCTGGAATGATTTCTCTTCAAATACGTCAACGTATTTGTCTGAATTCATGATGTCCTCAATTGTCACAAGCGATCCTAATCAGTCTATGGAAATAGATCCTTTCTCAGCAAAGAATCAGACACTTTAAGATCTTACAGAGTATATATTTCGCCTAGGACGTAGACATCATCAGCTCTTATTCAAATAGAATCCTAATCGGTTTTGTCCCGCCTCATTAGAATGGACAGGACCTAACTGCTCACCCATACTGATCCTGACAAATCGAATGCGTCTCTTGAACGAAAGAATAACTTTCTTTGAAAAACACCATTTTTTCAATTTTCTACTGTCCGATTTTTATGAATTTTTGAATCTTCTTTTCATTTTTAAGTAAGAAACCGTATTTTAGCGGTTTCCTTGCTTTTTTGCAAGCCTCCAGTAAGCGGCGTCGCACTTTATGTGAAGTGAACTTATATGAAGTTGAGAAGGTATGAAATCCTCCTGTAAATCAAATTCGTATCATTTTTGCTAGAGATAAAGTTCTGCTTGTGGCACACTTAGGTTAGAACTGCTCGTACATACCGCAAACAGTTTGCATACCTGGCACACTAGTTCCCATGGCGACAAGAGTGACGGCAGTAACGGCGTCGTTGAGATTGACGACGCAACCGAATTGCGAGGCCACGTCACCGATAACTGCTGTCAGCACGCCAATCAGCATAATTGACACAGTGAAGCATGCCCAACCTCCAAGATATTCAGTGGGAGGGACGAAAGCGAAAAGAAGCTGAAAAAGTGCGACTTATATTAGCAAGTAAGAACTAAACCTGAATAAGATGTGGTGACGAAAATAACTCGAAGTCTTTTAATTTTCACGCAACAGCGTTTGTATATTTTCACCGGTATATTTTGAGCAAAGAAGTGTAGCAATGAATCCCTTAAACATTTCCACATGACACAAGGTATTTGTTGCTATGCTGCATATCTCTTGACATAGGCGTAGCCAGGGGGCCCAGGGGGCCATGGATCCCCCAAATTTTTAGCATGTCTAGTCATTTTGTGCTTTGAGAGGCGGTATCGCAAACAAAATACTGTTATTCGCCTAAAATCAAACATTGTGGTCTTCCCCAAATTTTTTGGCCCCTCAAAAAATTTTGGGCTGGCTACGCCTGTCTCTTGACATACATGATATCGTCAGAAGTTTGGGAACTGTTTCTGCATGATGTTTAGTTGCATCAAATAAATGTTTCGGAATCAATTAAAAATTTCGTTTTGATAATGACGATTCAGCTTTCAACGCTTTATCATTTCAGCTACAAATGTTTTGTCAACAGCGAAGAATAATGAAACAGCACTTCATGAAATGAATAGGACGTTCTATGGTTGAACACAACTTTCACTTTTCTGGAGCTGGTGCATCTTAGTATTTGCATTTATTACTAAAACCCAATTGGGCGTTTTTACTATCTACCACAAAAATTGCTGTATCTAGCATAGTTTTCCGACCATTCAGCCAAGAGAGGACTACACAGTGGCATATGAATGCGGCCTCTAGTAATGTTGCATAAACAGAAACAATTAATTGAAGCATTATTTTGATATTGCTAATGTTTCAATACAATGCAAATTACTACCTTATATAATTGGTTCGATCGTAACATACCTTCCAAAACACAGTGAGAAAATGCATCACGTAGTCGAATGGAGTGGGCTCGGCTTCCTCCTCTTCTTCCCCATCGTCTTCTTCACCTGANCGGTAAAAAACTNGTTTCTCTATCAGGTATTACTTTGTAGATTAAGGCAAAGGTCTCAAACTATGGTTCGCCAAGCCATTTCATCTGGCCAGAATGCAGTATATCCCGAAACAATGACATTAAACATGACACTACTAGGAGAAAAAACTAAGCTGTGATCTGTACATTGTACACCCACATCATCAGATGTAAACTCTTTTGCTAAAAACTTAACCCACTTTTCAAAAGAGTAAGAAATTCATGGCAGAAACAACCCAGACCCCATTCTTTTGCGTGTGGAACAAAACAATACCTGCAGCAGAAATTTCAGGACCGATATTTTAGTTTGAATGGCTAGAGCAGAGGATGTTAGATTTTCCGAAACCTATTTGAAGCTAATTTGTTTTCCAGAATGAAGTGTATAAGGGGGTAACCCGAGAACGAACATGTCGGATGACAATCTAAAGTCTTTGTTGATATTGACACATCCCATCTCAAGCCACATTTTTGCACTATACTAAGATCAAAGAAGCAATTTCGCCATTCACATTAATAATTGTACTTGTGTTATTAAACAACATACACGTTTTTCCATTCTTTTATTTTGGATCGGGAGTTTGTTTAGCCCTCGAACTGTTGTGTGACAGCTTATTTTGCCTTGGACAAAAATTTTGGAACCTCCTGGGTTAAGGTTGCGATTGGTCAACAAAACAATTCGTCGGCAGGTTGCTTTTCAGCCGGACTGATATTGACTGCTTATTGCCGAGTGGCTAATCTTAAGTCAGTACATAGTCAAAAATGAACTTTACCTTAATCAGCAGCAGTGGCGTANGNNGATNCGTTCAGGGTCATATGGTGGTCATTTGTATTTGGTGTGCGCTCTTTGTGACGTCACAATTTGACGTCATTTTCATGTTTCCAAACCAANGTTTTGGCGAAGTTTGTTGACATAACATNCATACTTTTCTACATCCACTCCCCTTATTTTTGTGTCATTGCAGTATAAACTATCAGCGCTCCAAGTTAGGCTATCGGAGAAAAACAAACACAACGACACAGTAGTTCATAACTGCAAAAATATCAGGCTGCGCGTTAAAACAGGGGAGTAAAACACACTCATTAATTCTTCAGAGCAATTTACAACTGCAAAATGAGTCTACGCTAATGTCTTGTCGGATACGAGCAGTCGAGCACAGAAACAGTGCGACTGGACTGGCTGGCGCACACCCCGGTTTGCAAGATTGAATCTTGCTAAACTACACAAGAATTGAAAGTGCGCATAAAGTAGCCTACGCAAGTAAACT
>JGI24158J21664_10011625_pt1 | contig 11705 bp, 6 predicted proteins | sample Ectturendosymbi3_FD_21664 | JGI IMG/M metagenome (IMG submission 21664)
TTTGGCCCGCGGGCCGCTATTTGCCCACCCCTGTCGTAGGACATTTACGCAAAACTTCCAGTTTTTATCCCAACCACTGACGGCACAGTTAAAGTAAGGTACTGTAAAAGCAATGTTTCTACTTTTAACATCATTTCGTTCAATAAGACCTGAGCGACTAGAGTTCTCGACCGACACAAAGGCAACTTTCAGGAGCCAACAGAGAATGGTTGTACATCGAGGAAATAGTTTGACAGGAGGCAACGCAAAACGATTTCAGAGATTTCTTTTGGTGATTGGCAAACGTTTTGAAAGAATCAGGCAAAAAAATGACGAAATATAGTTTAAGCTTCATTTTCCTCGCAACAAACGCTTTCAAAAATTATACTATAGAACGATCAAATCCAAATAGAAACTTTAAGGGAATTTTTGTATGTAGACGTAAACGTAGGGATAAAATCACCGATATTCATCTTGCCCATAAAATGTACGTGGTCGGATTAAATTTAAAGCGAGTAGCCTAGTGCTACTAGCCTAGTCCGCTGGTGTAAGCACTTGTGTGGCCTTACAAGTCTCTAGTCCGCATTGTACAGTCATTAGTTGTAAAACACAGATAATAGTTTGGGTGTCCGTTAATCTTCCTCAGCTCATGGTCAAACGCTGAAATGCAGCATATCACACAAGCGAGCTTTATCACTGTCTATGGAAAGAAATCCTTTTTCAGCAACGAGTCAGACAATAAGATCTTACAGAGTATATATTTCGCCTACGAAGCAGGCATCATCAGCTCTTATTCAAATAGAAAGTGAGTTTTATTATTTACATAACGACAGACGTTGGACGTTTGACAGTAATGATGTGATAGCATCTTCATCGTTTATCCACTTCCACTATCAATGAGAAGGTTATTGAAGAATGGAGTTGCTTCACACTGATTCGTCTGAAAAGCAGGTTAGCTCGCTTCACAACCTTTATTCGCACCAACAAGCTCTTTCCTAAAAACGTTAAACTTTGTTGTAATATAAGCTCCTTAACTTACTGTATTTTAGAAGGTGAAATTGGGACGTTTTGACGTTGTTATCGTAAAACGTTTTGGAATACTTTACAATACGTTTACCACGTGACGTGGTAAAATATCACCATCAGTTCTAATCTAAAGACGTTTTCTAATTTTCATGTGTTGACTACTTGCAGGTAGAGCGGTGCGCCGTTGTTTGTGCTTTTGTTGACATTTCATCGAAAGCATCTCACATCGCTCAGCTTGATTTGCCTGCTGGGTCGAGAGTTTGGGATACAAAGTGTTTTTTCAAGTATTTTTCAAGTTTCACCGTGTATAAAACTGCAACGTCTGTGACGACCATGAATACTTCCGATGTGCATTACCTGCTGGTTCGAGATGTAAGTACAATCAGTGAAAACAAATGTTCTAATTTTTTGTTCTTGATAAAGTTTTTCAACTCTGGAGGGTCTTGCCAATTTTCAATAATTAGGAGCAAAGCCAAAAATCTGTTTTAAGAAAGACATTGCTCCGCTCCCGTGCTGTTAACCGGACTTCGTGCAAAATAAAATTGTTTACAGTTCAAATAACGATTGCCTGTTCTTACCAGAGTTAAACGCCTCATGTCAGTGTCATCACTAAAGTGTATTTCAGTGCAATTCGTATATCACAGAAATACAACCAACCGTTGACCGCTGAATGGCCCATCATCAGTTAGTCTTTATGTTGACTTTGGATAAAGAGTTATTTCAACTTACCAATGATTGCCTTCATCTCCAACAAAAACTCTTGTCAACATCTTAACTAAAATCCGGGTTGTCTATTTTTAATATTTAACCTCGTCAATATAACCTATTAATTGACAGCTGCTAGATTCAAAATCTTAAAAACTGAAGGCTTTTGCCAGATTTAAGTTTTTGTTTATCTTAAATCTAAAAATGCTTTTATCGCATTCGTTGGATTTGGTTGGGAAGGAAAGGAATCGTTTCAAATACAAGTAATTATCTGGGAAATTAAATATCGGCAATACTAGTTTGACCTATGCTAATTCACGTACTAGGCAACGTGATTCGTTTGCATATTATACTCATATGCCTTATTAAGGGCACGATGGGGCTACGATTTGCTGTGTTATTAGCAGAGACATTGAAACAAGGAAACCTTAGGTGCTAAGTTGCCGAAGGTAGCATGACTTAATGGTTAAGGCTATGATTTCGGATCAGTGGGTTGAGGAGTCCATTGTATATGTGGATGTGTGTGTGCTTCTTAAAATATCCCGAAGCCTTCTTCTTTTCAAATTTATAAAGTAGGTTATTGCTTTTAAACACCTGCACGAAAATACGATCAACAAAGTTGAAACAATGTTAATTTTGTTTACGCCGAACTGAAACACATGCTTGATTGAAACAAAGCAAATACTTGACTAATTCAACCAGAAGCGGATGTTTTGTGATGGAACAATCTACCTGCAATTAAATTTCTCAGTAACCTTTGAAACCCAAAAACTCGAAATCGAATACTCACCAACTGACCCCCCTGAAATCACAGGAAAGTAGGTATGGAATGCAGTGATACAAGAAGTAATGTTCTGAGGAAGGTTTTCGTTGTACAATCCGCTCACATCACTTCTTTCACTGAACGTCGGCACGCACTTATCGGTGAAACAGCAGCCGCTTTTACAGTGTGGTTCTGAAATTCTTATTCCCGTTATACGAAGATACTTATTAAGCCATTGTATGAAAATAGTAAGATAGTCGCATTCTTCTTCCATGTAGTGGCACTGATGTGGCGGAAAGCAATCTTGGTATAACCACGAAACTGTGAAACCTGAAAGACAATTATGTTTTCTTTTTAACTAAACCAGGGTTACTTACAAATGTCACAGAAAGTAAATGTTTTGTTTCAAATCATCATCATTTTTTTCGCTGCGCAAAAAATTGTAATTGTCAAATATTTCTAGAGTCATATGAATAACCTTTAGTGTGAATGTTGATTATCGCACGACTGCATGCGATCAACTACCTGGATTTTTATGTGCTTCACTTTTCAAGGGATATTCTAACTTGTGAAAAATATAAACGCAAAAACTCAGTTGATTTATAGAAATTTTATTGTCCCAAATTGAGTCACCATGAATGTGTGGTAGCTTTTTGACTTCTGTGAGTAATATATTCGTATCCACGATCTTTAACTTCTTGTTGAATAAGATTTCAGGACTGAGGATGTGTAGAGCGTACGTGAAATTGATTTCTTATTAACAAAATTTTGCTGGTAGGGTAGTTACTTAAACACAGATATGTTCAAGTCTGAATCATCGCAAAGTCATGAATACAGAGCCAGTAGTAATAGCTGGAGCTCAGGGTCTGGAATAGGACGGGGTTTGGGGTCGGGTCGGGAAGATCGGGTAGTGAGTGTGGGGTCTTCCCCAGCCTCCTTACCCCGACCTATATTTATTGTGTTTTTGATTATTTTCAATATTTTTCATGTTTTTGCGTTATGGTGGCATTTTTCATATTTTCGCTTTATGATAATATCTTCATGTTTTTGATTGATTTCATATTTTAGAGATAATTTGTAACTTTGAGATTTTGTCCAAACTTGCCGCACCATTTCTTTAACCTGTCACTGATTGTGGAAGGTGCAAGGCGAACCAGGGCATGTCACGTTTTAATCCGATAAACAAATATTCACGCAACTGACCAAGATCGCTTCACTTGAACATTATTCGATGACCATGTGGACATTAGTATCAAAGCAAAACTAAATGACAACCTGCTAACTTCAGTTCTTTTGCGTAGCATTCCTTTCTGAACGTTTAACGTGTTTTACCAAAAACGAACAAGAAATTACTCATTACGATTGCTTTAACCTAAAGCGCGAATCACTTTACGGCAAGTAATCATCCGGCTTATCCTGTTCTTAACAAACCTTGTATGCCCATGTCCGTATGATTCCTACGGAGCACAGTATTCACATAATATTTGGTTGTTGTATAAAGCTGATTTATTTACGATTTATTTATTTGAAAGTAGCAAACGTTTAAAGATCAAAAGCTAGAATCGCATCATCTTATCAGCAGATTAATTTCGCCAGTCACTATTTCTCTTTCACGTTACTGACCGAGTGTGCAACTGTCGTTTGAACATCTTGGACTGTCGTATTTTAAACTATTTTTTTTCAAAAACTGGGAATGTTTCAGCGTCAGATGGCATTGACAACTGCGCGCGTCGACAACTAACTGCACCTCTCCGACACCAGCTCGCTGTTTTGAAGCAACTTTTCAAAAACTGTATGCAATGTCACAGGTCTAGGATCTATACAAAAACTTATGAAACGCATCGCCAACGGACTGTGCATCGTTTTACGAAAACAGAAACCCGGGTGCGACTGAAATGCGGAAAAACGGGACAGTGGAAGAACGGGCATGTGTTTCCCATTAAAAATGAAAATTTCCGTTGTTCCGTTGCGGAAGTGCGGGAGAGGGGAATTGCTGGAAACATTTTCTCGAGCGGAACTAATTGAAAGCGGATGGAATTGCGTTGCTCCGCTGCAGAGTTGCGCGACAACAGTGTTGCGGGAAACATTTTCTCGGTTGGAACTGATCGAAAACGAATGAAACTTACGTTGTTCCGCTGCGGAATTGTGGGAAACATTTTCTCGAATGGAACTGATTGAAAGCTGATGAATTTTCGTTTGTTCTGCTGCGGAATTGCGCGAAACATTTTATCAAAATTTCTGCACATACCCTTTAGACAAATCGTAAATACAGCAAACAGAATAAACCTATAGTGAAGCTGTCCCAAAGTTTCCACATTTAAGAAATGACTTTTAAATGAAACGAAAATGGCTCACCACTTTCTCCAGCACTTGAAACAGTTGCTACCGCGAGTTAAGAAATGTTTTCGATTTGTGCTCTCCAAGGTTGAGACTGAAATGGACCAGAGCGGTCCGATACCAACACTTTTGTAGTGTACCTCCTACCCCCCAACTAAACAACAAAAATTATTAGTCTGTAGCATCCCGAAAACAAATTAACCCAATTAACCACTTTCAGCCCTACATTTCAAGAGGAGGAACATCNTCCGGACAACGTACAAAGATTTTGTTTACATTTTAAGCTCTGTACAAAACCAGGTCGCAGGATATGTACTTCATTTCTCATCAGTTCAATCGTCGAAGCGATTTTCCTCTCCATGACCCCGTGATGTCGGGGTCGTTTCTGGAAACGTAGCAACGATTCGCGGATTAAACGTCCCCTGAATTTGCTTAACACACACACACACACAGAGCGGACTTCGCTCGACTCCTCCGTTGAAGGCACACCAGTTAAGAACAAGTTCATTAAGCTCCGTCGGTTATTTTTACATAAAGTTGTATCGCCATGTGAAAACCTCACACTATCACATTCTCGTTTTGTAAAAACATTTACACTTGCACAAAACAAGTCCCCAAAAATATATCAACATTTTTTCCTCGCTAATCGTTCAACGTTCTGCTGCTCAGTGAAATCCGAATACTTTACCAAATACAAATCGCTTGTTAGGTTGTTGGTTTTTAATAGAGCTACTGAAAATTTTAGTTTATATAAGCAGTGAACGTTCCCAATCAACACTTACTCAGGCTTTCGATTTCCGAGCATACTACAGCACGTCTGCTAATCACCCTTCCAACCCTGTTTCAAACACAAATATTCTGGGGAACTAAACAGCAAAGTGTTCTCCTTGACAAGACACGTGAAGCACTTCGTGTTGATTTTCCTATCGTGAGTTTTACTTACGAATAATATAAACCAACAATTTTCTCTGCTGATGTTCATTCCTTATGCTCTGCACAGAAAGTTAGCATTGACAAAAATTTTGTTTGATCTTCATTTTAGACTTCACGCAACCCTACCAATCATCAAGCGGTCGATTTTCCTTTATCATTGCAATGTCGCTGAAATTTTATCTGCCTCCAAGTACAAGCTACAGAATACATGATGTGACTTTTCGCATTAGCCATCGCTTAAGCTAAACATGCAGATATGGCGTTGAAGAAATATTTGTTTGATTTACATTCAAACCTGACACAACCAAACCGAGCATCAAGTGATTGATTTTCTTTTGTCACCACAATAACGCTAACGTTTTATTCATTTCTATGTGCTATGCCATAAATTACACGATGACAATTATTTTTGCATGTGACCGTTGTGCTCGGATGTAATGTTTCTGCATTAGTTACAGTTAAACGCTCTTGTTTCATCCTCTGTGTCTAGGAAATATCTTGCAAATTACACGAAACAAAGGAAAGCATTCCGACTGCAAAGATTAAATATCTTTTGTATCGCAACACGATACACGGAAATGGTACAAGTTCATTAAAAACACTCACAAATCAATTATTGAAAAACAAATCGAAGAAAAAAAATGAAAAAGTAACCGCAAAGGGATCGTGGTTCAGCGGATATCGACTTCTTATCGATAGATTTAAGTTAAACATTTCATGCAAACAATATAAAGTGAGACGGTACAAGTGAGTATAATGGAAGTATAAAGCTGCTGCGACTACGTGGGCGAAAAAGAGCTTTTTCACAAACTAATGCGAATGAGATAGATGGAATGTGTCAAAATATTACCAGGTTGTCGTGTGTCACTCCCTGTGCAGGTCATAATGAAAACCAAGGAGTGTTTTTTAAAGACATGAAATCAACGGCATGTATGAGACGTAAGATAATGCGAATGTACCATCAGGTTTATTTTAAGGAAAATGTTAGGTGCCTGGTATGGATCTGTAGGGACCCGATTTTCAATTCTAGGGACCCGAATCGGGTCCCTAAAACAACTTTAAAAAAACCCTGGTACCACTGGAATTTTTTTTAACATTTCTACTTTCGAATAAATAAATCGTTAAGTGCGCCATTCGCGGTGTATGTAACTTGTTGGCGGGAACGCTCGTCCGCATGACACATGACACAGGTAGCAACGTCAACCTCGGTTGGATTTTCTAACAAGAGGAAGGGCGTTGGATAGGGGTTATGCCCAATTTCAGAACGTTATGTTCCCTATTTTCAAAAAAGACGATGCACAGACCGTTGGTGGCGAGTGTCCTGTAACTTTATCATTCCCCAAACCTGTGACGTCGCGTTCAGTTTGTTACTTGAAACGTCGAGACAGCGTCACAGCGGTGCAGTGTACTTTCCAACAATATTTTGAAAACAGCAGTTGCACCGACACGCACCTAACGAATCAAAACTGTAAAACACACCTTCGATAGATTTTACAGTTAACGTTTTCGTTTGTGTTAAATTGATTCTGGTTAGACATATGAGTGAGAATGGAATACCGCTGAACGTTTTGCACATTCGGATTTTTTGGAACGATAATTTGTGGAGAACTTGCCTGTTGTGACTAATGCATTTTTATTAAACTGTCGTGCGTTCTGCTTACCCAAATGTTTCAGAAAAAACGAAAAAGAATAAAGTTTCACTTCGAGAGCATGATAAAGCTTAGAAGGTAGCGTGATGCAAAAGAAGCGACTGCTAAACTTTTAGAGCGGCTTTTTGTAAACACAGTTGTCTAAAGATTGGATAGCGATGATGTTAAAATTCTGAACATAGCTTTCAAGAAAAACTTTGCACAGATAAATCTTTCCACTAATGTTTACACCGAGATTTGATTGATGTTACTGACAACTAACAAAACAGAACTAATGATGACATGAAAGGAATAGGCAAATTTTGTGCATTTGCAGCACACTGTGGTGTTTAAAAACCCTGGCGACGCATCTCAAATCGTTCATTTGATTAAACAAGCTTACCCGGGAAAGGTCAAAGCTGTTCAAGAAGCAATTAAAGACGCAACATCCACTCCTTTCGGTTATTTGCTGTTGGACTTCATTTACAAACGACCCACCAGAAGGAATGGTTGGAACTCGCAAGCTGTACTTTATGCAGAAATTGTCGAGCGCCGTGTTTTCCTTTTACCAAAGTAAATTTTTGGCTATGGTGCTGCAACATCGTTTGCAAGAGTGGAATTAATATACACATCAACTCGTTTTTGCAAATTTAATGGTGAAAGTTCTTGTTTGTGCAAAAATAATTCAGGTGCAGTGAATGAAACGATACCGATGGCACTTCTAGGCAGAGGTTCAGAAAATATTTGCAATGTTTAAGTCAACAAATGTCGAAGAATAGCAGGGACAACGCACCCAAACGTGGCTAATCTTCACATCCCGGTACAAAGTGTTCTTGCGGTGATGGTGTCGTCTTGCCTCACATGCTGAATACATCTCGCAACAACCCGAATTGTAAGATCTGCTACAATATTGCAAATATGTGGCGAAAACGTAGAACGGCTCGTTTGAGCTGTGGCGTCCCACTGTGCACAACAACTAAAAGCAGGTGCATGCGATAGATGTTGTTTGAAGGTGCACGCGATAGATCTGTTGTTTGAAGGTGCATGCGATAGATCTGTTGTTCGCTTTTCTTGGCAGTGGCAAACTCCTGCAGGGACAACGCACCGCAATCGCGACAAGAAATCTATCCACTAATCTTTACGCCACAGGTGGTTGGTGTTACTGACAACTTGCAAAACAGAACTAAACGCTTGCTGCAACAGTTATGGGAGTTCTCGTTTTCGCAAAACGATGCACAGTCCGTTGGCGATGTGTTTCCAAAGTTTTTGTGCAGATCCTAGACCTGTGACATTGCATACAGTTTTTGAAAAAAATTGCTTCAACACAGCGAGCAGGTGTCGGAGAGGTGCAGTTAGTTGTCGACGCGGCAGGAGTCAATGGAATCTGACGCTGAAACATTCCCAGTTTTTGAATAAAATAGTTTAAGATACGACAGTTCAAGCGACGGTTGCACCCTCGGTCAGTTACGCGAACGAGAAATTGTGACTGGCGAAATTAAGCGGCTGATTAGATGATGCGATTCTAGCATTTGATTTTTAAACGTTTGCTACTTTCGAATAAATAAACCGTAAGAAAACGAAATGTTAACGATGACATGAAACAAACAGGCAAGTTATGTGAATACTGTGCTCCGCAGGAATCAGACGGTCATACAAGCTTTGTTAAGAACAGGGTAAGCCGGATGATTTCTTACTGTAAAGTGATTCGCGCTTTAGGTTAAAGCAATCGTATTGAGTAATTTCTTGTTTGTGTTTGTTAAAACACGATAAACGTTCAGAGAAGAATTCTATGCAAAATAACTGAAGTTAGCAGGTTGTCAATTAGTTGTGCTTTGATACTAATGTAAAACGTGACATGCCCTGGTTCGCCTTGCACCTTCCACAATCAGTGACAGGTTAAAGAAATGGTGCGGCAAGTTTGGACAAAAGCTCAAAGTTACAAGTTATCTCTAAAATATGAAATCAATCGAAAACATGAAGATATTATCATAACGCGAAAATATGAAAATAATCAAAAACATGAAAAATATTGAAAATTATCAAAAACACAAAAAGTATAGGTCGGGGGAGGGAAACTATGGAAAATCCCAGGCTCACTACCCGACCTCCCCGATCCAGCCCCAAACCCCGTACTATTCCAGACCCTGAGCTCCAGCTATTACTACTGAGCCCAGTCGATTGATTCCTCGAAACCTCAAGAGTAAACTTAGGGATGTAATGCCAGTGGTGTTAAACTTTTATTTTGCACATTGACTTGGTGCTGGCAAAATGTTAGTGTTGAATTTTCATTGCGCGTGTAGCCTCAGTACTACGTGTTTCAGCTCTTTTCCTTTTGCAAAAAAATTATTCCAAGCTTGCTATTCTAACAGACGAAATGATGCAGTTGGTTGCTCAAGCTTACTGGTAATCAGGGTGCGATATGCGGTCAGGTCAAAGGAATAGTTCACGCGCGGTGCTGCCATTGACTCACCACCAGTGCAGCATTTACTGCAAAGAGAGCTGCGCTGCCCCGGTGGCATATTTACAAAATGTAACCGTGTTCGAAAAACAAGTAGTTTTCAGGTAAACCTAAAACCTAACCCTAATTGTAACCTAACGCTAACCGCTAAACCTAACCCCTGAACCTAAAGTTTGGAAAAAAAGTGATACAGTACCACGAATTAAAACGTGCAACCACAACTGCCAAAACGAAAGTAGCAAAAGTGGGAGTCGAACTGAAAACATTCGCCATATCGAACCTCAACATTCCCGTAGGCTAGAATGTCGGTGGCAATTGAATGACAAACCCAACGTTTTGTGGCAGTCGCATCTGTAGAAACTACTTGTTTTTCGAATACGGTTACATTTTGTAAATATGCGCCCAGGTGCAAGCGGAGATGAGCGCCAGAAGGCCTCTTGTGACACTCCGAAAGGAGCATATAAAGAAACTGAAATATATTTATTTGAATTAAAGATTTTATCATTAAAATTTGCACTCAATACGACTAGATTTATTCTTTCTTCATGACATAAAACTATGAAACAAGTAAAAGCGTTTTTTGCTAAAACCAACGTAAGCAATGAGAACATCACCAAAAATTGTCCAGTACGAATTACAATATAGGCAATCGTGCTTTGCACAAGTTTTTTTTTCATTTCGATCATGATCGTCATCAACTCCATCATAGCTCTTTCTCTTTTTTGACGAGGATGAGCTCGACGTTTTCTGCTGGTCAAGTTGCTTGTTGGCAGTGATGGAGTCTCGAGACCCGTTTTTGCGAGTCTCGTTCTCACAGGCTACAGGTCTCAGTCACAAGCCTATTGCCTTGAGACTTTGATACTGCAATGATATGGCTTAGGAAAATTTATGAAATTTAACGTGTTTTTTGTCTGCTGTATGTCCAGGTAGGAAACAACAAAAGCAGGTGGAAAAAATGCCAGAAATACGAAAACTTTGAACTTCGAAGTGGTAAGGTAATGACATTTTCTGGAAAATTTTTAGAAAAATTTTGACATAATCCGCATATTTTCAAATCTCGTGTCTCGATCTCAATTTTCAAGTCTCGGTCTCAATTTTTTCCAGGTCACGGTCTTGGTCTCGAGGTTTCGGTCTCACCTACGTCTCTTTTTGTTGGTGGAATTTTCAAAGCCCCTCCCCAGGGCATCACGCCATGCCTCTCGGTAAGCACTGCAGAGATGAGTGGACTGTGAAATTTTTCGGTCCGAGTCCAATCCTGATCCGCAAAAGTTGAATCTGATCCAGCCCTGATCCGCAAATTTTTGAAAATCATCAGTCCGATCCAGTCCTGATCCGCCAATATAAAACCATGTATTTTATTTCGCCTCATGAAGCAAAACAGCCTCATGAGGCAAAATAGACACAACCTCATGAGACAAAATAGACACATCCTTTGCCATTTCCAAAAGTTAATAAGGCAGTGTTCATTTTGCCATCAGAGGCAAAAGCACTGCTGGAGTTATTTGCCATTAGATGAACCCAATTGGTAGAAGTGGTCAAGTGACAAGGATGATGCACTTGGGTTAGTGCATGCTGATCTCTGTCACATGGCCCAAAACACTGGACCTGGATCCAAAACCTAAACCGAAAAGCTAAACCCATATCTTAAACCCATATCTTAAACCCAAAACTTAAATCCATAACTTAAACTCGATACTTAAACCCAAAAGCTAAACAACACCCTAAAACTAAACCCTAAAACAGAACCCTAAACCTAAACCTGAATCTTTTCCAAGAGTACATAAAAAACTCTCCCATCGAAGGTGTAATCTTTACCAGCTAAGCCAAAGCAAAGGGTGAGAGTAGAACCACTGAACACATGCACAGCAGGCATACA
>JGI24158J21664_10011629_pt1 | contig 11703 bp, 5 predicted proteins | sample Ectturendosymbi3_FD_21664 | JGI IMG/M metagenome (IMG submission 21664)
TGAAGCTACAGAACTGTTGCGCATGCGCGGAACTTGCGAGGTGTCACAATGGACGAGAGGTGGTCAAGTTAGCATTTACAATATATAAGTGGTAGTCCCCCACAGCTCGCAAAATGGGGCTGGTGCCGCAACAGTGCTTACTTACGAACTCCACTTTCACTTTTAACCTCTATCAGTTTTTCGCGCAGAATTTTATCTGTTAAAAACAAAACGTGATCAATATTTCAACTGGCATAGTTGCCCATCCTATGAGCTCGGAAACAACGATGCTGCGCACTGCAACAAGGCAAGGCCATGGTGGATAAGTTGTTGAAAAATTTAATGAACTGCAGAATGCGCGATGGGCACCATGTGGATCAACGAAGCTTACTTTATGCAGCTTGGTAGCTCGTGCATGATGGTGGTCTCGGTACGGATCGTTATCCATTCTGTTGTAGCAAGGAATGATCACCCACCTCCTGCGTTCCGAATAGTTCCGATCACTGCCGAAGTAACACGATTGAGTCAAAAAGTAGAGAACGAAAATGTTATTCACACTGCTGGACAGTTTTGAATGAAGGAATAACTTATTCAAAGGAACACTATAATCAAAAAGTGAGTTGGAAAATACAACACTCTGCATGCAGATTGCAGATCATTGACTTTTGATATCCTATCTACTGTACGGTTTATAGGTTGCTCACAGTGATTCCATGTCCTAGGCATGACGCTAAACTGCAACCGGTGATGGAAGTGCATTTCAGTAGTTCTGCACTTTTTGGGAAACTGGAATACACTATAGCCATCATTATCCTATTCCACTCTGGGCAGGAGTGATGGCGCCTGACAGGACTCCAGCTGTGGATCAATAAGACCATTTGAAGGAGCAGACCAAGGTCATAGTCATACGAGGCAGTCAAGCTCAGTGGTTCTTAATCGGAGCCACGCCTCCCCAGGGGGGGCTCAATAAATTTCCAGGGGCCGAGAGCCCTTTCGCGCTCTACAACATGGAACGTTTTTGAACGTGAAAGTGTTCCGTCCAATTTACTTATATTAAGTCAGGGGGGCTTGAAACAATGACGATTACCTAATGAGGCGTGGTGGAGAAAAGGTTAAGAACTACTGGTCTAGCTATTATAGGGAACCGATAGGCAGTTGGTAAATCTTTCTATACTCTGGTAGCCCCTGCAGCTGAACATGCAAAAAGTGCAATCTCATGTATTGAGAAATTAAAGTGCATGCAACTAAGCCAAATTGCTTTTACCTAGGTTTTGCTTTTACGCCAAAATAAACACGAGGTTGATTATATTTAATTTGGAATAATTTCACACAAACGGTTACCGGAAATTTTAGCTTTTCCTCTGCTCTTTTATTTAAATGAGTTGAATCTTTGTTTGTTTCGCTCTGTGTTAAAACATTTCAATTAATTTACCTGGAATGTAAAACGTTGCAATGGAAAAAGATTCCATCCCCAGGTTTTAACTCCACGCTGTATTCTTCCAATACTTTTTTGCACTTCAACAGCAAAAAGACAAGTTTTTCAATATGAAAATGAAAATACCTTGGCTGCGAAAATTTATGGTGTCATTTGAAATTTCATAACGTGGTTCCGAATAGCGTGCACTTCCTTAGTGACGACTGTTTTGTTTCACACCTGCACACGCATAACTCATATGAATAAGCACCGTGGGCTGTAATGGGACATTATGCTTCAGTACTTTTATTTTTCTGTTAAGAAAACATAAAAATTGCTAACACACGTCTTCAACTGCACACTAGCTTTACATTTAGTGCTGGTGGTATTAACTGTGCGAGGAAAGTTGCATTCGTCTATGAGCTGATTTCACCACAATGATGCGCTCACACGTTAGAAGACGAATGCAACGTAACCATGCTGCTGATAACAAGAGTTGTCGTTACCTCAGCAAGTCGTTCAGGATCTGCACCGTTTTGTCCTCCGATCCGGATGTGATCCAATCGACCAAGTTTGTGTGAACCTCGTAAAACCTGTTCATACGTGCAAAAAACGCTTGGGAACGAATAGCCTGAATTGTTTAAATCAGCGTGGTCCAACTACTTTCGACCTACGGGCCATTTTACAAAAACGTGACAACTCGCGGGCCACTTCCTATACAATGATATATAAAACAACAGATTCACAACATTTAAAACTAAAAAAAGGGAAGATATGTGACTGCGTCATTGTAATTATTGCACAATAGCAAATATCAATTTATTACAAATCTCTATCTGTGGGATGCCTGGCTGTTCAAGGCTTCTCTGACAAAGGCATTATCGTTCCTTTATTAATACCACTGTTAGTGGTGGAAAGTCGGAGAAGATCGTCCAGTGTTCCGACTACCATTCGATTTATTTTTTTTTATTAGACTTGCTTCATCGTAGAAAATGTACTCTCACGCACGTATGTGTTTCCAAACATCCGGTGCATTTTTTGTGCGAAATTTTTCAGTTCTGGAAATCTATCTTTGCTGACTAATTTCCAGAAGCTTTCTGCAATCTCAAACACCGTTAGTATTGTACATTTTTATTAAAGGATTTTGTGCTTGTTCTAACTAAAATTGCCTATTGCAGGAATGGGCAATTAATTTGGCTCGAGAGCCACTTTGAGAAGGCCCCGTTTAGCGGATAGATAGACAGATATATTTGTTGGTACTGAGTTCATCGCGCCATGTGTAATCGTCAAGACAAAGAACGCCGGAGCACCGTAAAAACACAGAAGTTATCCAGACAGGTACCCCAGCGGAGGGTTAGCGGCGGGCCGTGCAGTACCTTCTAATTTGATCGTAAAACAAATAAATGAGGCAAAATGGTACATAGAAAAGGTATTATTCATTGTTCTTGTGCACATGCGGTTTATCCAGTGCAAGCAATTCAGTGAGACAAATGTAACCTCACATGTTTTTCAACAAATCTCAGATCTGAAGGTTTTTCCTGAATGCTTCCACGGGCCACTTGAAACGCTATGGCGGGCCACATGCGGCCCGCGGGCTTGTAGTTGGACTACAACGGTTTGAATCATTAAGCGTTCGTTTGCATCGCATTTTGGCATGAAAATATCAGGGGCGTATACTCTGGGTGTGCTAGGTGTGCAGCGCCCACCCAGCCAAACTGATCGTGACGTGACTTTTTCCAGATGGTGCGATCAAGGGAAAATCACAAAAAAAACTTGAAAGATCATTAAGGGCATGTCATTGATTTTCTCAACCAAATTTCAAAACTGTCTCGTTTCAACTTGTTTGATGTAGCTGGCTTGTTCACGCATCGCTAGTTTTCCGTTTCGTTTTTTGATGTGGCAACCATGGGTGTGCACTAAAGTAGCGGCACACCTTTGGTTGTAACAAGAGCATCAGTACATACATCACGACACATTCAAGCTTCAACAACATGTTGCAAACGTTTCGATAACTCCTGTTATCATCATCAGTGCATTGCAAAACATTCGAGCTTCGTCATTAATTGTCAGTTCAGCCGAATTGAACATGCCGGCTAAAACAAGCTCGTATCTTTTCCCCCAGTAGCTGTACATTTAGCAGCCACATAAAAAAATGAAAGTTTTATTGCGTACTTTATGCGCATTCTCATTTTTCGTAGTTTAACATGTTTCGATTTCGCAACCCTGGGTGTGCGACGTGCACCATGGCTGCCGCACATCTTCTTTGCATGCTCGATACGACGATGCAAAAAGCATTCACGCAGCCGATATTTTTGCAGTCATGAACTGTTTTGTGGTAGTGTTGAGCGTATTTTGCTTCAGCATCTTAACTTGGAGCGCTGATAGTTTATAGTCAATACAATGACAAATAAAATCATGTAACAGCGAATAAGGAGAGTGTGTGTAGAATAATATGCATATTGTGTCAAAAAACGTCGCCAAAACTTTGGGCTGGAAACTTGAATATCACGTCAAATCGTGACGTTACAAACAGCGCACACCCAGTAACAATGAGCGCCATACGCCACTGGAAAATATTTGTGAAGATTAAAAATTATCTGCTGCGTTGGAGAGGAATAACATTGTTGGAAAGCATTTGTCGAGATTTTTGCAGACATAAAATCAGTACTGCGTTGGCAACGTCATCCTTTATGTTGCATTTGCGAAACATGATTGGGAGTAAAATCTTCTATGGAAACTAAGAATGAATTCTGTGCAAGATAAAGCTGCCATCTGGGAACTGCGAGTCAATTCAAATATGGCGACTATTGTGTAAAAGCAGAAACATTATAAAATGCACATTAAATAAAAATGGGAGGTAGTATACTAACAAATTAGTAACTTGGTCATCCCATCATCGTAGCTATTACGTTTTTTCACTAGACGTAAGTGCGACTATAAGCAAAGTGGCGAACGTGAATTCAGCCCGACTTCAGATGGGTACGAAACTTGGGAGAGGTGAGGTTTAGTCACCGGAAACGACAAAGCATGAGCGTCCTCAAAATTTTTCAAGTGGGGTAAGGAAAGCGCAGAGAAACATTTCAATTGTGCTTCTATCCAGCCCGTACTGCGTGGAGAAACATTGTATAGAATACACCATTACTCTCATCCAATTCACAAGGAGCACATTATGTTCTCGGTGGCAGTTATTTGCAGATTGAGAAGCATGCTTGCATCACAGACACTATCATTATCTGTTCCTAAACAATTTTCTAATTGCAAAGACTTCTTGACATATCGTCGAAGAATTCTCCAACGCAGTCCTGTAATTTGACGCAACGTCACAAAGGAAAAAGACGTAGCAAATGCAGTCTCATGTCAGCAAGAATGACGTGACGTTCATCTTTCGAGTAGAATACTCTGAATCATTGCGAGCAAGGTGATGATTAGGGCAACCAATTTTTTGACCTAAAAACTTAAAATTTTGGCTTTATAATTTACACATTTTGACTTTATTTTGACCTATAAATTTCCTGCGTTTGCAATTGCAAAATAATTTAGCCTCAGGTCACCGGTAGGCAACGTTTCTTGCAAGAGCTATTCTGCTTCATCCTCCAGCACATATGACCAGAGAAGAGCCACAAAATGTTGATGCGGTTTTATTTTTTATGCGACTTCATAGGAGCACATGCTGAATTGCAATCAGCTTAATCGTCCAGTAGTCGTGGGAAAAACGACATTATTACATCAGATGCGAGAAAAAAAACATTATTATTATAGAATTGTAACTGAACATGCAAAAGTGCATCAATATCTGTTGTTATAGTTTCAATAAAATATTGAACAGATAAAAAAACTGTGTTGCAAGAAAAGTTTGACCTTACGATAAGTTTTGACTTTTTTGACGTAAGGACTTGGGATTCCCTCATGGTATCAGCGTGAAACTTGGTTTGTGGACATTTTATAAACTTTAAAGAAGGCGGACAAATTTTGACTTTGGTGACTTTTGGTTGCCCTAGTGATGATAATTATCAAATTGTTATCAGCAATTGTCTGAAAAAAAGACCTGGTCCAGTTTGTCATGGTGTACGATAGGCGAATACGTGTAATGCACAACCGTCGCAAATGAATGAGTGTAGTCTGCATGTTTTCTGATTGCATGTGGAAATGACATAAAATTTAACGTAATGTTGGCGATTATGCCGGGAAGCTTTACTATTTTTTGAGCTTCAGTATCTTTCTGTACTTTATATTGTAATAAAAAGTAGGTAATTGTCTGTGACGATCTCGACTGCTTAGATCTTTAACTTAAATCCCGCCTCTTTCGAGTCAGTAGCACTATTGGTATATAGAAAAGAAAATCGATTTTAGCCGTTACCACGGCATGTTCAGTTCCTTTATGAAAGAATAAATGAGATACACGCAAACTGCCTTGTACTGTTAGAAAACAATGGAGATAGCTGCGTTGAAAGCACATCCAGCCAGAAGCCACAGCTATCGAAGTATAGAACAATCAGCCAAAATCAGGATCAATAAGGAAGCGCCTGCAAGTAGCCAAAAACGACATGAGCTGTAGAAACAACAAAAGCTTTGATATCAAACACATTATGAGTGATAAAACAAACAGTAAGAGATACACTATGCTCAATAGAAAATTTTGGTTGTTTGTATTGTATTGCGCTGACAATTTTCGGAAATTGCTTGGCACGTTCCGAAATCTAAAAGCCCTGTTTCAACGTGAGAAAATAAAAAGGTTTTGTCTGCAACGTATTTTAATATTTCATCGCAAGCAATGACGCTCAAAAACAATAAAACCAACTCCTATGAAAGAATTCCTCAACTTGCAGATGAGAGCCCGCAAAAGCTTAGGTTTTCTAGCCTATTGCCCTTTTCAAAGTTTGGCAAAGATCAGTTTCCATCAGCGTAGTCGCGTTTTGACGCGACTACGCTGTACGCTTCCATCAGCGTAGACGCGACGCGTTTTGACGCGACTAGGAATTAAAAATCGATTTCATTTTAACGGAATAGATATTGTGTTGGAGTTGGTGTACCTCAGATGCTATGTGGGCCAGACGTCAGAAGACAAAATCTCTGCACGTGTACAAACGTCTTAGTAGAAGTTGTGATGATGCTGTTTGTTGCATCATTACACTGTTGCTGCACTTTTAGTTTTGCCTAATTTAACTACTGCTGAGAGAGATATTTGTGCCTTCAACAATCCAATATTTTATTAGGATGATTATTTTCAATATTTCTAGAGACAAAAAATCCAATTGTATCCGTAATTTTTCATACGTTGCTTCTTTGTATCTTACGTTTGCCCGTCACCAATGGCGGTGAAGTAGAACTCCTTTGATAAGTTCTGCTTCATTGGAACTTCGAAACTGCGACGTTAAAGTTTTCCAGAAATGGTCGTACTGAAAAATGTCAGCTAAAACTCTTTTTTGAATTTAAATAAGAAATCTGAAAGCAAACAAGTTTTAAATCATGTCGTTTATGCTACAGAGAGAAATAAACAAACTTCCGCAAGGTGCAGTACATAAGAAATTAGATTCTATTGTTGGGTAGTCAGCGGCAGTGATGACGTGACTCGAGTCAATGACTCGACTCGAATTACAATTTTTGGTGACTCGACTCGAGTCACAAACAATGACTCGAGACTCGAGTCAGAGACATTTTTACAAAATCTCCAAACATCTGATTGACAAACCCAGTTTGCTTGCACTATAGATGGCCGGAGTCACATTTACAAACCCCGACTCCGCTCCTATTCCAAAATTTTTCAATCAGGGTCTGGATCCACAATTTTTTCAAATTTCAGCATCCGACTCCCGTTCAAACGCCGGCATCCATCGATGCAACCGACATTCAGCAATGTTCTTACTTTTGAAATAGCATTTGTAAAGACCACGCAAACTCCTGCTACTGCCGAAAATAAAGAGCAACTTCGTGCCCGGGTTTTCACAAATTTTTGGCTTTGGCTCCGGAACCGGGTCTGAAAAAAATGCAGAATCCTACCGGAGTCCACTCCTGCACTTCGAATCCGTGACAACCTCTGGTTTGCACACAAAGAAATGAGCTCTTTTTGCTTCAGTGATGATCAATATTGGCGCAAATTGTCTGTTATGACCGTGTCTCCTAAGTGGTGTTATGATACATTTTAAGTATCAAGTGTTCCCACCGTACACGGAGGTAGAGCTGAAACTGCTTTTCACTGAGGGGCCAGCAGGACACAATACAATAAACACATTATCGTGGTTTAATGTAGTATTTGTATAGTGTGCTCATGGCAGTGGGCCTCATACTTTTACTTTGGGTCTTTTCTAGAGATGAAGTGATTTATGTTTTTCAACTCCAAATCCAATCGAAATATTATATTTCAAAATACAATGCAAATCCATAAACCAAATCTTGTCTAAATCCAAATTCCTATCATCGCTGTTATTAGGCTAAACCCATATGTAATCCAACTCAAAGGTTCAAAGACAAATGAATAGTTTGGAAACTAATTCAAGTTAACTTATGCTCTACCTTTGGCTCACAACATCATAGCAATTGACACTGTTAAAGCAATGAGAAACTGTTATACTCAGCAATAGCGTGTAAGATATCAAACCAGAAGACTAACAGGTATGCAACACAAATGACTCGTTAGAAGTGAGCTACACATATAACCAATGATGAACTGTGCTAAATGTTTTAGGTATAGGTATCATGTTATGTATAACAATGATGAGTCAAGAAAACGGACTGAATCAATGAAAGTCAAACTAATTCTATAACTCTGATGACATGATACATAAAAGAGCAGATTTGATTCGCTGGTAATAGACAAGGCTCAACATTTAAACCGAGGGTCACCAACGTTTTGCCCACGGGCACCAGGGCGCCCGCAAGGACTAAATAGGTCTCCCGTGGGCCTGTTCTAAAAATAAAATTAGCATGATCAATGTTTTCATATTAACCAATATCAATACTAAAATAATTGAAGGCAAACTGAGCAAAAATTTTATTTCAGAAGGGTATATCAAACTAGTAGCCCTTCGCATTAATCGGTGCACTAGAAGTAGCTCGCAGTTTTAAAAAGTTTGGTGACCCCTGATTTAAACAATCAAATATACAATCGCGACGGGTTTGAGAAACTCCACTGAACCAAACTATTTACAGTAATCTGCGGTCTCAAAACATAACCAAAAATTGCGAAGAAGTTCAAAACAATATTATCAATTCCAATCAAAATCTGGTTAAGCAAAATTTATAAAATCCAAATCCATCAAAATACTTGCACACCAGTGACTCGAAGTGACTGGACAGTCCTTGTGACTCGACTCTGACTTGAGCCGACCAAGTCATGATTCGTCTCTGACCCAACTCGAAAAAATTTTAAATGACTCTGACTCGACTCTTAGTCGAAGGGCTTGTGACTCTGACTCTACAAATATGACTCGGGCAAATCACTGGTCAGTCCTGTAGAGGCAAAAATGGAATTGGTGGAAAGCTCTAGAAAAGACACGCTATGTTGGTCAAGACTGCTGAGAAACTTTTTGTTGAAAAGTTGGACTAAAAATAGAAAAACAGAAAACTTGCGGAGCCACAGAAAGAGTAAAGGATAGCACTGTTCTCCCTTCAGAAAAGGTGGGTGACAACGATCCGCGCGTTCGCTCCCCACCACACCACTATACATACTGTAGCAGAGCAGCGCAAAGAAAAGAAAGCTTTCATTGTGCAGAAGTGGAGAGAAAATGGCTGATTGAAAAACTGTTTTTGGTGTGGGTTTTCATTAACAATCTGCTACGTCTGATGTGAACTAAACATTTTTTGTTCTCAATTCAGTATCGCAAATCAGAGTATGAGCACTACATACTTCCAATTTATTTACCATCAGTAAAAAGCTTATCTCTTCCAATTATTTTAGGGCTCAAAACAAAACTGGCTTTAGTAACATTAAAATTAGGTTTTATCCTGTTGTGAAAGACATGTTAGTTCTGGATAGAGTTACGTTTTAATTCTGCCGCTTCTATTTCTGGTGATGCCAACGGGATGTTTTACCCCAAGTGGCGCATGTTTCCTAAACAAGTGCTTTTCGTAGTCCGTGGCCCCTCTACCGAGATCCCTTGCCCTTAATTAAAAAACGTCGACTGCTTTTCAATGTATTCACGTTGTATTATTTTATTCGCCATGCTCGACGAGTAAGTCGGTGAAATCCCCTGTTCTTGGTTTCTCAGTGAAGTTCTCGTAGGGCCACCTGCCCCCTGTTGAGAAACATTGGCTTACGATTTGAAGCCAGAAACATCCCTTTGCGGCGGTTTTTGTGCTCATGTTCACTCTCAGCCAGGGCTGTGGAGCTGGAGCGGGAACCAAAGCAATTTTGGAAGGCTGGAGCCGAAGACAAAAAGTTTTAGATGGTGGAACCGGAGCCTGAAATTTGGGTTCCAATTCCATAGACATAGTTTGTGGGGAAAGCGAATTGTACAAATAATACAATGGTTTTAAGATTTTAATGGACCGAATTGTTCTGGAGCCGGAGCTAAAAACTTCTAGATGTTGGAGCCGATGCCGAATCCAAAACATGTACATGCCTGGAGCCGAGCCTGAAATTTGAGTTTCGGCTCCACAGCCCTGCTCTCAGCACATCAAAAGTAAGCGTTTTTTCAAGTAGAGAGAGACTTCCGTCACTGCGACACAAAAGCGTAATCAAGGCTTTGACCAGCCGATGTAGCACGACCTGAAACCAAAGCCGCGGGCCAGGTGAAATGTGCCCTTTTTCCCTACACCCAAGACACCGCCAAGCTGTACCTTGGTCTACTTGGCATTTGCATTTACCTCGCTTCTTATAGAACAGGTGTGGCCATCCAGTCAGATACCAAGAGCCACATTTCTTTACTGTGTTATTGCAGAGATCCATATCATGCACGTTGGCACGCATGAACATCACCCCATCTCAACCTCACTCACACACATACTTTGGCTCAGCCAGGTTTATTGTAAATATTACACACCATCATGACAATGACAGAACTTTACAAGGCATTTATTGTTATGCATGTTATTTTGTGGGACTTCTGGTAATTACGGAAGAGCCGTATGAACCCGGGCAAAGAGCCGCATGTGGATCGCGAGCCGCGGGTTTGCCACCCCTGTTATAGAACAACACAATAGGTTGGCAATAGTTGAACTGTGGCACAATGTTGGTGAACTTAACGCGGACGCTGAAGATTGCTCCGGTCAGAAAACGGTATTGAAATCCTTTCTCTAACAACGATATTGTCTGTCTGCGAACTCTGGTTTGCTGAGTATTCAGCTATTGAACTAAATAGTTGTACTTTAGGCGGCATCTTGCGTTTCCACCCAACAACGAATAGAAAACCTTATAGCATTGGTTGCGATAAAGAACCCGCGTTTGAAATGAGTAAGGTGGAGAGATATAAGAACAATTTCTAAAATGTAATACTTTATGAACTTTAACAAATTTCTCGGCTTTTTCGGTTGATGCAAACGTCTACTTTGCTCCCTGCCGATGCACACGTGATGAAGACAATCAGGTTTATGGGGCACCGTTAGTAAAAAAAATCATATCGGAGACATTTAACACAAAAAACTGCTAAATCAGACAGATTTAACCAAATCGGAACAGATTACACAAATCACAAAACAGACATAGTCTGGATTCAAAGCATGATTCAGTACATGTAGGTTATTTGCAATATATTGCAAGTATCCGGTTTTTGAAAATTCAATCCAAATGCTTATGAGGATTGCTGCTGCAGGCAGAACTGAAAGTTAGAAACACAAACGAATATTATAACATAAAAAGTACTAACAAAGACCTGAAGACACCTTGCTTTAAAACGACGAACCCACACATTAGACCAGCAACAATGGAGGACACTAAACCAGTATGCCTAACCAGTAACCGTGTTGACAAATCTGAAACTTTATGTAAAAGTTTGCACATCAACCACCACCACAACTTTACGGCCATCCATCGTCTATGTCTATGCAAACTAATAGTACAACGAAAAATACCAATGCAGACTTGATAACTCCCTGCTTTTCAACGATTAGCCTAGCAGTTGTCAGAATTGCTCGCACAGTAAACATATGGTGGTCAGGGCCGACACTCTTGGTCAGGGCCGACATTCTTGATACGTGAATGGACTGGAGCTAAATCTGTCTGAACAGATTTAGCTAAACCAGACAACTAAATCTGTTCCGAAGCTAAGTATTTGGGATATACCTGAATCAGTCTGATTTAGCAGTTTTGTATGTTAAATGTGTCCGATATAATTTTTACGAACGGCGTCACATACAATTTAATTTTCTGTTCATTC